>NICF_comb_assmDRAFT_10000797_pt1 | contig 26604 bp, 25 predicted proteins | sample NewIslPassag4_SG_FD_11279 | JGI IMG/M metagenome (IMG submission 11279) | reverse complement strand
GAATGATCCTCTTCCCCCGAGAAGTCGTTGCCAGTGATCAAGCGTTGCTGCCTCTCCTCCAAATCAATGCGGATAAGCTCCTTTACAATACGATCGCATAGCTCAGGATCGTGCTTCAGCTTTTCAAGAATGGCAGGCTTGCCATTATAGCGCAGCCCCTCGATCTCGTAAGTTCGGTTGTTAGGACGCTTGATAATTCCGCGTCCAACGCCAAGCAAAAAGACTTCTTCGTGGGTGTTGATGATACCTCGGTTGTAGTCCATGGTAAACTCACCAACACGCCCCTTGGGAGACACCGATGAATCCTTCATGACAACACGAATTCGATGTCCGGTAGATTCACCTTTGCCAGTTACATCAGCAAGAGTATTGTCGACGTATTCCTCTCCAAGAAGGGAGGTTCGTCCGTCTTTGGTGTTGTTCCGATCGATATAGACGAAATACTCTCCGAAGTGTTTGAGATACCAGGAACCGCTCATCTTGAGCTTGTTACCTCGCATCTGCTCAATCGGATCCATCTCAGCCCGAACCTGGGTAGTTAGAATGAGAGCGATCTTGTTTTTACGAATTGTTTCCAGGATTCGCTTGAGCCCGTCTTGAATGGTTTTCGCTTCATCGCCAATATGTTGCTGCTCCACCGTTTTAGAGCCAAGATCCCGTCGTCCACGAATACCTGAAATGGAGTCAATGACGATCAGCTTGATTGGTGCGCCATTTTGGCACAAGGCATTGATGTTTCCCTCAATACGATCAAAGATATCAGCTGGGTTGTTCCCTTGATAACAAACGTATCGGTTTCGATCAATGCCAAAAGCCGCAGCGGTAGACGGCTTCATCTGCCCCATCTCACGCATTTCAGTGTCGAACTTGATAGCAATTGCATCAGGGTAGTCTCGATGAAGCTGGCCAATCATGGCGTTAGTTAGCAGTGTCTTTCCAGCCTTAGGAGGGCCATAGAAGATGGCACAAAACCCAAGAGGAAGTCCATGCGAGTTACCGAAGATAAAGTTGACTGATGGACTAGGGGAACGAATTACATGAGAATAAGGATCATAATCGCCTAGGACTGCGTTGTCAAAACTCTGAAGCATCTTCATCCACTTGCTTACATCCGACATTCGTTTTCTCCATTAATAACGAGGTTTTCCAAATCCAGTGTCCCCAATTGCATAGTTTCCAATCTCATCTGGGTTGATGCTTGTATCGGGGCGGAAAAAGTTGCTGTCCGGTGTAATGATTTTCTTGACAGCATCATAAGCCATTTGGAGGTTCTTCATCTTACCAGCAATCAAACTCTTGACTGCAACCAAGAATGAAATTCGATCTACAAGCTGTTGATACTCTTCATCAAGTTCCAGTACAGAATTGCGAAGATCTTCACTACCAGTTGGGTTGCGTGCCGTTACAAGCCCTTTCTCCTTCAGAATTTCAGGAGCTTTATCAAGCACGACATATGCACGCCTTCGTTTAGCAGCATTTTCCGTCTCAGCAAGAAGCTTCGATACCAAGGCATGAGCATTGTTGGCTTGTCCATAACCTTGCATGAAATCCGCCAAAATACCAGCCGCAGTTTCTTTCTTGACAAACTGGATTTCCGGGATTCGCCGCTCAGCATCATACACCAATGACAAATCAATTCGAACGGCTCGCAATTGCCCAGTTGCTGGAATTTCCAAGCATGTAGAAGTTCCAATTCTCTGTAGGCTCTCGCCTTCTTTCATAGCATCTCCGAAAAGTAGAAGGGGCAAACGGTTGCCCGCTCACCCCTTCTATAGCGATCAATCTGTCTACTCTTAGCTGATACCGAACTCTGCCAAAAATTCCTCGTCGGACATCGTAGCCAATCGATCCAGATCAGCTCCCACCTTCCCGAATGGGCTGATGTTCTGCGCGACGACAGGAGTCGTTGCGGAGACGGGAGTTGTGCTAGGCGCAGCAGCCGCAGGAGCAGCCGCAGGTGCAGGCTCAGCCGCAGGTGCAGGAGCAGCCGCAGGTGCAGGAGCAGCCGCAGGTGCAGGCTCAGCCGCAGGAGCAGCCGCAGGAGCAGGAGCAGCCGCAGGAGCGGGTGTAGCGGCCGGAACAGGGGTAGAGTTTGCCGCAGCCGCCGCAGCAGCCTGAAGAGCGGCAATCTGTGCCTGAAGAGCAGCAATCTGAGCAGCCACATCGGCAGGTGCCGACGATGTATTAGCAGCAACCTCCGCAGCCTTCGGAGTTTCGGGAGCAATGGTGGCCGAAGACGTAACAGCGGCGGAGGACGTAGGCGGCTGAGGAGCTACCACAGGAGCACTTGCGCGCGGCGGAACAGTTCGCGGCATCCCATTCGAGTAAGTTGTGGGAGATGCCTCGACAACCTCTGCCTCATTGAGGATAGCCGCATATACCTCGGGATCACCGCCTGAATCTACCAGTCGCTGGATTTGTTGAGGAGATAGCGTCCGATGCGCCTCCTCCTTGAGATCCCAAGCCTTTTCCATGGCCTCTTGAATTTGCTGGGGAGTAAGAGGAGCCAGTTTAATCATCGGGACAGGATTAGGTACGCCAGGAACACTAGTTAGCTCGATAACCGGCTCAACCTTGTGAGTATAGTCGCTTAGAGTATTGCCGGGGATTCGCCGGAAGTTGATCCAACACCCTGACTCAATGTCCAGAGGATCGATAGACCAATTCTTACGAATCGTATCGATTTCAGCGCGCAGTGCAAGCATCATTTTATGAGAGATGGCCAGTCGTCCAAATTCACCATCCGTATTCATGACGTTGATGTAATGGGCGCCAGATCGGTTGAATCGCTTGAGCCACTTGTTGAGCGGTTCGAGAATTGCGGAAATCTCTCCCTTGCTGAGATTCTGCGCCTCAAGCTCTTTTAGTCGTTGCTCGCGAATTTCCTTCTGCCGCTCATACTCATCACAAGCTGCACAAGGTACCGTAACCTCGATCTCTCCAGTCTTGGCATTCTTACTGGTACGACGTGGGCACTGGAAAGGACGCATGGAGAGCTTCCCATCCTCGTTCATGATGGAGTAGCCCCAATGCAGCCGATAATATACCGACCAAATTCCCTTACTGGCAAGCGATCCGAAGGGCGGAAGGATACGGTAAATATTGTCACCGTCTTTGATGTTAAAGTTTTTCTTAAAGTTTTTCTTATCGTTACCGCGTGCGTCGTAAGAAGGCTTTCCAAATGACATAAATCAGTCCTCGTTCTTAGTCTCAGAATTCGATTCAGCTCCAGGGTTCTCAGTAGCGGAATTAGTTTGGGTATTAGACTTATCCTCGGGTTTTGTAGAAGAATCCTCCTTTACCTGACTCTCATCACTCTTCTTAGCAGAAGATTTGGACGACCTTTTCTTGTAGTTGGGGTTCAAAGCAGCTTGGATCGCTCTGTAGTGCTTGATGAGCGTATTTTCGCTCATGGACTCTTTATTGAGATCGATAATCCCAATATAGTTCCCATCGATGTATCGGCGGATGTTCTCGATTTCTTCATCAGAACAGCCAAATACGACAACTGGAAGAACCCGTTGTACATAACGCTGCTTTTCAGCTTCTACAAGCGCCGTCCAGTCAATATACACTTTTGCAAGCTCTTCTGACAGACTGGAACGAATCATTTCACGAACCGCTTGTAGGATATGATCGTCGGTAGGTGCTCCCAGCCCTACAACACTGCCTGGATTTACCTTCGTAATTAGCGCATAATCTACTAAGATATCCAATTCTTCAAGCAGATTCCTAAACGCTTCAATGAAATTTACAACATCGGTTACGCCAAGGACGCGATCGTGTCGCTCTCCCATTGCCCGCCCCATAGAAGCGGCAAGACGACGGTACAGATCGTTAACATTCACTGGAATGGAGGTTCCCTCATCCAGCACGACATTCGTAAACTCTCGGATTTGGCGATCGTTGGCATTTCGTACGAACAAATAAGCAATCCCACTTCGCAATGCATTACGATATTCATCACGAAGCTGCTTTACTTCCATTTGTGCTGCTTGTTTGCGGGTTTCCATTCCAGCTCTCGTGGCTGGATTACAATCTGACAAATCTAGTTTCGACTCAGCATCTGCGCGAATCAAGTCTCTCAAAATTTCATCAATTTTTCTCGGTTTCATAGTCCCTCTCAAGTCTTCAAAGGCTCACTAATCACCACGATGTCGTTAATAGCGAATGGTTTGTCTTCGTTCCACTTACTAAGCGCTACTGCAACAATGGCACCGGTAATTCCAGTTGGAGTTCGGATGTTACCTTCCTTATCACCCCAAGAAACATATTCGAAAATTTGCGAATCTACTTCAAAATTATAAGAAACCGCATTCCGGTCTTTGCTGGCTCCAAATCTGAACTTACGCTCGGAAGTTACGTATGCAAGAATGGCAACGTCGATCTGAGCCTTGACTCCTTCTAGGTACTTTAGTTGATCGCCTGTCACGAAACGATAGCCCTTTCCTCTTCGATCGCGTCCAATGTAAACCTCCTTCCCATCCTTATCCAGTTGTACTTCGATCTCCATGTTCTCTGTATGGTAAGCAGCTCGAAGCAAGTCTTCCGACGAAGCTGAATAAATGGGCAAAATCGATTTGCGAATCTGGAATCGCTCAAGCGGGGAAACGTTTAGATATTCAAGCGGTACAGGTTCTTTCTTCTTCTTCGTTACAGCTGCTTGGGCTTCCAAAAACATGTCGATTTTCTCAGTTTCAGACAATCCTTCGGGAAACAGAGAATCCATTGCGCCAGACAAGATCAGGCGAAAGATCACTCCCTTATTTAGGGAGGAGCGCCCCTTGACCATCTTTTGGCGTTTCTCACAGAAGTAGGAATTCTTCTGTTTGGTATCTTCGATACGCTGAACAAAATCATAAATATCGGTGTATGGTCTACCGGCAACAAGTTCTTCAGCTGCCTTTGCTCCTACTCCACCGAGAAATCCCAATGGCGCACGTAGTCTGCCATTGACAATCTTCCAATTGTCGCCAGATAGTTTGATGTCTGGCATGTCAACGTAGCGTCCTACGTATTTCCAGAAGGTGCCTGAAATCTCATTCTTGTCTGCGTTCTTGAGTACTCCGCACCACCATTCCAGCGGGTAATAATGCTTCAGAAAAGCGCAGATATACCCAGTATCGGCATAACAAAGAGCGTGACTTCGGTTGAAGCCGTACTGTCCGAACGTCTTGATCTGTGACCAAACTTTCTCAGCTGACTCTCTTCCAACTTTGGCACTGGCTTTCTCAATGAAATGTGGATAAGCAGCGTCTACCTTATCCATCTTCTTCTTGGCAATGTCACGCCGGAAAGACTCTGCCTCCGATCCCGTACATCCAGTAAGGTACTGATACACGTACTGAAGCTGTTCCTGAAAAACGATAATGCCATACGTTTCAGGGAGCAACTCATTAAGTACAGGAATTGGATCGGTGGGCGGAAGACCTTTTGCTCGGTTTGCGAACTCTACGAGCATGTTGTGACCATGCTCACCACCAACTTTTGCGTCAAGTGGTCCAGGTCGGTCCAACGCCGTAAACGCCGCAAGATCGTCTACTGTACGAAATGCTTTGACACCAGGCTCTGTTTCGTAGTCGAACTCTTTCAACCACATACGAGCCGAAGGGGTGTCCATCTGAAAGACAGTTTCTGTCTTGCCTTCCGCAATTTCATTGAGAACGTTCTGATCGTTGGGAAGGTCGAAAATATCAATCAGCTTTCCATTGTGACGAATAAGGCGATGATGGGGTACATACCCTCGTCCTGGGATGAACTCTCGCGCTTTCTTGTCACTCAGAATTGCCAGCTGTCTCTCTAGCTCCTTCTTCCTTGCCAACAACTCTTCCACTCTCCAACTCCTTCTCAATCTGCGCTAGCTCTGCTTTAATTTCCTCGATCTGTCTCTCTCGAATCGCTTCAAGTGCTCCTGCAATGTCTTTCAGAGTATTGAGCCCTAGAAGATCGACTTTAATGCCACCAGCTTTCTCCACCCATTCCATTGTGTACTGTGTACATTTGACGCCTGAAATCGTGGTCAATGGAATGAAGTTGTGGATCGGTTCATTGGCGATTACGTAAGCCGAAGCGTGCCGCGACTTACCACGAGTAATGCCAATGGACTTGTAGACGATCTTCCAATCATCGGGATATTTCTTCACGTACTCTTGTAGCGCCTCATTCGTCTCCAAAAGCCCCTTGACCTCTTGACCATCCTCTGAAACGTACCCTTCGATGAATGCCAAGTCTTCGATTCCTTGAGGAGGGTTGGGGATTCTACGAGCTAGTTCATCAATCTCCGGCAGCACAAACCCGCGCTTTGCTCGACACACGTCCTTCATGGCAGACTTGAGTCTGAGCATGGAATCTGTCGAAATCTGAGCATAATGGTCGCCAAAGCGCTTCTTCAAAAAGCCGTTTACAGGATCGGTCAAAATGTCTCGCTCAGGAATATCCATATCGATATCCGGAAGAGAACCACTCTTGATACGATCCAATGTAAGGAATCGCTCAAGCGACAAATTATGCTTGATCGGATCTTTGTGAACGATTCCTAGCAGATACGAAATCAAAACACCAGCTGCCGAGCCACGCCCCTCACCTGTCAAAACACCGTTTTGGTTGCAAAAGTCGATAATCTCTTCAGCCATGAAGAAATAAGGCAGAAGATCAATTACACCGTTGTTTTTGAACAGGTCAATTTCTTCTTTGAGCCGCTTGACATACACTGGGTTGTTCCAATCCATTCGCCCGTGTTTGTCGATAAGCTGCTTGAGATACAGCAATGTGTTCTCAGGGTAGAACTTGGACGGCAGACTCTTCCGATCCCTGAATTCGAAGTTCTTGAACTTGCTGGCAAACTCGAAGCTATTATCGATCCAGCTTTCGAACACTTTCTCCGAAACACCAAACGCTTCTTTGAAGTAACGGTAGGCTTCATCGCTCGAATAACGATGATATGACTCGTAGAACTTCCAGCTTCCACCAGATTTACCACCCAGCTTCATATCCTGGACGATCTTATCTTCTGGGTAGGCGAAATGACTGTCATCACTAATCAGGATCTTGTCTCCAAAACGCTGGGCAAGCGCCATCACGAACTTGTTGGCACCCCACTGGATATCGCCATTCGGAGAAAGCGGGGAACACTCGTTCTGAATAAATCCTTCAACCGCCTGCACATCGACGATTGTTTTCGGCTCCAAATCTTCCCATCGCCGGTTGTTCATTACAGCCTGTAAAATACGAGGCGGGTTGTTCTTGCGAGTAAATGCTCTAGCAAGATGAGCAGCGTCAAATTCCCCTACATCTGTAGATAGCTTTTTCTTAGGGTGAAAGCGCAGTCTGGTTCCATCCTCCAAATGTACGTACACTGCACTGTCCCAGTTGTGCGAACACCGATGCGGAAACACTTCCACGTAGAAGTTGCCTGGCTTCACCAGCGATCGAAGCCGATCATAATAAGCCATGGCGATTTTTACACGGTCTGGATGGTCCGTAAGCAGATGACGCTGCACCATTCCTACCAGACAAGAAGAGGTAAAAGTCACATTGTAGCTACCCAGCTCTTCTAGGTTCTCCCACGTAAACAGCGGTTTCCTCTCTGACCCATGTTGCTCAGCTCGATCGTCGGCAAGTGACAAAAGGCGCACCATAGCCTCATAGGCTTCCTGATCTTGGGCGTGCGCTGTAAGATGGAAATATTTGGCATAATGAGCCATTTTGCCATTTTCATCCGCATAAATTCCAAACCGCTTGAGAATGTCGCAGTTATCATCACGAACGTACAACTCACATCCCAAAATAGGAATCAAGTTGTTCTTCTTAGCAAGCTCATAGACTTTTCGACAAGAAGCCATGGAGCCGTGATCGGTTACAGTAAAAGCGATCCCCTCCAGCTCCAGCTCACGCTTAAGAAAAGCTTCAGGGGTGGATGCGGTATCCAAGCTGTCTTGGTGTTGATGGGGCGTAACAAAGGTGCGAAACCTACTCATCTACTCCTCCAAACTCCGATTCACCCACCATATAGCTTCTGAAGACGACAAAAGCGCCCGGAAATACCGGACACTGCTTCCATCGTAGGCGATAGTGGCATCCGTTTTGCCTAGTGATATCGGGGGGATAGCGAAAAGTGCATCCTCCCATGAAAATATAGGTTGACGTTTGGCTGGCTGGTCGCTATAGTGGCTCCAGCATCGATGGACGATGCTCCACACACAGGAGGACGTCATGCAAACCTTCACCATCGACCACACCACCTTCCGGCACTACGAGCAATCGGTGTATGCCGAAGCCCAAGGCCAGCTTTGGGCAACCTGCAAAGCCTGCGGCAGCCATGAGAAGATTGCCCGGTCGGTACAGAACGCCGCCGAAGCCCGCACGTTGGCCGACGATTACGTCCACCGGCACGATTGCTCGCCCTCCCGTGGCCGAACGCCTCCGCCTCCCGATGCTGGAAAGGACGGCCTTGTGTGGCTCATCACGGACCTGCTCGATCTCGGTCCACTTCACCAGTATCGCTATCGCGTGAGCGGTGAGATTTGGAACCAAGGCCAGTTTGTGGACGAATTCACCTGGCATTTCCAAGACCTTGACGATCCCCGCTTTTATATCCCCTCTGGACCGGAATTCTCCGCAGTCTGCGCCGCCCTGGAGAAGGCGAGGATGAAAGGACGATAAATCGTTGTGCGCTTTTCCCTTGCCATCGACCTAGCAGGCCGATAGCATTACTCCAGCATCGACGAAGGACGATGCTCCACACATAGGAGGACGACAATGCCTATCGAGAAGACGATCACGCTGTATCGGTACAATGAATTGGCGGACGACGCAAAGAAGCGGGCAAGGGATTGGTATCTCTCCGGCTTGTATTGGCCCGATGTATTGGAGCCCGCGCTCGATCAATGGCGAATCCTGGCAAAAAACCTTGGATTCACCATTGCGCGCGGACCATGGTGGGACCTTTATCTCCGAACCTTCTTCATCGGCCGTGGAACCTTCCTTCGCCCGGATGATTCCGAATTGGACGCGCTCGCCAGGGAATGGGGAGGACTTGGCGGGGCGGCAAAGGACGTGCTTTCGCTCATTGCTGCCGTTCGCGCCATTCGCCCGGATATGAGCGCCGTCATTGAAGATGGGGAGGTTATCGACGTTGACGGCGGGCGGTTCCACGTGGAAGAACCGGACGCGGACTTCCAGGGCGAAGAATGGGATGAATACGACAAGCAGGTCGAAGCGATTGACAAAGAGGAAAGGGGCAACATCGCGGACGCTCTCTCCGAATTGGAGGCCCTGGGCCTCGATTGGTTGAAGAAGGAGGCCGATTGCATCGAGAGCGAAGAGAGCGTTGCCGAAGTCATGGAGGCCAACGGCTGGCTTTTCCATGCGGACGGCTCCTTCGCCCGCTACTAACCGACCGGGAACGTGGAGAGCATCCTTTATATCCCCTCTGGCCGGAATTCTCCGCAGTCTGCGCTGCCCTGGAGAAGGCGAGGATGAAAGGACGATAAATCGTTGTGCGCTTTTCCCTTGCCATCGACCTAGCAATACGCTAGTATGGCGCCAGCAGTCAACGAAAGGAGGACCACAATGGACATTCGGGCGACCACGTATTGGGAGGAGATTGAGCGACTGGCCCGTGCCGCCTTGGAGGAGGAGCGGCTCCACGGGCGGAATGCCTACGATGCCCTTCGGGGATTCATCGCTTCCCATTCCTGGGTGATCTATCCGTACTTTGCTCTACAGGTGCCGCGTTTCAACGGGACCCAGGACGACGATTTTTTGGAGGCGGCGGACCTTTCGGCGGTTTTGCGAGATAGGGGACTGGATGGGGTTCTCTCCACGATTGCCTTCGCTTGCCTCTTGGGGGATGCGAAGGAGAAGCTGGAGGAGCTGCGGCCTTCTAAGCCGTAGGTCGAAGGTTCGAGCCCTTCCGCGCCTACCACTTTTAGGGGATCAGCTTTTGCTGATCCCCTTATTTTTTCCTTGCATCCTGGTGCAGGGCATGGTAATAGTGGGCACAAATAAGGAGGACGCACGATGCGCTGCTACAGGATCACGAACACGTTTAGCGGTTTGGTGCTTGGGACCTTCAGGGCCGAGGATGAGGATGGAGCGCTCGACGCCCTGGCGCGGGACGCGGGCTACCGCGACCACGCCCATGCCTGCGAGGTGGCCCCCGTGGCCGAGGGTGAACTGCTGGTGGAGGAGATCGTGAGATGCCAGTGCGGAGAGGTGTTCGGGGAGCCTTGCTCCTGGACGGGGCCGCGGTCGGAGACGGTCGTGCTGGAGTGGATGCCTGATCAACTCCGCCACTCCCACAGGTTGGCCGGCAATCGCCGCGGGGTCTATCCAGAGAATGGCGCCATACGCATCCGGGTTGCGCGGAAATGTGCGGCGGTGCTCCTTAAGACCGACCCCGACTGGGCCTTCGAGGTCGAGGATCCCACGGTCTGACCCACCTGACCCCTGACCGGGCGGGGCAAGTCCGGTCCCGCGCCTCACGCGGGGATGGGCGCCCGCACAACCACAAAGGAGCTAGACATGATGGAAGGTATATGGGATGGATGGATGGAAAAGTATTCGGGATGGGATTCTCTCGAAGAGGTGAAGCAAGCCTTCTTCGGGGACGAAGAACCGGACGATTTCCCCACGGACGACGAAATCGTCGTCGCCTGGTACGACTACGGATACTATGAGGGTAGAGCGTTTGTTCTGTTTCGGCGGGACGGCAAGCTCTTCGAGGTGAATGCTTGGCACTGCTCCTGCTACGACGTGGAGGGGCAGTGGGAGCCGGAGGAGACTTCCGTCGCTGCTCTGAAGATGCGCAAGCCCACCGCGTTCCCCTTTTGCATTGAATACGCGGGCGTGTATGAGAAGTTCATGAAGCTACTCGATTCGCTGGCGGAGGAGAGAACCACATGACACCTTGAAAGAAAATCCAGGCGAAAGGGGAAGGGTATCGCGATTAACCCATGACCGGACGGGTGAAAGTCCGGTCCCAAGCCCAACCGCGGGAATGGGCTCCCGCAATACTACACGGAGGAGACTGCCATGGAACTGAATGAGGCTCTGTATTGGGACGAGGTTGACCGGCTGGCTCGCGAAGCACTGGCGGCCGAGCACGATGGGCAGGATGCCGAGGATGCTTTGATGGCGGCCGTCGATGCTCATCGGTGGGTGATCTATGCGTACTATGCACTACAGGTAATGATTTTCAGTGAGAACTGCGACGACGACCTGGTGACGTCGGCGGACCTATCGGCTGTTTGGCGCGAGAGCGGTCTTGCCGGAGTCGCCTCGACGATCGCCGCCGCCTGCCTCCTGGCGGATGCGCGGGATCGATTGGCGCAGCTTCGCAGTGAGCAGGTCGATGCATAAGCAGCACCCAGCGCGTAACCCACCCCATCCCGGAGGATACCGGGAGAGACGTCGAGGCTGTCTGGGCGCTGCTGGGGCCTGACCATCCGGCGTACAGCGTTCTGCTGGACTACGCCTTGGCAACCTCCTATAAGGAGGCCATTAATTTGATTGACAAATAACCCGTTGGTCTGGTAGGGTTATACCAGATCACACGCCTGGATGCGGAGATGGGCGCCGCGCTTTCTAGAAAGGAGAACGACGACATGCAGATCACCATCAAGCTGCTAAAGGGGGAAATCACGGTCCCCGCCCTCCGCATCGAGGGAGGCTTGGCGCTCCATAGGGACGCGGTCAAGCCTGGCTTCTGGACCATTTCACACGTGCCTTCTGGTCATTATGTGTGGAACAAGTGTGCGCGGAACAAGGCCGATGCCTTGGTCCGCTTCTCCGCCATCCTATCGCTTACGGACTGGACGCGCTCCAGGCATGAGCTTGCCGAAGAGAACGGTCTGTCCGCCAAGATCCGCGCCCTTCAGGAAAATCCGCCGTCCGCCCAGCGTCCGGACCGAGAACCGCGCCCGCCCCTTCGGATTGCAAAGCGGACTACGTGGAAGGGCGATGAATTTGAAACTCCTGTTTGGTGGGAAGCGGGCGGATTGACCGTGGAAGGGGATCCGCGCGAAGGGCTCACCATCACCCATGAGCCTTCGGGCATGCGCGTCGTGACGCTCCCGCGCAGAGCTTCCCATGCCAAGGCCATCCGCCTCGCCAAGACTTTCTTGGACGTCGGAACGGCGAACGGGATGGATTGGACCCAGAAAAATCCATTCCCTTCCACGGGAGCCCCGCAGCAGATTCGGGACTTGGTGCGGGAAGCCGAACGGGGCAACTTCTGACGCCTTAGAGGCGCCGGACGCTCTAATCGCGATCGACCTCCTGGCCGGGCGGGGTTTCCTGCCCGGTCTCAACTCCCATCAGCCGCCTTAGCTTGGCGACTGTCAGATTGTAGAGGTTTTCTACATCCTCTTCATTAATCGCCAACGCTTGGGCGATTACTTTATTAGGTGCGCCATCCGGGTACTTCTCAAGCAATTTTTTCAACGAGTAGTTGTAACGCCGGATAGCAATAAAGTCTTCTTCCAATACTACCGAGGAAAACACATCTTTGCTCATCCGCCAATCCTTACACTAGAAATCCTCGAACGGTTTGATAATCTTATCAAGCGAAGCATCTTTATCGATAGTCTCATCAAGATCGATAATGCGTGTATCGCCTACCATCTTACCAGGCACCGTCTCCCACATAATTTGAGCACAAGGAGACTCGTGATATCCAATGCTTAGAGCGTATCCATCCGCAGGAATCAGGGCTCCATTGGTAATCAACCTTGCACCATTGCTCACCTTTACAATGCATGGTGTATGAACATGTCCTGTCACAAACACCTTGTACTCTTCTGTATCAGGGAGCGCTGCATTGATCCGATTCATCTGCTCTTCAATAAAGCTGACATTTACCTTCTTGCCGGGGAATCCTGGGTTGAAAGTATTGTCACCGTGCGTCGCAAACCCCTTCATTCCAAAGGATTCCCATTTAACAAATGGAGTTCGTGGAATCTCGAACTCTACGTTCCGCAATGGAGAACAGGCGGTTTTGACCGCATAATAGATGATGGTTTCAATACTATCCCACTTCTGGTTTGTAGCTCGCTGGGGATGACGGCTCTTCAGCCGCCCATGATTTCCTGTTGTGCAATAAACCTTCACTCGCTTGAAGTGCTGAGAAGCAAAAGAAATCGCTTGCGTAAGAAGGTAAATAGCCTCACAGGTTTGTTCAGCAAGAGGAGCGCCATCCCGTAAGTCGTGAAGCGTGTTTTGGATGATGTCTCCAAGAAGGAAGATGTTGAGGATGGTGTCTTTGCGATACTGCAACTTGTATTCGCACGCTTGTTTCATGACAGCTGCCAAGCGGCGAGCAGATTCAACCGGACCATATTTGAGTGGGACTTCTCGATTATCGAGAAGAGCGCCGAAATGCAAATCTGATAGAACCAGGTTCAGATGTCGATCAATCCCCTTCAAACTGTGCTTCTTAGTAGCATAGGTAGACGGCTTAATTGTATTCGTAAAGACTCGCTTTGCGACTTCTTCCAGCTGTGCAAAAAACAGCGAATCTCTGGCGGCTGCAAGAGAAATGGAACGATTAATCTTTGCCCGCTCCGCAATTTCCTCTCGCTGAACAGCATAAGATGTTGCTCTAGGAGGAAAGAAGGCGTCACGGATGCGGTTAAATCCACCGACCTTGGTGATAAGGTTAGGAGTTAATTGTTCATACCGACTCCTTCCCCAGTAGTACTCAGTGAACTTACGAAATTCATTCCATGTAAGGTCTTGCGGTTCAATACCAAGCTGATCAGAACACTCCTTCATGAGAAGAGCGATTTGTTCTACAAGATCGTCTTCACTAAGAGTTGAGAAGTTGATCTCTGACCGTTCTCTCGCTTCCTTTAACCGCTTCTTACCCTCTTCCAACACCTTCTTTTCCATGACGCCTCTCTCCGATGCTTAATGCAGCGTGTCCGAAGACTTGGGAGCTTGGCTGAAAACCGCTTGAATCTCCAGCATTCGATCTCCAATCGGAATCAAACTTTTAACCGACGCACCTAGGAGTTGTTCTTGTACCTCGGGTGCAAAACTCGAAAACACCCCCTGGACAAGTCCGCCATTCTCCAACTCAATCAGCTCTCCATGCTCGCCAACCTTCCATTCTTTAGCGAATACGATCGAAGACGAATCTACCCGATCAGCTTCGATATATTCACCAGCTTCAACAAGCTTGAGGGCTTTCTCGCGCTGAAGCTGAGCAAATTCACGAATTTTTTTGATCCGGTCCTGCTTCATAATCTCCGTAAGCTCATCATCGAAGCCATCGTACCGTTGACGAAAAAACTGAATCATCGCATCAACGGTATTCGACAAGGAACCAACTTCCTGCACAAGCTGCTGTAGAGTGTTTCTTTGTACTGCAGCAGCTAGTTCTAGAGCTTCAACTCTCTTCTTCAGCTTGATAATGCTCGTCATTATCCATTCTCCAATGACTTACTGATCGCCGCAGACAGCAAACTTTCAAATCCACCATCGCCACCTTCTCGGGGCATGAGATTACTTAGAGACTGCTGAGCAGCCATGGCATACATTTGCTCTTGAGCAATGGCACTCATAGCAGCGGGAGGTACATAGCCAGGCGGCTTTGTCTGCGTCTTCAGATCAATCTTGATATCTTTCTCAACAACTTTGCCAGTCTCGTCAATAGCGGTGGCTTTGAAGATAGCGAAATCTCTGCCTCCCGCTTCCTTCTCAGGACTCTCCTTCTTAGGACTCTCCTTCTTAAGAGCTTCCTTCGACGTTTTCGCTTTTGACCGAACAGTTTTCTTAGGCGTTGCAGTCTTAGTTTCCGTCTTATTCGGAACGACAGACTTGGGAGCAACGTTTTTCTTGTTAACAGTCAGGGTAGCAGGGGAAGGGGGAGCTTGCAAAACAACCGGTTGAACAACCGGTGCTCCACCATTAGAACGAGACAGCACTTTTGCAGCCAGAGTCTTTAGTGCGGCAACTTCTTCATCCGTAAATTGTGAGACATGCGACTTGGGTTCTTCTCGTTGTCTCATCCCTAGAAGAATCTCAAGCTCCGTTCTTACAAATCGACGGACCTTGCGTTCTACAAAACGTGTGATTTTATCTGAGCTAGCGAAAAGATCGTTTTCGAGAAGAGATCGAAAGCAGTTAGCAATAGCCAAACGATTTTCTACCTCTTCTTCGAATCCAGTGTCGTCATCTTCTTCGTCGTGCTCGCTTTCTTCCAGCTCTTCGATAATTGTAGGCTCTTCGCTTGAAAAGGTCTCCGGGACTCCGTAGCCGTCTTCGGCCATCGAATCAAAATTGAAACTCATACGTCTCCCTTCGGCAAAAAGGGGCTGTTGCCAGCCCCCTACTGCACTTACTTTATCTATAGCGAGTGGATCGTCTACTCTCCACAAGAACCACCCTTGGTTAGGTCACAAACATCCATCTGCTCGACGAAAATCTCGCCAATATGTTTGATAGCTGTCTGATACCGAACCGGAGTAAGTGGCTGACCACCTCGGGCGCCGTCCGGATAAACCGTCACACCTCGCAAGTAAGGAAGATACTTGTACAGCATCTCTCCAAATTCACGAACCCTTCCATCGTTGTTGAGTTCGCTACCCCACGCAGGAAGGTTGATCGTGGAAGAAATAGAGTGATCGACGTATTTCTGAACCCAAGCTTGGAAAGCGACTCGACGTTCAACATCTTCTGCCAGCGCATAAGCATCCTCGATTTGGTTGGCAGGAATCCCAGACTCAATCAAACGCTTAGCGCAGGGGTCTACAACGTACTGATAGTGGTATACATCGCCCTTGAGGTATCGCCGTTTGTAAGCTACGCAGAAAATGGGCTCGATTCCCGTAGTGGTCTCAGCAATAATTCCGATGGTACCGGTGGGAGCAATTGCCCGCGTCTTGACCGGGCGCGAAATCCCCCACTCATCTGCATAGCGGTGCGCAATTTCGGTAGACGTGGCATAGATTTCCAGGAACTTGCCAAGTTCCTCATCAGGTCCATACTTCTTCCCGCGCTTTAGAAGCCACTCATGCAGTCCCATCAAGCCAAGTCCAAGGCGACGATTCTTCTCCCGAACCTTGGCAACCTTCTCATACGGCACATCGGAATACAGCGTACCAGCGAGAAGGAACATGGTGCCCAGTTCTACAACCTCCTTCATATCCTCTAGAGTCTCAATGCGAGACATATTGATGGAGCCAAGGTTGCAAATATCTGAGTCATCGCTGGAAGTAACCTCTGTGCAGTTGGAAATGATAACTCCTTCTGCCATGAAAGAATGCTCCTCGTGCTTTACGTCGCAGCAATAAACGTCTTGCTCTCGATCGATGGTGACAGAAACGACCTTGATATGGCTATTTCTGTACGGAACAAAGTCAAGCTCATTCTCCAGCTTAAGGCGCTTGGTGGGGATTAGCTTCGCGAACCGGGAGTTAAATTCTGACATAACAACCAACTGCCAACAATCACTGCCACCGTACCCAGACGGACCTGCCTTGGTCACTCCAGCAAGGATGCCCAGCTCTTCGAGCAGGCGAGCGACGTTGCGCAGAAACCGCTCCTCCTTTGCTGCCAAGCGGATTCTTCTCTGCTTGGGCTCATAATTGCCGTCTGCGTCAAATAGGCCAGCAATCCAGCTAGCTTTCTGGCTGGGAGTTAGCCGCCTGAATTCTGCGTGGTTGAAGTAAAGCCCTTGGGCAAGACAGGGAACGCTCCCTGCATGGAATGCATAGCGGCTACAGTTGTCCCGCGCGTCATTAATCTTAACACGCCCCTTGAACATGAACTCTACGCAACCCCGCTTGTCGTCAAACAAAGGGAGATCGAGCTTGTCTCCTGCCCAGGTTCCATCACCTGTACCGAAACCGGAAGTGTACATGACGCTATCGAACTCATCCACCTCAGTTTCGGGCAGGGAAACATGCAGCACATCGCCAGGCTGAAGATCTCGGGCAGGAACGCGCTCGATGGACACAAGCTTACGTCGCTTTCCAGCCCCTTCGTAACGCTCAACCAGGAATTCATGGGTAGGATCACAAACGATACTGCGACCGCCAGTCATTTCAACTTTGACGGTTTCCACGTTTTCGCCCGTCTTCTTGAAGACTACATTCCTGGCCCATCGCTTCCCAGTCCAGACAGTCACAGGGGTGTCAACAATCTCAATCACACGCCGATACCCATCATCTGTAAGAACCATGGTATCCCCAGCAACAGGAGCGTTCCGCAGGTTTTCACCCCTGTTCGGGCCAACATCGATTGAGAAACCAGGCTCCGCAGTCTTAAGCATCTGACGAACCGTAGCCCAGTAAACGTTGTGAGCAAGGGAATAATCCTTGTGATTCGGATCGTCGTAAGCTGCAAAGAAATCGTCGTCTAGAATCACGGAAATGTTGGTTCCGTCCAGGGTGGCTGGGAAGTTGAAATCCTTTTCCTTGAGCGCACGAACCTCGGGGGACCAGTTTTTGATCTGGATGAATTTGAAAATGTCTGGATGGTTCCAGTGAAGTCCAGCCCAAATCGCAGAACGACGAGAACCACCCTGCATGATGCCCCGCCCAGCTTCATTGAGCATCTGCATGAGAGCAAGCGGACCAGTTGCCCTGCCACCCGTACGCTTGATAATCGCACCTTCAGGGCGGATGTCGCTGTATACGACACCAATTCCGGCACCTGTCATGAGAGCCATGGTGGCCTTCTGCATGAGATCTGCCCAGCCTTCACGGCTATCTTCCGCACGAAGAAGGAGGCAGTTCTGTACCTGGTGGAATGGACGACCAGAAGCATAGAGGTAACGTCCACCTGGAATAAACTTACGCTCAGCAATCAGTTCAGCAACCCGCTTCACAGTCTCGGAAGGAATTTTGACAGGGGCAGCATTAAGCACGTTGGTAGCTACCCGAACAGCAATTTGGGGCCAGGTTTCCTTCTCACCATTGGGCAGGTCATGAGCGTACTTCTGCCGCATTACATCCAATGCAAAAGGAGACATCTGAACATCAATGTTATCAATCTTCATTTTTCCTTCTCTTCAATCCGTCTAGTCCATCACAAACTTTTGCGCCGCGCAAATAAGCCGCTGCTACGCAAATGGCGTCGCAAATGTCGTTGTCCTTGAGTTTGAAGTTGAGTCCTAGATTTTCAGCCACCCATTGAACGGAAGCATGTTTGATAGTAAACTTACCGGAGATACCTAAGGCTTTCTTATCTAACCTCTCACCTCGTTCGGCTGCCAAACGCTTTGCCTTGGACAATTTAGCGTTGCTTTTCTTCTGCTCTTTGGAAAGCCGAACACCCAAGGTTTTTCGCCATTCAGATGAGTTGATATAATAGATTTGAACTGGTTCATCAGCAAACTTAGTAACAGTTGCCTTGTGAATCCAGTCAAGAGCGCGTTGGGAAAGTCGATTCTTTCCAAGGTTGATTTCTTCGATAACGATGACCTCAGGACGACCAAGTTTCACCCATTTGTCGTAAAACCTTTCAGCCATCAAATCCGAAACCTTGTGATAGTTGTATGGGTATCTTCCGTGTTCATGGATGGATTTGGGCTCAACTATGTTTCCATAGTCCAAAACCCTGATATCGTTGGAATCGCAAAAAGGCCGGGCACCTTCAAGCAGCGCCCAGCCTGCGTTGGTAGAGATATCAAGAGCAAGGACCCTTACTCTTGAATCCTTCATCTTAGAGCTTTCCAGCCTCCTTCAGCTCTTTTAGGCAAAAGGCAAGCTCCTGCTTACAGCGCTTGATAGTCTCTCTGTAATCCTCGGTAGCGTACTTCAGACTCTCCTTGAGTTGCACAACCTCAGGATCCGTCTTCATAGCATATTCCGTCTCTTCTCGGAGCTTGGAAACCTCAGCAATTACAGCATCAATCTCCTCGGGAGACTTACCTTCTACTCGCGCCCGGAAGGAATCCGTTACAAGGTCAAAGGGATCCTTCTTGGGACGGCTACGCTTTGAACTTTTTCCAAAAAGACTCATACATATTCTCCATTCTTAGGTTCTTTGTACTCTCTATCTAGCGAGCGATTTGTCACTTCCTAGCGTTAAGCGCATGCTCAATTCGCCCTTCAGCAATCGGAATATACTCTTCCATTAGCTCACATCCAATGAAGTTGAACCCCTGATTAATTGCCGCAACTCCGGTCGTGCCTGAACCCATAAACGGATCGAGAACTGTGCCGCCAGGAGGGGTTACAAGCCGAACCAGCCATTCCATGAGCTTGACTGGCTTGACAGTGGGGTGGAAATTTTTGTTGCCGGAAGTTCGTCCAGCTCCTGCTCGTGGATTATTGAGCCCGGCAGAGCCTTCCTTTCGACCAGTGACTTCGCCCGCCGACCTAGTTTCTAGATGATCCAACCCTGCATTGCGCTCCTTCTTACTTGCCTTAGCAATATAAAAGAACGGCAGAAAATCTTCCTCACTCCAGTTGAGTTGATTGAAGAACCGGGATGCCCCACGTCGTGCCGCTTTTGGCTTGGCAATACCGCTCTGCTCATCTAGCAGCTTGGCAGGACACCCTTCTACGCACTCATAAATGTCGTATCTTTCGTTACCATCTTCGGATGTTTGGTGCGTCGTAAACTCGTGCCCAGCTCCTCCGCCAAAGGGCTTAGCGCCGTCGTTCCAGCGGTTGATGACTCGTGCCTTTGTCTCTTCCTGTCCAACAATCTTGCAGTCCGCAGAGTGAGTTAAAATGATGTTTGCAGGCCAGCGACCGGAGGGGTATGCTTCGCTGCGAAGAGCCGCACCTTTGGGGTCCACCCTGCAAGCATCAATGTTCATCCCACCTGTGCCGTGCTCTAGGACATTCTTGTACAGCGGTCCCTCAAACGGCTTGCGAGCAACCACGATCGGCTCTCGGGCGGGCTTGAGAGCGGTCCCCCAGCCCTCCCATCGCTTGGCTTCATCTGTGGTCTCTACACCCGAGCGCTTATTGATCTCCTTAGAGATATTTATGGACTTGGGGAAGCCGATCGAATACAACCAGTCAATCGAATCTCGAATCTCAAATCCAGCATCCTCAATGGCACACGTCATCCGGTGGTAAGTTCGGGTACCGCCAAATGCGAGAAGGTAACCGCCAGGCTTCAGGACTCGCAGGCATTCCTGCCACATCTCCACATCGTAAGCAATTCCCTGGCTGTCCCACTTTTTGCTCATGAAGCCAAGTTCGTAGGGAGGATCGGTGACAATTGAATCAACGCTCTCGTCCTCTAATGTTTTTAGTGTCTCTTTGCAGTCCCCAAGAAGAATCTTGTAGTCAGCCATTTACGATCTCTTCCACAGTTGTGGTATCTTCAGAAAAGTGAACACATCCCTGTTCTCGAAGCGCTTGTTTGTGTCGCTCCCACGCCTCTTGAACTATGGACTCATCCTTCCAGGTTCGTCCATTCATCCACAACTCCGAGAAAGAAAGTTCAGTCTTGGCTCTACAAGAGACGCATTTGGCTGTTGTACGATAAAAAGGATCCGCCCAGTTCACCGGATTCAAATAAGAAACCATGATACGATATCCCTTAGCAATAGCTAGGACGTCGTGATCATACGAAACAATTACACCAGTGCGAACTGGGTGTCCCGGATAGTTCTTGGGAGGAAAGATGGCGTATCCAATGTCAAATTCCGCAGAATACACAGCCACCCAAGAAGTATCAAACTCTTCCTTGCTAAGGGTCCTAAGTCCTTCATCGTCTGTGAAAATTACGGTCTGCGTATTGCCAAATCGATCCTGAACTTCCTTCTTAACCATCACACAATCCTTGACTCGTCATTGGTGGACTCTACGTCCACAAATGCTGTGAACATTTCCTTTAGCTCAGTAGCGTGATCGACGATAAGGATCAGCCGCTTTTCTGCCGCACGCTGCAAAATATCCAAGCATGCTTCTTTGACGGGAAAATCATGTCCGTTGAAGCACTCATCCAGCATCAAGAACCCTAGCATCTTTCCCGTACGCCGTCCAATGACAGTAGCGACTGCAAGGTCTACAGCCAGCTGTACTGAAGTGTACTGACCACCCGAAAGCCCTGCTTTGAGCGGGATTTCAACACCGTTCTTCATGACGACTGGAACGATTTTTCGAGAAACAGTCCCCTTAGCGGTCTCCGACTCAGATACAAAGGTGAGAGTTGTGTTAGCAACGTTTGGCAGCCCCTTGAGCAGTTCGTTGGTCTCTTGCGAAATCTCAGCAAGCACTTCGTCAAACACAGCTCCGAGGAAACCCTCACGCCCAACCAATGCCGCAAAATCACTTTCCGCCGCCGCCCGCTGGCGGAGATCCCGAATTTCGCTGTTCAGCCGATTCAATTCCGCAGTGAGCTTCTTATGCTGCTCAACTCGTTCCTTCCAAGCAGCCAAAGCAACTTCATCTGCTTTCTTTGCGTTCATAGCAGCGAGCTTGTATTTAGCCAGCTCATCCGCTGCCTTACGCGCCGCCTCGGCTTTCTGGAAAGCCAGAGTGTTGAGTGGGTCGTATTTACGGTCATAGGTTTGAGCAGCTTTCTGAATCTTCTCCGACCATTCCTCAGCAATATTGGAGCGTTCCAAAACAAGCGCTGACTCTTTCTCGCGCTCTTTTGCCTCCCATTCCTGCCGCTCAGTAGCCATTGCTACACGGATTGCCTGGCAAGCGTTCTCAGCTTCGGTTAGCTCGTTCTGTGCTGTAACTTGGTCAGGATGTTGGTATGTCGCCAAAGCATTCTGCTGTTGCCGCAGAGCTTCCTCAATCTTCGGCCAATTTGCTTCAACTTTCTCAAGCTGATTGATGGTAGAAAGAAGCTTTTGAAGCTCACTCTGAAGCGATTCCATGTACTTCTGAGCGTCTTCCGTAATCCACGTCCGGGAGCAGGTAGGACAAATTGCAGACTTGCAAATCTCGATTTCATTGGCAAGCTGCTCAGCTTCCTTCCGCATTTCAGGAAGGCGAGCAATCTGCGCTCTGTATTCTGCTGCGCGGTTCGTCCGCTCTTGAAGATCCTGTGATATCTTCTTCCGTGTTTCATTCGCTTCATGTAGCACTGTCTGCAGCCGTGCCTTCGCCGCCTCTACACGAGCTACTGCCTTGTCCAGTTCAGGCTGTAACGCAGAAACAAACGGCTTGCGATTCGCGCGCAGTTCATTGATCTTTGTATCAATCGCTTGTTTTGCAGCATTGGCTTCTGCTGTGAGTTGCCGAATAACCGCGTTTTTTTCTTCTTGGATGGCTTTTGCAGCTGCCGCAGCCTCCTCCATTTCCTTGCGCGCCAAAGACTCTTTAGCTTCCAAATCGGCAATGACCTTCTCCGCATTCTCGTAACCGGGTGTCGGAGTTGGCTTTGAAAGATCGATGCCTTGAATCTGAGAAGAGATATAGGCTGCTGAGCGTTCGATCTGCTCCGCCTTGGAAAGCAAATCGTTCGCAGCCTTTCGTGCAGCATCGGAAATTCCTTCTAACTCTTTCAGATCGAGAAGTTGAGAAAGGAATTCCTTCCGCTCCGCATCGGTCATGCTCAGAAAAAGCCCTGGTTCATCCTGGGGGCGATAAGTAAGTGCCTTGAGAAGATCGTTGGGAAGTCCGAGCAACTGCTTCAGACGCTCATCCACTGCTCGTACAGAACCTTTGATAACTTCTCCGTTGATCGTAAGGGAAGTATCTGCACCACGCTTGACGACAACAGGTCCTTCGTGTGTATCCAGCTCTACAGTCACCTGCATTTTCTCATTAGAATACCAGTTTTGTAGAGCAGTAGCAGGGAACGGACAAAACCCCAATGCGTACGAAATCGCATGCATGATGGTAGACTTGCCCGAACCAGAAGAACCTCCTGTGTCGTTGTTCCTTCCTCGGATGAGAACTAGTCCACTTTCGGGAAACTCAACAGACGATTCTTCCTTGAACTGCCTAAACCCCTTGAGCGTCACCTTCTTTACGCGGATCAATTCGTCCTCCCGTCCAACTTGTCATCCAAGAACCTTGTGGCGCTTTCGACAACTGCTTGTATTCAAAAACCTGCAACCCTCGTGCTAGCGCTTGCTGCCTTGACAGGTACACCTACCTTGTTAGCGTATCTTTCACCAAGTTGGTCAACTCCTCTAGCACCACCCGATACGATTTCGGAAATCTCGAACCGACTTTCTTGAATCGCCCGCCTCACAAGTTCGTAGTCGTCAATGTGCCTAGATCCTGCGACGATCACTTTTATGCCAAACAACCTCCAAAGGCTTCAGACTCTCAGACATTCGGCTCCATACCATGAGTTGAGCATCACTTCCAGCGTAATAATGAACAATCGACTTTACATGATCCTCAATGCTGGATTCTTTGTAGACGTCTCCGTAATCGATAACCATGTACGCTTTCTCGCCTGTAAGGGGATCACTTACATGTACTAGCGTTGTATTATGCCCGCCAGGAGTTCCGTCTGCCCGCATCCAAGTTACGGTCAAAACTTCTGCTCGATCAACTCGCATTGGACGATCGTAAATGCCTTTGAAGGTTTTGATGTTCATTCGATTTAAAGCCCAAACCGTGAATAGTGCGATGTCATCACAATCACCTTCTTTACGATGAAGAACCGCTTGTGGATAGGAAAAGGTATCGAATAGTTGTCTCCATCCATCTGGACGGTACTTCATCTTACGAACCATTGAACAAACATCGTGGATGTCTAGAAATGCGACTTCTTTCCACCAGCGCCAACTTCGATACTTACGTTCGAAAAGTTGGCGGTAGAGCCAAGACCAACCACGATAAATGTGGAACCGAATAAAGACCCATACCGCCAACGAGCAAATGTATTTCCAAGTACGAAAAATCATAATTTCTTCTTTCTGGCCTCTTCGACCTCTTTTGCTCTCGTCCTGTACAGCTCTTCAGCTTCAGCTGGACGATCGACCGCACGAAGCATTAGACCATTGTCCAATACTTCTCTTGCTTGTGAAGAAGGGCCAAGCGGCGTTCTTTCTAGCTTTCCTCCACAAAGGCATAAATAGCTTTTCGAAGAGGCTTGCTGTGGAGTCAGGATCTTGCGAACCTGTTCTCCACAGCTTGTGCATCGGAAGTAGTACAATGGCATTGTACCCACCCCAATCAGTGATTCTGGTTCATTCCAGTGTATCGCATAAACTCTTCAACCGAACGCGCTTCTGCAAGATCAACTTCCCGATCTCGCTTGAAGACGACTGCGCCACCGAGCGTACCAAGAAGCGCAGCAATCAACAGCGAGTTACGAATCGCTTCTTTGACTGCCGGGGTAGAATCCAAAAGCCCTGCTTCGAATGCATTGACAAACCTTCCTTCCCATGCATCGTAAATCTGCGATTCACCATTCAATACATTGGATTCAAGCTGGGAAATGATACTATCGATTTCCTGATCATTGAGTCCGATATTACTCAAGATTCGATAGACAGGAGCCTTTAGCGAAGGAATGAGAACTTCTTGGATAATTGGATCGTGTCGGAAAATATTGGAAAGTTTTACCCAAAGATACGCCAGCATCCAACCACCAGCAGGAAGCACACCATGCTTGATAGCTCCTCGGACCGCCATTACAGCGTCTTCAGCGCGGTCTCGCTTCTCTCGCTGTTCGCTGTTGGATGTGCCGTAAATCTTGAGTTTGGCAATACCACCCGTAACCTTAGCAAGCCGCTCTTCTAGGAAGTTTCGATCCAAGCGAGACTCAGCCTGCTCCATCTGCGTCTTCAATTCGTCAACTCGTTCGAGGATTAGCGACTCTCGAATTTCGCGAATCTCTCGTTCTTCTTGCGTGAGAGTGGATTCATCTCGCTGCTCGACTTCCACAATGATTGAAGAACGAGTGCGATATGCCTCAAACTGATCAACTGGGAATCCTAGATCATCCAGCTCCGCTGTATCGATCGGATTAGAAATCGGGTTGAAGATCGTAGCACCAGTTACCGCTGCAACGTCCTGAAGGAAATGCATTGTGCCGTTTTGCACCGGCATTGCAGGAATAACGAGCGGGAAAACGTTGATCGTATCGGAGTGCTGGAAGTTGACTGCCAACATTCCAAGAATACTTTCCGAAAATCCCTGAGCAATGATTACGAGGTTGTGTGGTGCAGTTGCATCTTCTTGCCAACGGTTACCGAATGCTCCAATGATTTTCTGAATCTGCTGTAGTTCGTTGATTTGGCCGTGGTACAGGAGGAACTGTACTTTCGTCAGAATGACTCGCTGGTTAGCTGTGTCGTTGATAAAAAGCCCGTAGAAGCGATCGCAAGACTGTTCGAATCCCGAATAAATTGGATAGCCATTCATTTTTTCAACTTCATATTTCGACGGACCGGAAAACTCGTAGATAGCTACGTTTCCGTCATCGCCTACGAGATCGAAGCACTGCATTACAACGTCTGCCAATGCTTCATCGCCGTTTGCAGAAGTCTTCGCAACCGCACGCAGCATAGCGCGCCCTTCTTCTGTATCGAAGGATGCACGAAAACTCTTGCTATCAATTTCGGGCTCAATGAAATCGCGGAAGATTTCCTCCAGTCTTCGAACAACTTTCTGGGGACGAACTGATGGGTTTTTCTCGCAGAAATCTAATGTTCTGCGTACAATCGACTCTGCAAGAACCGTAGCAGTCGTTGTTCCATCACCAGCTTCTACAGCCGTCCGAATCGAGGCATCACGAGCGGCTGCCATGATTTCCTGCTTCACAGGATCATCGAAACTGAGAGCTTTGAATACGGTTACTCCGTCTTTGGTCACAAAAGAAGGGATCCCCTGCTCCTGTCGCTCAATAAGAACAGGGCGACCTCCAGGGCCAAGGGTGTTTCCCACAATTCGAGAAACAGTCTGCATAACTTCAAGAGTTTTTTCTGTTAGCTCCTTACCTGCTGGAAGTACTACCTTCCCTACATCCTTTGCTTTCGCGTAATGCATTCAACACCTCTGATACTTGCTTCAGGGGCAATTCCAGTTGTTCTACATTCCCCTGAAGAACATCGTTCTTTGATAAAGTAGCGAATCGTTTGACAGTTTTCTGGATCTCTGAGGATAAAATTTCTCCCATCTGTTGCTCTTCCTTTGAGGAGCTTTCTTTCAACTTTAAAGCATTTTTCATTTCTAGGAGATCTTTACCTTCTAGGAAGAGCAGTGGTTCTAGAATTTTGATCTTCCTCTTAGATATCCATTTCCCTTTTCCATCAGGGAATTTTGAAGTAGAGCGACTAATCAACTTTAGACAGGATAGCAATTGTAGGTATTTGTTTACTTGTCTTTTACTGACTCCTAGACGTTCTGCTAGAATTTCGTCTCCGATGTTCTGTGGATTTCTGCTAATTAGGAGAAAACATTCTGCTGCTTGATTGTAGAATTGTCCTGTAGGTCTTGCCATACTTTCTTTATAGCGAAGAATCTGGAGTTAAGTTCCGCCTAGTAGATCTATTACTTAGATCTCATTAATCTCTTAATCAATCTTATTAATCTCTTAATCAATCTTATTAATCTCTTAATCAATCTTATTAATCTCTTAATCTTTAACTTAGATCTTAATATACTAACTTAACTTAACTTAGATCTTAATATATTAACTTAATTAAGGCGGAACTTAACTCAACAGGCATATAGTTCGAAAAATGATGTAACGGATTGTCATTTTACTCGCTAT
>NICF_comb_assmDRAFT_10000793_pt1 | contig 26682 bp, 27 predicted proteins | sample NewIslPassag4_SG_FD_11279 | JGI IMG/M metagenome (IMG submission 11279) | reverse complement strand
CGGCATGCGCCATTTGTTCTTTTCTTTGTAAAAAAGGCGGCCTTTCTATATAATGAAAGCATAGCTTAAACGTTTCCAGGAGGTAAATATGGAAGTCATTAAAATTTCCCCGAGAGGGTATTGCTATGGGGTTGTCGATGCCATGGTAATCGCCCGAAATGCCGCCTTAGATAAGACATTGCCGAGACCAATCTATATATTGGGAATGATTGTTCATAATAAACATGTTACCGATGCCTTTGAAGAAGAAGGTATCATAACTTTGGACGGGAAAAACCGGAAGGAAATTTTGGAAAAGGTAGACAAAGGAACGGTTATTTTTACCGCTCATGGCGTCTCACCTGAAGTCCGGAAAATGGCAAAGGAAAAAGGACTCATAACCATTGATGCCACCTGTCCGGATGTCACAAAAACCCATAAATTAATTGAGGAAAAAACGAAGGAAGGGTATGAAGTCGTCTATATCGGAAAAAAGGGACATCCGGAACCGGAGGGTGCTCAAGGGGTCGCTCCCGACAAAGTTCATTTGGTGGAAACGATCGAAGATATTGAAGCTCTCCAAATCAAAAGCGATAAAATCATAATCACCAACCAGACGACAATGAGCCAATGGGACGTTAAGGATATTATGGACCTCGTCCAACAAAAATATCCCCATGCTGAAAAGCATAATGAAATTTGTTTGGCCACTCAGGTTCGTCAGGAAGCCGTGGCTAAGCAGGCAAAAGAGGCCGATGTCCTGATTGTCGTCGGGGATCCGAAAAGCAATAACTCAAACCGGCTTGCCCAAGTTTCCGAGGAAATTGCAGGGACAAAGGCTTATCGGGTAGCAGACGTGACGGAGATCGACATCGATTGGATCATGAAGGCCAAAAAAGTTGCGGTTACATCTGGCGCCTCTACACCGACTCCGATTACCCGGGAAGTCATCGAATTCCTTGAACAATTTGATCCGGAGGATCCTTCAACGTGGAAACGTGAAAGAAAGGTGCCCCTATCGAAAATCCTGCCAAAGGTCAAAAAGGCCGAATAAATCTTGTTGTTAAAACCCCATTGGAATTCGGACCAATGGGGCTTTTTGTCCCTTCCCAAATCAAACTTCGTAAGGATTGCATTTTTGAGTGTCCAATCGATCATGGTACAAAGAAAAGGTGTGGTTCTCAAGTTTCCTATTCCAATTGGGATAAAAAAGGCTTGATTGGTACGACACGCCAAAAGTCTGGGAAAAGACTTCCTTTTTGGGGCCAATACCTTTCAAGCCCTTTAAAATGCAGTTCTTATATGGATTTAAAGGAATGTGAAAGGATCGGTATTGATTTTAGATGGAAAAATGGATACCGATAATTTCCGTTCTTCGCAAAGGCTAGATAAGGTCTTCGCAACGCCTTCCTTCATGACTTTTTCCACATTATGACCAGGATCGATGATATTCAATCCTTCCATTTTCGCATCAATGGCGGTGTGGTAATACATATCCCCGGTAACAAAAACATCGGCACCTTTTCTTATGGCCGCTTCATAATATTTACCTCCATCTCCGCCAAGGACGGCAACCTTCCTGACAGTTGCGTCAAGATTTCCGATCACCCGTACTCCATCCACATCCAATGCTTTTTTCACATGATCCGCAAATTCCCTTAAAGTAACGGGATTTGCCAGTGTTCCAATCCGACCAAGCCCCAAAACTTCACCCTTCAGGTCAAGGGGGTAAAGATCATAAGCGGGTTCCTCATATGGGTGAACCTTTAGCATCGTCTTTATTGCCTTTTTTTCCAAGGAAAGTGGGACAATCGTTTCAATCCTTTCTTCTTCGACGGTTTCCAGTTCCCCTTGCGTGCCGATATACGGATTTGTCCCTTCCTCCGGTAAGAATCGACCGACTCCCCTGGCGCTAAAGGAGCAATGACTATAGTTTCCGATGTGACCACAACCGACATCCCCCAAAGCTTTGCGCAAAGAATCGGAGGTCTCGAGGGGCGAGAATACGACAAGTTTTTTCAATGGTTCTTCATAGGTTGGCACCAAAACTTCGGTATTTTCCAGGCCTAATGCTTCTGCCAGCCAGTCATTGACCCCACCCTTTGTCACATCCAAATTCGTATGAGCCGCATATACAGCAATATCATGCTTGATCAATTTCTCCATCATTCGCCCATAGGGAGTGTCCGTACGGAGGGCTTTAATGGGGCGAAAAATCGGCGGATGATGGGCAATAATCAATTGGACATCCTTTTCGATCGCCTCATCCACCACTTCTTCAATGACATCCAGGGCAATCATCACATTTCTGATCGGTTTATTAAGGCTTCCGATTTGCAGTCCGATTTTGTCCCCTTCCATGGCAAGATGCTTCGGAGAAAATTGTTCAAATAGTTCTATGATTTCATATCCGTTCGGTTGTTTCATTTCCCAAATTCCTCCTTATACCATAAAATATAACCTTCCAATTGCTTTCTTTTTTCTTCTGCGGCATGTTTATTTTCCGCCTTATCCAGTTCCCCAATAATTCTCTCCCATTCCTCTTTTTCCCGTTTCCATTTCTTGAGGAACACTTCATTCCTTTCTTTTAAAAGATAAGGACCAAAAAACAGTTCCTTTTCCAACCACTCATTGGTTGCCGGACCTGCCTCAGCCACGATGATTTCATAGATATGCCCATCCTCTTCCATAATGGTCTCAGCCACCATATTCCATCCATTGGATTGAAGCCATTTCCGGACCGGGTACCCAGCCACGTTAGGCTGCAAAACAAGCCGTTTGACCCCCGGCAATTTATCCATTCCCCTTTGTAATATTTGAACGATCAATGGTCCACCCATGCCACAGATCGTAATGCAGTCAGCTTCCCCCGGGTAATTCAGGACTTCTAGGCCATCGCCTTTCCTCACATCAATGATTGTGTTAAGTCCCGCTTCTTTTACCCGAGATCGTGCGGTTTGAAAAGGTCCTTCCGCCACTTCTCCCGCAATCGCCTTTTTTACGGTACCGTTTTTCACCGCAAAAATAGGGAGGTAGGCATGATCCGAACCGATATCCGCCAAGATGCTCCCTTCCGGTATGTATCGATATACGTTCAAAAGCCGTTCTGATAAAGTAAAATCCATTCCTTTCACCAAACTTCCTATGTACTTTTCTATTATTACAGTACAGGAAAAAAAAGCTGAATTCAAACAAAAAACTGGCCAAATCGGCCAGCTTTCCCATAAACGATGTAAACCCCTTTTATTTCAATGTCATTAACCATTCGACCATTTGATCTAAATTTCCATCAGGAACAAGTCCACCTGGCATTAAGCTTTTCCCATTCTTGACAACTTCGCGAATTTCTTCAGCACTTAACCGTTCCCCTACCCCTAATAAGGACGGACCGCTCAAGCCTTCAAAGTTGTCTCCATGGCATTGGAAACATTTTTGGCTATAAATCTCCTGGGGTGTCATGGCCACGGGAGTTTTGCCATTTCCGCCACTAGCTTCATTGCTTGTCATTCCAATTAAGGATAATGCAAATATGAGCCCGATGCCAAAGACCATGATTAATGCAAACGGAATGAGCGCATTACGTTTCATACCTTTCTCCCCTTTGTATGTACGTTTTTTAAGTTGTTTATATATAAAAACTATTTTTATTTTACCTTAAATTACAATAAAGGGGAAGTATTTGAATCGGGAACCGAATAATGTTCATAGTTTTGACAAAATTGGAAATTTTATTTTGATTCGTATACTATTTTAAGATAATTCCTACACTATCGGCAGCCAATTTCCCTGGCAATGACCATCCGCTGAATTTCGGAGGTTCCTTCACCGATTTCCAAGAGTTTCGCATCCCGCATATACCGTTCAACATGATAATCCTTCATATAGCCGTTCCCTCCATGGATTTGAACCGCTTGGGAGGTAATCTCCATACATACTTCCGAGGCAAATAATTTGCACATGGAAGCTTCCTTTGTAAAAGGGCGTCCTTGGTCTTTCAACCAAGCAGCCTTGTAAACCATGTTGCGGGCTAATTCAATCTTCAACGCCATATCAGCCAATTTAAACTGGATGCTTTGAAATTCTGATAATCTTTTTCCAAATTGCTTCCTAGTCAATGCATACTGAAGAGCCCTTTCATAGGCAGCCTGGGCTATTCCGATCGCCATGGCTCCAATTCCGATCCGTCCGCCATCGAGCACTTGCAAAAATTGTTTTAGCCCTTCTCCTCTTTTTCCAAGGAGATTTTCCTTGTCTACCCGAACTTGGTCAAGGATTAACTCCGTCGTGTTGGAGGCATGGAGCCCCATTTTTTCATATTGCGCCAAGACCGTAAACCCTTTGAGGTCTGTAGGAACGATGATCGCACTGATTTCCTTCTTCCCATCCCTTTCGCCGGTAACCGCCGTCAAAGTGACAAACTTAGCATAGGAAGCATTGGTGATAAAGCACTTATTTCCGGTAATAACGAAATCATCGCCATCTTCTACAGCGACCGTTTTGGTTCCACCGGCGTCAGATCCTGCCTCTGGTTCGGTAAGACCAAAGGCTCCCAAGGATTTTCCGCTACATATTTCGGTTAAATATTTTTCCTTTTGCTCCTTTGTACCAAACATATGAATGGGAGCTCCCCCAAGGGAAATGTGGGCTGAGTAAGTTATGCCTGTAGAAGCACAAGCTTTACTTAATTCTTCCACTACAATGGCAAAGCTAATGGTATCCGCTCCTGCGCCACCATATTCTTCAGGAAAGGGTAGTCCCATCATTCCTAAGTCGGCTAATTTCTCAAAAATTTCCTTTGGAAACGTACCGGTCCGATCGCGCTCCAAAGCACCCTTTGCCACTTCTTCTTCTGCAAATTCCCGGATCGTTTTTTGAATCATCTTCTGTTCTTCCGTTAAGTCGAAATTCATCTTCATCCCCTTCCATCATACATCACAAAATGTATTCGTTTACAAACTATTATATCTGTTTTATAATAATTTTTAAATTAGGAATTTTCTACCGATATTTGCCCGCGAAAATAAAAGAATTTTCCCATGGGAATTTGCAAAACGCTTTTGAATTTATTACAATAAATTTCAAATCCTTGGAAATAAAAAATGGCTTGCCAAAGATGGCAAACCATTTCGATAGAGTTTACTCCAAAAAGTCTTTCAGGCGTTTGCTGCGGCTCGGGTGACGCAATTTGCGAAGAGCCTTTGCCTCAATTTGACGGATCCGTTCCCTGGTTACACCAAATACTTTACCGACTTCTTCCAAGGTACGGGTTCTTCCGTCATCGAGACCAAAACGGAGACGCAATACATTCTCTTCCCGGTCAGTCAACGTATCAAGAACGTCTTCGAGCTGTTCTTTCAGCATTTCATAGGCAGCATGATCGGAAGGAGATGTCGCATCCTGGTCTTCAATGAAATCACCCAAATGGGAATCATCTTCTTCACCAATAGGTGTTTCCAAAGAAACGGGTTCTTGGGCGATTTTTAGTATTTCCCGAACCTTTTCCGGGGTCATATCCATATCTTCCGCAATTTCCTCCGGTGTTGGTTCGCGCCCAAGATCCTGCAGCAATTGCCTTTGGACACGAATTAACTTGTTTATGGTTTCAACCATGTGAACCGGAATCCGAATTGTTCTTGCCTGGTCAGCAATCGCACGGGTGATGGCTTGACGGATCCACCAGGTCGCATAAGTGGAGAACTTGAATCCCTTTTTGTAGTCAAATTTCTCAACGGCTTTGATAAGCCCCATATTTCCTTCTTGAATCAAATCCAAGAAAAGCATGCCGCGACCGACGTACCGTTTTGCAATGCTGACTACGAGCCTCAAGTTGGCTTCGGCTAATCTGCGTTTTGCCTCTTCATCCCCTTGGGCGATCCGTTCAGCAAGTTCAATCTCTTCTTCAGGGGTCAATAGATCAACCCTACCGATTTCCTTTAAGTACATCCTAACCGGGTCATTAATTTTCACCCCCGGGGGAACACTTAAATCATTTAAATCAAACTCTTCTTCCTTCTCCAGATCACTCAAATCCGGATCATCGGTCAAATCTTCATCCTCTTCATCTTCCAAAAGCTGGATTCCCAATTCTGTCAGATGTTCGTAAAACTCATCCATTTGCTCTGCATCCAAATCGAAATTGCCGAGCATTTCAGAGATTGTATCATAAGTAAGAGAGCCCTTCTTTTTTCCCAATTGGATGATTTGCTCTTTTACTTGTTCAACTGACATATCAGTATCTGTTTCTTTGGAACGTGCAGACTTTTCAGCCATCAGTTCCCCTCCTTCCTACAATTAAAGCCGATTTAGCGATTTGAGCAGTTCCAGAACTTCCAAGGCCAATCGTTGCGCCCGGTCAAAGTCCTGTTCCCGCTCTGCCCTTTTGCTTTCTTCTTCTTTTTCTTTTATCTTTAACATAATTTGATGCTTCAACACATGATGAATGTAATCATTCAATTCCTTTTCAGAAACATCTTCCGGGATTGGAATCATGCCAATTTCAGCGACAAGATTCCTGAGTTCAGCATCCTGTAAATAATTCATAAAGCCACTTAGATCCGGAGGATTCCCTTCCTCATAATATGCATATAGATATGTGGCTATAGCCTGATGATTATCAATATGAAAGGACAGATCCTGCATCTTTTCCTGGACTTTCATGGCAACCCATGGATCTTTTAGCATATGGGCTAGGAGCATCCGTTCAGCATTATAATAGGCTGGCATTAATTTTTTCTCCTGCCTGATCGCTTGAGGTTTTCGCCCATCGGTCTTGGGAAAATTTTGCTCATTGGTTCTTGTGTGGATTCTTAGGCGCAGGTCTTGTTTTAATGCATCCAAGGAGAGGGAAAATTCCTCCCCAAGTTTGCGCAAATACAGGTCTTGTTCCACAGGGTTTTTTAAGTTTGCAATTTCTGTTAATACTTGTTCGATATAGACAAGCTTTTCTCCTTCATTTTCAAGATTTTTTCCTTCCCGAAAAATCTTCATTTTGAAGGCCATGAAGGTTATTGTTGAGCCAATCACATGCTGGAGGAAAGCTTGACTGCCTTTTTTCTGGATATATTCATCCGGGTCCTTTCCATCCGGAATGATGGCCACCTCCACAGAGCACCCAGCCTTTTGCAACATCTCTCCAGCTTTAAGGGTGGCATTCTGACCTGCCATATCCGAATCAAAACATAAAATTACCCGGTCGGCATTCCGTTTTATTAAATGCACATGTTCTTCCGTTAAAGCTGTACCCATGGTAGCAATCCCATTGTCGACTCCCGCCCCGTATGCTGAAATGCAATCGGCGAAACCTTCAAAGAGTACTACAGCTTGCTTTTTTCGGATATTTGGCCTTGCAAGATGGAAATTATAAAGAATTTTGCTTTTTTGGAAGATTGCTGTTTCGGGGCTATTTAGATATTTCGGTTGCCCTTCCTTGAGGATACGTCCGGAAAAGGCGACGGTATTCCCTTTATTGTCAAAAATAGGAAAAATAATACGTCCCCGGAAACGGTCAATAAACTCATTCATCCGTTCGGTCCTGTTTATGAGTCCTGCCTTTTCCAAAAACTCTTCGGTAAATCCCCTACCCTTAAGAAAAAGAATGGCCATATCCTTTTTGTCCAGGGCATAACCAATTTGGAAATGATCAATCACATCCCGGGAAAAACCTCGGGAATGCAAATATTCCAAAGCCTCCTGACCATCCTTCGTATTAACGAGCAAATGGTGATAAAATTTACGGAGTAATTCGTGGGCTTCGATCATCCTGGAAATATGGGGATTGGCAGGCTTAGCTAATCCACTGGACTGGACAGGGATATCCACACCTGCTCGTTCGGCCAGACGAAGAACCGCCTCTTGAAAGCTAACCCCTTCGATTTCCATCAAAAAGGAAAATACATTTCCCCCGCGGCCACAACCGAAACAATGAAAAATTTGCTTTTCTGGAGATACAGAAAAAGATGGAGTATTCTCGCCATGAAAGGGGCAAAGTCCAAAATAATTGCGTCCCTGTTTTTTCAGCTGAACATATTCGCTGACTAACTCAACGATATCGGTATTCAGCCGAACCTCTTGAATTTTTTCTTCAGGAATCAAATCGACCATGAGAACAACTCTCTCCGTAATATTATTTCGATGTTATATGGAAAAATCCTTCATTTTTCGACAAAACTTTATTAGAAAAACTTCACTCCTCCATCATTTTAATGGCGCTAATACATTCATTTCTACATCTATCCTCAAAATCCTTTTAAAAAAGACACTTTTTCATAATTCCGAAATGTAAATAAGCATAAAAAAGAACGCTCCTTTTCCTGTCCCGCTTTTCCAGGATTGTTCTTAAAATTGAGCATTCCCACTAATAATTTTATTCTTCTCAGGCAAGATCTAAACCCTTTTTATGTATTTTTCTCATATTTAATCATTATAGTACATCTAAAAATTTTTTTCTACTAATTTTGCTAAAAAAAGAAATCCAAAAAATAAGCAAGCGGATGCTTATTTTTTGGGGATTGAACTTTGACTATTCAAGTAATTGATAATTAAGTTCGCGGTTTCTTCCACCGCTTTGTTGGTCACATCAATGACATGACAGCCGATTCGATTTGCCACTTGTTCGAAGAAAGCCAATTCGTCCTTAATCCTTTCCATTCGGGCATAATGGGCTGTATCATTGAGACCAAGGGCCATTAGGCGTTCCCTGCGGATATTGACCAATTTATCCGGGCTAATTTTTAAACCGATACATTTTTTCGGATCGATTCTAAATAATTCCTCCGGAGGTTTTACTTCCGGAACGAGGGGGACATTGGCCACTTTATATCGTTTTAACGCCAAAAACTGGGATAATGGGGTTTTTGACGTACGGGAAACCCCGATTAGCACAATGTCGGCTTTTAAAATTCCATTCGGATCCTTTCCGTCATCATATTTAACGGCGAATTCAATTGCCTCGATTTTTTTGAAATAATCATCGTCCAATTTTCGTACTAATCCTGGTTCATTTTTTGGATGAATACCGCTCATTTCTTCAAATTTTTCCAGAAGCGGCCCAAGCACATCAAAGGCGAAAATGCCTTCTTCTTTTGCTTTATTCACTAAATAATTACGAATTTCTGGTTTGACGAGGGTAAAAACGATCATGCCATGATTAGCTTTGGCTAAAGCAAGGACATCATCCAAAGTCGAAACATCTTCTACATAGGGAACCCGGTGCAACTGGGCAGAGGAACCATTAAATTGGCTAATGGCTGCCTTTACCACCAATTCCACCGTTTCTCCAACGGAATCGGATACTAAATAGATGGGAGGTGCTACCATCCGATCACTCCTTGATTTTAATCAGTATTTGTAAGTGAAACAAAGGCTTTTGTGATGCTTGTTTTCGTAATTCTGCCAATAACTTCATAACCCCGACCCTTTTCCTCCACAACCGGCATAGCATCGATTTGTTTTTCGATCAATTTCTCCGCTACATGAATGAGCAAATCGTCTTTTTTACACATAGTAATATTGGGCATGCGGGTCATAATGATATTAACCGGCACAGCTGTCAGTTCCTGTTTTCCTAGGCTAGCCCTCAGCAAGTCTTTCCTTGAGAGCACCCCAACAAGCAACCCCTCCTTGTCCACGACAAACAGGGTTCCAACATCCTCCAAAAACATCGTAACAATCGCATCATAAACGGACACGCTATCCTTTACCACTACAGGTAAGGATTGGAAGGATTGGACCTTAATTTTTTTAATGCTTTCTGAAATCAGTTGGGAACGGGATTTTCCTGTATAGAAATATCCCACCCTAGGACGGGCGTCCAGAAATCCCGCCATTGTCAATATGGCAAGATCCGGACGCAAGGTGGCTCTAGTTAAGTTCAACCTTTCCGCAATCTGCTCCCCGGTAATAGGTCCATTTTCCTTCACGATTTCCAATATTTGTTCCTGTCTTTTCGTCAGCTCGATCTCACTCACCACCTAAAAATAGCCATGAAAAGCTCATTTCCCCTAAAATGGTACACTTAATTTTATTTATGTGGAAAATTTCGACGTCTGTCAACTACCTATTTTACATTAATGTTTTGGAAGTGGCAGTAATTCAATAGAATGTCCGCCAATTCCTTCATTAAGGATAAACGGTTTTCTCGAACCTCTTTCTCTTCAGCCATTACCATTGTCTTATCAAAATAACGGTTAATGGCTGGTTTCATGCCAGCAAGGAGATTATAGAAGGTTTCCTCATCGGTATCATGGGTGGCCTGTTTTAGTTGAACGTATTTTTGATAGAGGTCCTTTTCCGTATCATTTTCAAACAAATCAGGATTAATATCGGTAGCCTTCTCCGCCTTTAACGCAATATTGATAATCCGGCTCAAAGCAAAGACATCTTCTTTAAATTCCGGACTATCCAATTTGCTTTGTATGATGTCCGCCTTTTTCATGACAGATTTAACCGAAAGAAGCGGAGCAGAAAGAACGGCGTCTACGATATCATAACGGATTTCCTTTTCCGACAATAAATGTTTGAATCGTAGGCGGAAGAATTGAAGCAAGTCTTGGACGATTTCCTTCCGGTCCCGTTTTGCAAATGGTTCCGTCAGGGTTACAGCTTCTTCCAACAACCCAACTAAAGGAAGATCCCAACCAAACTTATCCAAAATTTGCACTACCCCGGTTGCTTGCCTTCTTAAGCTATACGGGTCTTGGGAACCGCTCGGGATTAGACCGATCGCAAAGAAAGAGGCCAAGGTGTCCAATTTATCTGCCAAAGCATTAATCGCACCAGGAACCGTTTCTGGCAATTCCCCTTCAGAAGACCGGGGCATATAATGTTCGTTGATGGCCTTAGCCACAAGGGACCGTTCCCCTTTTAATTTGGCATATTGCTCACCCATAATCCCTTGGAGTTCCGGAAATTCTCCGACCATTTGCGTAACAAGGTCAAATTTGGCGATTTCCGCTGCCCTTAGCGTATCCTCCCGTTCGGTGCCTTCGAGTCCGAGGGAGTTGGAAATATGTTCGGCAAGGGACCTTACCCGGTTAATTTTATTTTCATAGGTGCCAATTTCATCATGATAGACGACAACCTTCAATTTATCCAGAGCCTTGTCAAGACTGAGCTTTTGATCTTCCTCGTAGAAAAAGACCGCATCTTGGAGTCTTGCCCTAAGCACCTTCTCATTTCCTTTGGCAATAATGTCAAGATGTTGGTGATCACCATTTTTCACAGTGACAAAATAGGGCAGCAAATCGCCGTTATCCTTTGTAACCGGGAAATAGCGCTGATGTTCTTTCATCGTGGTAATCAAAACTTCTTTCGGAAGTGTTAGGAATTTTTCATCAAAAGTTCCAAATAGCACCGTTGGATATTCGACTAGATTTGTTACTTCATCTAACAATTCCGGATCGACGGGAATAATCCAGCCGTGTTCTTCTTCCAGATGTTTGATTTGAGAAAGAATCGCTGCCTTCCTTTCCTCATAATCACATATTACATATTGGGAGAGTAATTGCTGCTTATACTCTTTAGGGCTTCTAATCGCTATTTTCCCACCTAGGAAGCGGTGACCGTATGTTTCATTGCTGGAGTTGACATTGACGATCTCCATCGGAATGACGTCTCCCCCGAATAGGGCGACCACCCATCGGATTGGGCGGATATAACGGACATCAAAATCCCCCCAGCGCATTTGTTTCGGGAAGGAAAGATTGAGAATCACCTTATCCAGTTGCCGAAGAACCTCGACAGTCTCTTTCCCTTGGATAAATTTCTCGACAAAGGCATATTCCACACCTTTAATCTCTTTAAAATAAATATCATCAACATTCTTGCCTTGGCCCTTCGTAAACCCGATTGCGGCCTTTGTCCAATTCCCCTCCGCATCGATAGCGGCCATTTTAGAAGGTCCCCGGACTTCTTCCCGAAGATCCGGTTGTTTTTCCTCTACATCTTCAATCAGCACCGCAACTCTTCGGGGAGTTGAATAGGCATGGACATCACCAAAGTTGATATTTTGTTCCTCCAACATATTTTTCACTTTACCTGCCAGCTGTTCCATAGTTTCGACGACAAAGCGAGCAGGGATTTCTTCCATTCCGATTTCGAGCAATAAATCCCTTTTCGTCATTTCATCTCATCCTTTCCGCTCTTTAAAATCGGGAACCCTAATTTCTCCCGTTCTTCATAGAAGGTTTTTGCCACCTTTTTTGCCAAATTTCTGCATCGGGCAATATATCCGGTCCGCTCCGTTACAGAGATGGCTCCTTTCGCATCGAGCAAATTAAATACATGGGAGCATTTCAAAACATAATCATAGGCTGGATGAACAAGTCCGGCTTCCATTTGACGAAGTGCTTCTTTTTCGTAGGTGGAAAAAAGGGTAAAGAGCATTTCTTCATCGGCTGTTTCAAAGGAGTATTTGGAGTGTTCATATTCGGCTTGCCCGAAAATGTCCCGATACGTAAAACCTTCCGTCCATTCCAGGTCAAAAACATTTTCTTTGTTTTGAATGTAAGAAGCAAGTCTTTCAAGACCGTAGGTAATTTCTACGGATACCGGCTTACATTCCAGTCCTCCGACTTGTTGGAAATAGGTAAATTGGGTGATTTCCATTCCATCCAACCATACTTCCCAGCCGAGTCCTGCACAACCAAGGGACGGGTTCTCCCAGTTATCTTCTACGAAACGAATATCATGGACCAATGGGTCAATCCCTAAGGCTCTTAAGGAGTCCAAATACAGTTCTTGGATATTATCCGGACTCGGTTTAATGATGACTTGGAATTGGTGATGCTGATACAAACGGTTTGGGTTTTCTCCATAACGTCCATCCGCAGGACGTCTGGAAGGTTCAACATAAGCTACCCGCCACGGCTCCGGTCCAATGGCTCTTAAGAATGTATATGGGCTCATGGTTCCGGCACCCTTTTCCACATCATAGGCCTGCATGAGGATGCACCCTTGGTTGGCCCAATGTTTTTGTAAGGTCAAAATCATATTTTGGATATTCATCTGAATAGCACCTCTTTTTCTTTTTGATTTTCATTTTTAATTCCTTGAACATCTAAACAAAAACTCCCGTCCCTATGCACCAAAATGCATAGGGACGGGAGCTGATCCCGCGGTTCCACCCTACTTGCCATCAATATGGCCGCTTCATTACACAAGCTCCGGAACGCCTTCCTTAATGCTCCATACCTGGCTCCCACCGTCCCAGGTTCGCTAAAATGGAGGGAATTAAGTACTCCTTTCCTTCATCGCTTCCAAATATTTTGTTCGTATCATACCCTATGAAAAGGGCTTTGTCAACTGATCCAAAATTTATTATTCCCAATTTACCCCAATTTTTCAACCTGTTGCAAAAACTTTTTCGATTTTAGATAAAGTCCCGTATATTCATCATAATATGAGGAAATACATAATTCCAGTTCCTTTTTGGTCGTCTCCTTCACACTGATGGATCCGATCCGATGAATATCAAGCATTGCAAAAAGTCTAAGTAATCTTAGGGTTGCCGGGGATACCTTGATATGGTGAGGATCATGATGTAGGCAATTATGGCAAAGGAGACCACCTTCTTTGATGGAAAAAAAATACGGGACATCGCTATTCCCGCAATGGGCACATCCATCCAAAACAAGACGGTAACCTAAGACGCTAAGCATTTTCACTTCAAATATATTTTTGATGATTTTCGGGTCATATCCTTCCCCATAATACTTTAAGGTTTGATATAACAATTCGAACAGAAAAGGATTCCGCTTTTTTTCATCGGTTCCCTTGTCCAGAAGTTCAATGGTGTAGGAGGCATAAGCTGCAAGGAGCAAATCCTCTTTAATCTCTTTAAATGCGTCAATAATTTCTCCCTGTTGGATTGTTGCCATTCCGGAACCGGTCAAGCAAAGAAAATAGCCATATGTAAAGGGCTGGCTCACGGCTGCAAGCCTGCTGTTTGGCTTTTTCGCACCGCGTGCCACCGCCCCAAATTTGCCTTTTTCCCTAGAAAAGATGGTCAGAATTTTATTTGATTCACCATAATCTGTCGTTTTGAGGACAATTCCCTCGATTTTTTCCAACAAAGGTGTTCACCACCTGGTTTTCCTATCCCTCTTTATATCGTCGGATAATCTATATTTGCTAGTTCATTTGATGGTTCTTTCGGTGTTTCTTCCATTTCCTTTTCAATTTCCTTAAACAGAAGGTAGGTGTCGATATTTCCCGTCTGACTGAATACCTTCCAAGTTAAATTTAACATGGAATATCCCACCTTTCAATATAACTAGCTTCATTATCCTTATACCTTTATTAATACCCCTTTAATAAGTTTCATTCCACGAAAATTTAGGAAAGGGAGGAAATTGATCAATACTCATCTTCCCGGTATCCAAATTCCCGCAACATCGTCTGTTTATTACGCCAATCCTTTTGAACCTTGACCCACAACTCCAAATAAACGGGAGAACCGAGCAAGTTTTCAATATCTTTCCTTGCACGAGTACCAATTTCCTTCAACATCGTTCCTTGTTTCCCGATGATAATCCCTTTCTGGGAAGATCTTTCAACGATAATGGCCGCCATAATATGAAGTTTCCCGCTATCGTCCATCGGGCTTATTTTTTCAATGATAACCGCTACCGAATGGGGCACTTCTTCCCTAGTCAAATGAAGCACCTTTTCCCTGATCAGTTCGGCAATGATGAATCGTTCCGGATGGTCCGTTACCTGATCGGGAGGATAATATTGGGGTCCTTCCGGCAAGTAATCTTTTATGATGGAAAGAAGTCGTTCCACATTATTCCCTTGCAATGCGGAGATGGGAACAATCTCTTTAAAATCAAATTGATTCCTATATTGCTCGATAACCTTTAGCAATTCATCCGGATGGATCAAATCAATTTTGTTGATGACCAGAAACACCGGTGTGCGAACCTTTTTTAGCTTCTCCAAAATCAATTGCTCGCCTTTGCCAAAGGATTCAGTGGCGTTAACCATAAACAAGACGATATCCACTTCATTCAACGTATTTTCCGCCACTTTAACCATAAAACTGCCTAAAGCATGTTTCGGTTTATGGATACCTGGTGTATCGATAAAAATCATTTGAGCATCATCTTGGGTAAGAACACCTTGGATCGTATTTCTTGTTGTCTGGGGTTTGTCACTCATGATCGCTATTTTTTGACCGACTACATGATTCAAAAAGGTGGATTTTCCGACATTCGGTCTACCAATGATGGTAATAAATCCGGATTTATGGGATGACTCATTATTATACATTCATATCCTCCATCGTAAAAAACCCAGGCAACAATTCTTCGACCGTTGTTTCGAGTGTGTCTCCTTTCATGTTAGCCAAGACCACTTTCATATCCTTCCGGCAAAATTCTGCGATTACTTGACGGCAAGCTCCGCAGGGTGAACAAGGCCGATGGGAACCGCAAATGACTGCCAACATTTCAAAGTCTTTTTCTCCTTCGGAAATCGCTTTAAAAATGGCGGTTCGCTCCGCACAGTTACAAAGGCCGTAGGATGCATTTTCAATATTACAGCCACTATACACTTTTCCATCTTTTGTAAGGAGGGCAGCTCCAACGGCAAAATTGGAATAAGGTACATATGCCCTTTCTCTTGCTTGTTTGGCTAATTCGATTAATTGTTGTGCGTTCATTGGCATCTTCCCTTCTTTTAGCTTCCATAGCTTCAATTTTTATTTTACTACAAAAACGTTATTATGTTAACGTTTTCCTGTTCAGAAAATTCCAAATTATAATGGGTGTTTAAATAAAAAGCGACAAAAATTTCGGCAAAAAAATAATCATACCGACGACAAAACAACTGCAGGCAAAAACAAAACAGGCGGCAGCTGCTATATCCTTCGCTTCTTTAGCAAGGGGATGGTAATCCTCCACGACCATATCCACCACCCTTTCAATGGCGGTATTCATCAGTTCAGCACAAACCATCCCACCGATGGCAAGGAAAACAATCCCCCATTCGGTGGGGGTTAGGCGGAAATATATACCACATAGTAAAACTAGGATAGCAATGGTTCCATGGATCTTTACATTTCGTTCAGTTCGGAATGCCCCTTTTAACCCTTCCCAGGCAAAGCGGAAGGAAGCGAATAACCCTTTCATTCTTGTTTTCTTCCTTTACCTGTATAATCCAAACTTTTCCAGAATTTCCTCTTGCAGTCCGAACATTTCCTTTTCCTCTTCTTCGGTCATATGATCATAGCCAAGCAAATGCAAAAAGCCATGAACCGCCAAAAAACCAAGCTCCCGCTCAAAACTATGCCCGTACTCTTCCGCCTGGGCCTTTGCCTTCGGGATGGATATAATGATGTCCCCTAAGACCCTTGGTAAATCCGCACCAATAATCTCTGTCTCATCCTCCCCTTTTTCCTCGAGGGCAAAGGATATGACATCCGTCGGCTGATCTTTTCCGCGATAAATCCGGTTGATTTCCTGAATGGTATCGTTATCCACAAAGGTGAGGGAAACTTCAGCGTCCCCCTCCAGCTTTTGGGATTCGTAGGCAAACTTTAGAAGTCTTTGGATTAGATCAATCTGGCTTACTTCCAGAGTTCCTGTTTCATCATTGTAGTCGATATTAAGTACCATCTGTTTTCACCTTTCTTCCTGTGCCTTCGGATACTCGATCCGGTTATGAAAAAATCCATGCAACGTTTCGCAAAGGGTCTTTTCAATGATTTTCAGCTGCTTCATTGTTATATCACATTCACTGAATTGATGATCTTGTACCCGGTCTTTAATAATATTTTTTACTACTTCTTCAATTTTTTCCTTCGTCGGATTTTTCATGGAACGGACCGCAGCTTCAACACTATCGGCAATACTTATGACGGCCGCTTCAATGGTTTGCGGCTTAGGACCCGGATAACGGAAATCATTCTCATCGACTTCCGAACCAGATTCCTTTGCCTTATGGTAAAAATATTTAATGATGCTTGTACCATGGTGCTGGAGGGCAATATCTACAATTTCCTTGGGCATTTTATGATTCCGGAGAATCTCGGCACCATCAATGGTATGCGAGACAATAATGTCCTTGCTGACGACCGGATCCAGAAGATTGTGAGGATTTTCATCCACATTCACCTGATTTTCAACAAAATAATTGGGTCGGACGGTTTTTCCGATATCATGGTAATAGCTGCTGACCCTGGCCAAAAGCCCATTCGCGCCAATCGCCTCGCAGGCACTATCAGCCAGGTTTGCCACCATTAAACTATGATGATAGGTACCGGGCGCTTCCGTCAAGATTTTCTTTAAAAGCGGATGGTTTGGATTGGACAACTCAATTAGCTTCATTGTCGACAAGATCCCGAATCCTGCTTCAAAAAACGGAATAAACCCAATCGTAAGAACCGCCGAGGCTACCCCTGAACCAATCCCCATCAAAAAATACATCGAATATTGAACAGCCGAATATTGGGAATTGGGAATAAAGTGGATAACCGAAATTAAAATTATATTGATGATCGCTACAAAAATCCCTGCTTGGAAAATTTTTGAACGCTCACTTTGATTATTCAAAAAGATGATTCCAGCTATGCAACTAATCAAAATGTATAATCCTAAAGAAAAGTTAAAGGCGATCGAGGAACTGCCGTTAAACATGATCGTTCCGGTGGACGCTAAAATGATGGAACTTAAAAAGGCAAGCCGTTCATTGAGCAAAATCTTTATCAGCATCGCACACATGGCTGCAGGATATACATAAGACAAGTCATAATGCCGATGGGGGATGACACTGATCAGTTTCATTAATGCGATGGATACAATGAGCACCAATGCATACATCGCAAGCTCCTTCCCCTTTAAATCGCTTTGCTGATTTTGGAAAAAGGAGTAAATTAAGCCGATCATGATGATGACGAATAGTCCAAGCCCGATAAAGGGTAAAATCGGCTGTTTATCACTGACAAGACCAAGTTTTACCAGTTGATCATATTTTTGCTGGGTGATTAATTCCCCTTCTTCCACAATGACTTGTCCCGCCAAAACCATCACCGGTTCGACACTTTCAATTGTCTTCTGCCGGAGATTTTCAGTGGCATCCGGATCATAAAATTCATTTTGGATAATGGCAAATCTCCCCAGCTCAATCGCGGCATTTTTTAACGATTGGGGAAGGGACATATAGCGAAGTTCCTCTTCCACTCGCTTTTTTGCATTTTCCACGTCTGTAGCGGAAATCCTGGTCGTCATAACATTATTAACGGCTGTCACCGTGGAGTCTTTAGCCATCTGCAAATCGGATTTATTGTTCAAAACCAGGGCTCTTAACGTATTTTCCGAAAGACTGTTAACAATGTCTTGGGATAAACTCCCCTTTAGCATTTCCATTTTTTCGCTTGTGGACGGTTCAACTATGGGCTCTCGGCCATCCTCAATGGGAGCTTGCATTTGTTGCCGAATCTGTTCCAATTGGTTAGACAGACTAATGGCCGCATCAAAAATGGAGCTAATCAACTTTACCTGGTTTTCTGCATACTCGAGTTTTATCGTATAGACCGGTTTTAATTGGCTCAACGCTTCATTTACTTTAATTTGCGTTGCCGCTTCATCTTCAAAGGTAATTGGGGAACGGATCGTTTGCTCAGCTCTTGTCGAAGGTTTCACATCCAACAATTCCGCTTTCACATTGGAATAGAGCGTAGCAAAAAATACTATGGCAATCATAGCAAAAATCGTAAAGGTAAAAACCTTTTTGTTTAATTTTTGAGTAAATGTTCGTATTGTTTGATTCCATTTCTTCATTGTTATTCCCCCCTAACACAACCCATTCACAAACCATCCATCCAATTGAGAATACAACCGGTTATGTTAAATAATAACAATTTTTTCGGGAACTTTCACCCTTTTCCCGAAAAATATAATAAAACGTTCCTACTTTTCAATCTAATCGGATAAAAAAAGTCTGCATTAAGCAGACTAATTTTTTTTCCCAAAGGTTTCATAGGCATGAATAATTTTTCCGACAAGGGGATGGCGAACCACATCGCCTTGTTCCAAATATACAAAATCAAGCCCCGGAATTCCTTTTAAAATCGTTTCAGCAGAAATCAAACCAGATTGGGCTCCTTTAGGAAGATCAATTTGGGTTTTATCGCCGGTGATTACCATTTTTGATCCAAATCCAAGCCGGGTCAAGAACATTTTCATTTGTGCTTCTGTCGTATTCTGAGCTTCGTCAAGAATGACAAAGGCATCCTCCAAGGTTCTACCGCGCATATAGGCTAATGGGGCAATTTCGATGGTTCCCCGTTCAATAAGGCGCTCCGTATGTTCGGCTCCCAATACATCATACAAAGCATCGTAAAGGGGGCGTAAATAAGGATCCACCTTTTCCTTCAAGTCTCCGGGTAAAAAGCCGAGATTCTCCCCGGCTTCCACTGCCGGTCTCGTTAAAATGATACGCTTGATTTGGTTATTTTTCAAAGCATGGACAGCAAGCACAACAGCCAAATACGTCTTACCGGTTCCGGCGGGCCCAATTCCAAACACGAGGTCATGGTTTCGGATGGAATGGACATACTGCCGTTGACCGAGGGTTTTTACCCGAATCGGTTTTCCCTTCGCATTTTTTGTGATTTCTTCCTTATACAGGTCATCCAAATATTCAAGGGTCCCCTTTTTCACCATGGATAAGGCGAGGGAAACATCTCTTTCGCTGATGGCGATTCCTTTCTTAGCGAGCTTAATCAACTGTTCGATGACCGCTTGACCCATTTGAATCGCTTTCTCTTCGCCCGTTAGCTTGATTGTTTCTCCCCTTGTTGTTACGGATATGTTGAGTTCTTCTTCAATCAATTTCAGGTTTTTATCAGAAGTTCCGAATAAATCAATTGGATTATCCAGATGATCGATTATGGTTTCTAAGGTATTCAATAAGCCTAACACTCCTCAATTACTTTGGATGATGGGTAGTTCATCCGTAATATTTTCAATTACATCATAAAGAACAGCTATTTTAAATGTACCACTGTCGGTACTTTCATGCAAAATTTTTTCTCCAACAATTTTAGAATCTTTCGGAAGTTCCCTAAGCAAATCTTTTTTGGAAATTTCCAAGGCCATTTTTTTTGCCTCTTCCTCGGTGTAAACCCGTTCGTAGGACTCAATCTCCCAAATTTTATGTTTGACTAGGGAAAGGGGGAATTCCTTACTGAACAGTTTGAGTTTGGATTCTTCCTCTTCTACTTTTTTCTCTTTAAAAGTAATTTTTGAAAATCCCCAAATCGGTATGTAAAGGGTACCGATTTTTATTCCGATTTTCTCCTGACTCTCCCCGGTTAAAATCGGTTGTTTCGATTTCATTTTTACTTCAGTTTCGGTTTTATACCAAGTTTTTCCATAAATAACCCCTTTGGCAGGAATGATTTTCGATTCCTTTTCATTCCCAATTTCTCCAGACACAAGGATTTGACCTGGTTTTACAAAATCATTGATGGAAATTAAAGGTTTTCCTTTCTCAACAAAATAATCGACAATAATGGCTTCCTTTTTGGCTACAAGATGTCTTGGAGATAATGGATCTTCCTCTTCTGGTCGTTCTTTTTCTACCACTTGAAAACGATAGCTTGTCCCATGTATTTCGACTCCTATCCAAGTAATTTCATCATTCTTCCTTGTAATTTTTTCTTGAAGAATTTCTGGTGGATCAACGAAAAATTGCATACCTCCGACTCGGACCCCCAATACCCTCAATTGCTTTTCAAGTTTATATTCCAATTCCGGACTGGCACCAGCAATTTCTACTTGCCAGATCATGTTTGATAGCAAAAATAGGATGAATAATCCTAAGACTCCTCCGATCAGGAGACCGATATTTCTCTTTAGTCTTTTTCCCCAAACGGGTAGTCCCCATGTTTCCAAAATGATTGGTTCAATAGCATATTCTTGGGACAATTCCTCCAAGATCGGCTTGTCTTTAAGAAACATGGAAAATCGGATTACATCCTCATCTTTCCGTTCAACATCCCATAATACGATTTCTTTTCGGATTAAATCATTAAGAAAGCGTTCAGGATAATTCAATATGATTTCCACCCGGATAGACCCTAGCCATTTATGGAACCAAAAATTTTTCAACACCCTCACCTCATTCCTCATTTATGTATGAGACATGGTAAATTTTCCCTTCCAAGATTAATTCCTCCGGCAAAATTGCCTTTATCGAAAATGCGTCTCCCCTAACCAATAATTGTCCGTGGGTGAGCAATACCCGTACTTCACTTTCGGAGAAGGACAATAATCCTTTATGATTTTCAATGTATAAATGCAGTTGCCCGACCATGGTGATACGGGGGACATCCAACATGACATCCTCGGGAAGGTCCAGTTGTCGGGTAAGCCATCGTGAAATCCTTCGACGCCAGTTTTTGGACATAAAAGTACCCCCTTTCATCTCATATGTATGAGACAAAAGGGGGTATTAGCACCATTTTTCAATTTCCTTTAGCGGGGATAAACATCATTACCGTATGGTCTTTTCGCCCGTGGAGGACCAAGAATTTCCGACCAAATAATCCCTTGGGTCACATTGGACAAGTCAGGGGTAACTTTACCCTTTTTCAAGGAGGTTACGGTTTCTTTCTTCTTCGCCAATATAGCTTCCAACCGTTTTCTTTCCTTTTCCAGTTCCTGTAGGGTAGGAGTCTCACCGGTCGCTGTTTCGGCCATTGCTTTTGCTTCGGAGATCTTCTCCAGCGAAGGGACCGGTTTCGGGACTTGGGGATATCGGGGAATTGGCTTCGCCCTCTCCGTAACTTCCCTTTCCATGCCTTCCTTACCCGCTGGGAGATCTTCGTCCTCAAGCTCACGGCGGATTTCCTCAAAAATATCACTGATTTCCGAGGAAATCGGGCGACGTTCCGGTATCGGATTTTCCCCTGTACCCGCTCGTCTTCCTTCTTTCTTCTTCGGACCCGAACTAAAAAGATTAGAAAGAAAAAAGAGAAGAAACAGGAGCAACCATGAATTTTCTAATAAACTTCCGATAAAATCCAAGGCCGAAGCCTCCCTTCGGATCATTTGTTATCTGAGTTATTATTTTCATCCTTTGCGATTTTACCGATGGATTGGCGCATTTCCGTGTCGGCCAAGATGTTTCGATAGTTCATGTAATCCATAATGCCCAAATTTCCTTTACGGAATGCTTCGGCAATCGCCATCGGAACTTCCGCTTCGGCTTCAACAACCTTCGCTCTCATTTCTTGGACCCTAGCAACCATTTCTTGCTCGGCTGCCACAGCCATAGCCCGGCGTTCCTCTGCCTTTGCTTGGGCAATTTTCTTATCCGCTTCCGCTTGGTCTGTTTGCAAAATCGCACCAATGTTCTTACCGATATCTACATCGGCAATATCAATGGATAGGATTTCAAAGGCGGTTCCGGCATCCAAACCTTTTTTCAACACCGTTTGGGAAATCCGATCAGGATTTTCCAACACTTCTTTGTGGTCCTTTGCGGAACCGATGGTACTTACAATCCCTTCACCAACCCGGGCGATGATGGTTTCTTCACCGGCACCACCGACTAGACGCTCGATATTGGCACGGACTGTAATTCTTGCCTTAGCTTTTACTTCAATACCATCAAGGGCAACACCGGAGATAAAAGGAGTTTCGATTACTTTTGGGTTAACGCTCATTTGAACGGCTTCCAAAACATCCCGTCCAGCTAGGTCAATGGCGGCACATCTTTCNAAGGTCANNTCGATATTTGCACGCTGAGCTGCAATTAAAGCATTGACGACCCTGTCCACATTACCACCNGCTAAATAGTGGCTTTCCAATTGATTGATCCCCACACCCAATCCGGCTTTGTGCGCTTTAATCAACGGGTTAATGATTCTCCCCGGTACCACCCGGCGCAAACGCATTCCGATCAAGGTGAAAATGCTAACCTTGACACCGGCAGCCAGGGCGCTAATCCAGAGGGCCACTGGTATGAAAGATAGCAAAAAGAATAGAAGCAGTAGTAGAACAACAACGATAAAAATTAACATAAAATTAGAACTGCTTGCGAGAAATTCGAACATTCTTGTTCCTCCTTATGACTTTATTTATTTGCCTTTATTCTTCTTCGTATTCCCGGACTACCACTCTCATCCCTTCCACTTCTACGACGATTACCTTCCGGTCAGCAGGAATAAATCCACCTTCCGTAACGACATCGATTCGTTCCTTTCCAAAAAGGGCGGTTCCCGCAGGGCGTAACGGGGTTAAAGAAGTACCGACTTGATTCAATAAATCCGTTCTCGTTACGTTGGAGACATATCCTTGTTCGGTATTGGTGGAGTCTCTAAGGACCAGTTTGTTAAACAGCTGTATTCTTTTTCCGAAATATTTCATCAATATCACCATCGCACTAATTGCAATTGTAACGGCAATCACCAGGTATATGGCCATCTCCACAACGCTTTTTCCGGCAAGTAAAATCGATAGGATGATGCTCACGGCACCTACGGTTCCCACAATTCCGCCCGGTACAAAAAATTCAAGACCGATCAGGATTAGACCTATAATAAATAGTATTAATGATTCATAGCCGGCAAAGCCCGCAATAAAATGTCCATAGAAGAATAACAATAAGGAACTGATGCCTAAAATACCCGGAACTCCAAAACCGGGAGAATAAAGTTCCAATACGAGTCCAAGACTACCGATGGATAAGAGGATCGGTACAACAACCGAATTCGTTAAAAACTCTGCAATCCTTTCCGACCAAGTTTTAGGGATTTCTTTTACCGATGATGGATTGACTCCTAACTTTGTATAGAGCTCATCCAAATTTTTGGCAATCCCTTCACCGTAGCCGACTTCCATTGCTTGGGAAGCTGATAAAGTCAATAGTTCCCCGTCTTTCTTAATATTTTCCGGAAGGGAGACGGATTTATCGACCATAGCTTCCGCAAAGACCGGATCCCTTCCTCCTCGGGAGGCGGAATCCCGCATCGATTCCTTCCACAAAGACATCGTTTTATCATCAGCGGCATTTCCGTCAGAGGTAATCGGGGTTGCTGCCCCCATTTTTCCGTTTGGAGCCCAATAGATTTCATCCATATTTAAGGCGATATAGGCTCCTGCAGAGATGGCGTTTGGGTTAACATATACAACCGTTTTTAATTCAGTTTTCGTTAATATATCCCCAATATTCATGGCAGCATCGATTCGACCACCAAAGGTATCCATATCGAAAATGATCATATTGCCGCCTGCCTTTTCAGCGGTCCGGATTGCGCGTTCGATATATTCATAGAGTCCCGGTGTGATTTCACCGTCAATCTTCGCATAAAAAACGTCCGAACCATTGGCGCTGGCTCTGTTGAAGGAGAGGAAACTAAAAGAAATAAAAAATAACAGCAAGATGAATTTGAACGTCCGCGCCTTCACTTTTCTCCTCCTTTCGGTGGATATGCAAGTATAAGTACGGTTTATTTTCAAAAAGGTTTCACTTTTATTATATTATTTAAAAGAAAAAAACCAACGAAAAAACAAAATGCAAGAAAGATAGGCAATATGTATTAAAAATTCCGATTCGGACCCAATCATTTACGGTGTCGGAAAATGAAAATAAGTACTTTCATCTTCTTGATCGCCATTCGGATATTCGGCAAGAATCGGAAATGAAAGGTTCCAAATAATCAAAAAGAGAGTTGAGCAAAACCCAACTCTCTGTTTTTATTTGTCAGTTCATCTTTTCAAATTAGGATAACATTTCCATAACCAGACGGTTGACAACACTTCCGTCGGCTTTTCCCTTTACATGGGGCATGATTCTGCCCATCACTTTTCCCATATCCGCTTTTGAGGTTGCCCCCACTTCCCGGATCGTCTGGGAAATAAGCTCTCGAAGTTCGTCTTCAGACAGCTGTTGCGGCAGATATTCATGGACATAGGTAAGTTCTTTATTGATTTTTTCGACGAGGTCTGTCCGACCTGCCTTTTCAAATTCATGGAGGGAATCTTTTCGTTGCTTAACTTCGCGCGAAAGAACAGCCAACTCTTCGTCTTCAGACAATTCCTTGCCAAGCTTAATTGCTTCGTTTTGCAACGCGGCCTTGATCATCCGAATGACCGAGAGCCGATCTTTGTCCTTGTTCTTCATCGCTTGAGTTAAATCTAAATTCAAACGTTCGAGAAGACTCATTCGAACACCCTCTTACCATTTCCGTTTTCTAGCTGCTTCAGACTTCTTTTTGCGTCTTACGCTTGGCTTCTCGTAAAATTCGCGTTTTCTTAATTCTTGCAATGTCCCTTGTTTGGATACTTGACGTTTAAAACGACGAAGAGCATCATCTAGGGATTCGTTTTTACGAACGACTGTTTTAGACATATCTTTCCCTCCCTCCGAACAAACCACCTAACAATTGCCATGAAATAATCATGTACCCTAAAAATTATAATATAGTACCTACCAAAAGGTCAACTATTCAAGAGTGGAAATTTTATGTTTGTCGTGTTTCCTCATTTCCAGCATGTTTTATTTTCTCCCTCATATGAATGGATTGAGGTGAGGACATGCTTTCAATATTATTTTTTCTGTTGTATATTTCTTTATTCTTATTGGGAATGTACGTCCTGCGGGCAGGTTTGATGAAACTTTCCGGAAATCATGTAAACAAGTGGCTATCTCGTTTTACTGCCACTCCTTTGGCCGGAATGATTTTCGGTATTTTGGTCACGATTCTTTTACAAAGCAGTTCGGCTGTCATGATTATTACCATCGGCCTGATTTCGGCCAAAGTATTATCCTTTGAACGGTCAATCGGAATCATTCTTGGAACCAATATTGGAACGACTACCACTGTCGAATTTCTTGCATATAGTACGGATCATTTTATTATCCCGTTATTTATCATTGGCGGTTGCTTTATCCTTTTTGCCAAGGAGAAGGGAAAAGCATTCGGTTTTTTCTTTTATGGTCTTGCGGGAATCTTTCTTGCGATGCGTGGATTTGAAAATTTGGCAGTTCATTTCGGCAAAATGGAGACATTGTTCCCGTTATTTAAGGAAATAAATGAACATTATACTTTGGCAGCACTATTGGGACTAATGATTACCGCCATCATCCAGTCAAGCACCGCAATGACCGGAATTGCCATGGGTTTTGTCCACTCCGCTACGATTAGTCTGCCGTCGGCCATTGCCATCATGTTGGGAGCCAATATCGGAACATGCGTGGATGCCTTTATTGCTTCCATCGGCGGAGGAAGAGAGGCAAAGCAGGCTGCCTATGCCCATATTTATATCAATGTCATTGGCGTCCTATTATTTCTGCCCTTTACCCTTCCTTTTAGCGAAGTGGTAGAGATGCTGGCCACGGATCCAGAAGTTCAGCTTGCCCATGCGAGCGTCTTATTCAATGTTTTCATTTCGTTAATATTCTTACCCTTTATCCGCCCCTTTGCAGGGTTTATTTCGAAAATCCATTAAAAAAGGAATTGTGGCCATGGCACACAACCTACTGAAATTAGCTAGGATCCTCCTAGCTAATTTCAGGATAATGGAAAAAGAGCGATTCGAGAAACATCAAAATGTTTCCTTGAACCGCTCTTTTTTTAGACTTTTTGGACAGGCCCTTTGAAATTTCTTTTAATAACCGGTGGATCCTTCCTGTTCAAGACCCTTTACAATGGCAATACCGGAAGATGCTCCAATCCGGGTCGCACCGGCTTCGATC
>NICF_comb_assmDRAFT_10000791_pt1 | contig 26738 bp, 8 predicted proteins | sample NewIslPassag4_SG_FD_11279 | JGI IMG/M metagenome (IMG submission 11279) | reverse complement strand
CCTGGTGGCGGCGGTGGGACTCGAACCCACGACACCACGATTATGAGTCGTGTGCTCTGACCACCTGAGCTACGCCGCCAGGCGCCAGGCAACCCCCATCACAACGGGAAAATCCCGCTTAGAGTTTTTCCAAGTGGACTTGGACAGTTTTCAGATAACGCCCTTTACGGCCCAACTTGGGCCGTAACTCGGCCGTAAAGTCTTTGGACTTTCTCCGGGTAGAGGAGGGGCAAGAAGTATCATTTTGATCTAACAAAAACGGGGGAATCCCCTCCCCGGTGCCCCTCGTTTCGCAGAACTACTTTTGACAAGATGGCACAGGTGAGCTAACTTGTTTCGTCCTGGACGCTTTTCCTGCTATGTCGGGTGTGGTAACATTGAGGCGTGAGGGTAGAGAGGTACCAGGGACCACCTTGGAGGTTGCGCAGGGCCTTTCGCCTCCAGGTGAGACGCACCAGGAGGGCCGGGAGGTCTCCTCTCCTCTCCCGGACCCTCCCCCTTCCCGCCTTCTACCGGGCCCCCCTTGAGGCCTGGAGGAGGGACCAGGAAGCCCTAGCCCTCAAGGTGGGGGAGAGGCTTGGGGAGGGGTACCTTCAGGCCTTCCGGCGTTCCCTGGCCGCCACCCTCCTGAAGGTCTTAAAGACCCTCCTGGGGCTTCTCCTCGCCCTGGTAGGCCTTCCCCCTGAACCTGAGCCCCATGAGGGCTTCCATGAGCCCCTGGAGGCCGAAGAGAGGGCTCCGCCCCTTCCCCTACTCCTGATCAAGAGCGCCATTACCCCGACAGCCGGACCCTAGACCGACCGGGACGGGAGGACGGTTTTCGGCAAAAGGTTTCCGTCCCCAAGCGGTTCCCCCACCGTTTGGGAAAAGGTCTGGGGGGAAATACAAAATGCTTCCTGAAGAGCTGAAGCGGAAGAACTTCCTGACGGTCAAAGAGATTGCGGAGTTCCTTGGAGTCTCCGGCGAGACCATCTACCGACTCGTCCGCCGGGGGGAGCTGAAGGCCTTCGTCCTTTCGGGTGAAAGGAGGACGGGGAGGGTGCTGGTGGACCGGGAGTCCTTCGAGGCCTTCCTCAAGGAGAAGACCCTCCCCGTAGAGGGGAGGTAGCCCATGGTGGCCCTGCAAAAGGATCACTCCCATTCTACAACCGACTGGGCCCTTTACTACGCCGAGCTGGGCTACCCCGTCCTCCCCCTCCGTCCCGGAGAGAAGGCCCCCCATGGGGGGCTGGTCCCCAACGGCTTCAGGAACGCCTCCCCCGACCCTGGGGTGATCGCCTCTTGGTGGGAGGCTTGCCCGGAGGCAGGGGTGGGCCTCCTGGCCCCTGAGCCCGTCCTGGTCCTTGACGTGGACGCGGAGGAGGTCTGGGAGGAGCTACGCCGGGACTTCCCGGAGCTTGAGGCCGCCCCACGGCAGAGGACTCCCAAGGGCGGGGTACACCTTTTCCTCCGGCTCCCTGATGGGGTGAGGCTTTCCGCCAGCGTGCGGGTCTTGAAGGGGGTGGACCTCCGGGGCATGGGGCGGGCCTACGTGGTAGCCGCGCCTACCCGGCTCAAGGACGGGAGGACCTACGCCTGGGAGGTGCCCCTGGTGAGGCCGGAGGCGCTTCCCCTGGTGCCGGACGAACTCCTTCTGAAGCTCCTCCCTCCCCCGCCACCGCCCAGGGACTGGACCCCGGCGGAAGGGGTGAGCCCCAGGCGACTAAGGGCCTACCTGGAGGCCTACGCCAGGCAGGTAGAGGGGGCCCCGGTGGGGGCACGTCACAACACCCTCATCCGCTACGCCGTTGCCGCCGGGGGGCTCATCCCCCACGGCCTAGACCCCAGGGAGGCGGAAGAAGTCCTGGTGGCCGCCGCCATGAGGTCCGGACTCCCGGAGAGGGAGGCGAGGGGTGCGGCGAGGTGGGGACTGGAGAAGGGGGAGAAACGTCCCCTCCCCCTGGAGGAGAGGCCCCTACCTCCCCAGCCTTCCCCTAAGCTTCGGTTTGCCAAGCCCCGGCTTTGCTACAAGCCCCGGCTCAACTTCGGGAGGTGGAAGTAATGGGCCTCAAAAAGATTGACCTCCATACCCCCCTCCCGAAGATCACTTGGGTGTGGGAGGGCCTTGCCCCAAGGGGGTTTGTGAGCGTGGTGGCCGCCCTTCCGGGGGTGGGGAAGACCGCCATCCTCACCGGCCTGGCGTGGCAGGCCACCCGGCCCCAGGGGGAGCTTTTGGGCCGGAAGGTGGAGAGCACCCCGGTCGTCTACGTGGACTTTGACGCGGCCTCTGGGGACGGTAGGGGGATCAGATGGTGGATTGAACGGCACAAGGCCGCTTACCCGGATGGGGACATAGACCGGTTGATGGTCTACGAACCGGACAAGGACACCTACGGCCTAGGAGAGAAGGAGCTGGCCCAACTGGAAGAGGTGGTGAAACAGACCGGGGCGGGGCTGGTCATCGTGGACTCCTTTTTGGCCGCCTTTCCGGTGGACCCCAGGCGGGCCGAGCAGGTATACGCCCCCCTCCGGGCCCTCGCCGACCTGGCCGCAAGAACCGGGGCCGCCGTGGTGGTCGTTGACCATCTTCCGAAGCCCATAAACGGTGAACAGGCCGGGGTCAGGGGAGTCCTGGGGTCCATCGCAAAGACGGCGGCGGCCAGGGCAGTCCACGTCCTGGTCAGAGTTCCACCTAGGGATGTCGGAGGGCGGCACGTCCTGAAGTGGGAGGTGCAGAAAAACACCTTCGCCCGAATCCCCGACCCCTTCGGAGTAGAGGTGATCTTTGAACCGGAGAAGGTGTACGTGGTGGAGACACCCCTCCCGGAGGGGGTGGGGAACCCCCAAAAGGACAAGGCCAAGGCGGTGGTGGTCAACATGCTCTCCACCGGGGAGGTAGTGACGAGAAAAGCCCTCCTGGAGAAGATCGCCCAGGAAGCGAACGTGACGAGGAGGACCGCCGAGCGGTACCTAGACAAGATCGTGGAAGAAATGAACCTGTCCAAGGTCTACATGCCCGGTAGGGGAGCACCGATCGGGTACCGCTGGGCCGAAGCTTCTCCACCTGAGGAGGCCTCCCCAACTGAGGAGGATCAAGACTCTACCTCGGCTTCCCCTGAAGAGGGGTGGTACGTCCTGGGGTGAGAACGGTGAGAGAGAGGGGAGGGGCGTATATATGTCGGTTGTCGTGAAAAAATCGCTTTGGCCCTTCGTTACGGCAAAAGATTTGACGACACCCCCCTGTCGTCAAATCCTGGTGTCGTTAAATCCTCCCCCTCCCCCCTCCCCCGATTTGACGACAGACCTACGATTTGACGACACCCCCTTGTCGTTAAATCTTTTGCCGTTCAGGACGGGATGGAAGGATTTTTTCACGTCAAAAACCTGCATATATACCCCCCCCCACCCTGAACGGGCAAAGGTGGAGGAAAAGGGGGGGCGGCCGGGGAAAAGGAAGGGAGGTCTGGTCGTGGGAGAACTCTACTTGGTGAAGCGGTCCGAGGGAAGGCTCCTTCTTAACCCCTCGGACCCGGAAGTCGTGGACCAGCTGAGGCCCAAGGTTGAACACCTGAAGCGCGTCCTCCAGGAGGGGGAGGTCGCCCCCCTCCCGGAGGCCCTGGAGAGGGTGGCCCTAGGGGAGGCCCTGGAGAGGGTCCGTCCCCCGAAGGTCCAGGTCTGGGGCCCGGACAAGACCCTGGTCTACAACGCCCTGGTGGTGCCCTGGTCTGAGGGCTTTGACCCCTACGAGTGGGCGGGTGAACTCCTAGGAAGGCTACGGGAGAGGTTCCCCTCCCTGGAGGTCTTCGGGGTCTGGGCCGGAAATCCTCCGAGGAGGGAACCCCTGATGGAAAGAAGCGTCTCCTAACCCCCGCAGGCTCCTGGCCGAGAGACCCCCGGTGTGATCCGGGGGTTGTTCAATGTTTTGAGAATGTTTTGAGAACGTTTTTGAGAATCCTTGAAGGGGAAGTACCTCTCCTCCTGGTGGAGGTTTTCCCCACCCTTGGAGAATCTTTTGAGAATCTTTGAGGACGTTTTTTGATAACGAAGGAGACAGTATTCCGTATGTGATACAAAGTGGGGGAAGCCCCCTCCGGGGTGGAGGGGTCCAAAGGAGGAGGAAGTATGAAAGCGATCGGGGAACGTAACCGGACGGTTCGGATGACGGGGGGAGTCCTGGTCTTCAACCCTGAGCTGACGGAGAACGAATACTACGAGCTTCTGGGGCTTCTCCCTATGCTCCAGGCCGCCCTGGAAGAGGGTGAGGAGGTCACCCTAGAGGAGGCTTACGCCCGCCTCCGGGCCCCCCTCTGGGACCGCATGCGGGTGGAGCGCCTGGTGGAGAAGCTGAAGGAGCTTCGTCCCCCCGTCCTGGGAGTCCTTGTTGACCTGTGGAAGGTGACCTTCCCCATCCCCTGGGAGGAGGAGGGCTTTGACCTCCGGGAGTGGACCTCAAAGACGTGGGAGGAGATCAAGAGGATGGCCCCCCGTCCCCTCAGGGTCTACTTCTCGGCCGAGTGGCCCAAGGAGAGGCGGTCTATCTCCGGTATCTACGGGAAGCGGCTAGGATAGGGAAAGCTCCATAGGCTTCCCGTTCTCCCCCCTCCGGAAGGAGGGGGTTCCTTTTTGGAGAAATCCCTCCTCCTGTAAAGGGTGCAAAATAAAGTAGCCCCACCGGGGGAGGACTCGGTGGGGGCCATAGGAGGAGGCTCTATGGAAGATACTATCACGAAGACAAGTATCGGGTTCTTCCAGGTTGAACTGGAGTCCTCTAAGCCCCATCATTACTCCGTGAGCAAGAGCATTGAACTGGACCTTCTCCCTGTGGTCTACCGGGTCTTCTCGGCCGTCTGGTCTATCCCCATTGACCGGATCAACGTCACTCTCTCCCCCTCGGACGAGGTCGTGGAGTGGGACTACCGGGTCACGGCCCCCGACAAGGAGGCTCTAGTGGACCTCAAGGTCGCTTGGGAGGCGGAGAACTACGGCACCCTCGCCCCTCCCACCACCTCCGAACTTGTCGTAAAGCTTCGCAACGGGGTGAGCGTCCTACTCCTGACGAGTGAGAGGGTTTTTCTGATCCCCCCTGGGCGCTACAGCCCCCCGACCAAGTGGAGCCTCCGGTCCCTGGAGAAGGTGGCCTCCCTGGTGGCGGACCTCCGGGATGTGGAGGGGTGGAGACCCCTGGACCGTCTCAGGGAGGCCTACGGGGCACTCCGTCCCTAAAAGCCCCTAAAACGGCCGTTAAGGGGTCCGGAGAGAAGGGGGGGTATTCCCCCCTTGACCTCCTCTCCCCCCGGCTTAAAAGGGCTTACAGGGCCTCAGAAGGCTTTTGCGGTCTTGAAGGGGTCAGGGACCGGGTTACACACCATTGGTGAGTAACTTCGCGAAACTTTTCTTTCGCGCAGATAGGTTGAACTGACGGGCCCCAGGGGGGTAAGGTCCGGTTATGGGGAGGAGAAAAGGAAGCGTCTACTTCCATGCCCCCTCCGGCCGTTGGTGCGCCTCCCTGACCCTCATGAGCGCTGGGGGGAAGCGGGAGAGGGTGGTGCGTTATGCGGACAGCCGGGAGGAGGCCGAGGCCCTTCTGGCCGAACTGGTGGCCCGATACCTGAAGGGAACCCTTCCCAGGCCGGAGGCCGTCACCTTGGCGGAGTGGGCCCAGTCCTGGTGGGAGAGGAAGCGTAAGGAGGTCCGGCCCCGGACGGCCGCCATGTACCGGGACGAACTGGCCTACGCCCTCCCCTCTCTCAAGAACCCCCAGGCCCCTGACCCCCTGGGGAGGATGCGCCTCCAGGCCGTCCAGCCCGCCCACATCCGGGCCGTGCTGGACTCCCTGGCCGAACGGGGGCTTTCCGTCCGTACCCTCCGGATGGTGCGCCAGAGGCTTCACGCCGTTTTTGAGGAGGCCCTGAACCTGGAGATGATCCCCCGAAACCCTGTGGCCCCGGTGAAGGTCAAGGCCCCCAGAGGGAGGGAGAAGGCGGGCCGGGCCCTCGAACCTGCCGAGGTAGCCGCCCTCCTCAAGGCCCTGGAGGCCCACCCCGATCCCCGCACCGCCATGGCCCTTCGCCTCATGCTGAACCTGGGCCTTCGGAGGGGGGAAGCCCTCGGTCTCCAATGGGGGGATATAGACCTGGAAGCTGGCCTCCTCACCGTGAGGAGGGTTTGGACGGAGAGTGAAGGGAAAGCCCTGGTGACGGAGCCCAAGACGGCTTCTTCGAGGCGGGTCGTCCCCATTCCCCACCAGACCTTAGAGCGCCTGAAGGTCTATAAGACCTGGTGGGAAGGGGTCTACGGCGAGGCGAAGGCCGAGGCCTGGGCCTTTCCCGGTGAAGATCCCTCCCGCCCCCTGAACCCGCACGCTCCCAACTGGGCCCTTCGCCGGATTTGCCAACGCCTGGGCCTTCCCCCGGTGAGGGTCCACGACCTCCGGCACACCTACGGCTCCCTCCTCCTCGCCGCCGGGGCTCCGGTGGAGCTGGTGGCGGAGAGAATGGGCCACGCCAACCCCAACATCACCCTAGGGGTGTACCGCCACCTTCTGGAGGAGGAGAGGAGGGGCTTTGTGGTGGACCCGGAGGAGCTTCTTGCAAACCGCCCAAAAGCCTAGTTTTGGGCCGTAACTCGGCCGTAAAAAAGGCCCCCCGGCTAACTACCGGGGGGTGAAGCTTTGTGTCCTGGACTGGTGGCGGCGGTGGGACTCGAACCCACGACACCACGATTATGAGTCGTGTGCTCTGACCACCTGAGCTACGCCGCCAGGCGCCAGGCAACCCCCATCACAACGGGAAAATCCCGCTTAGAGTTTTTCCAAGTGGACTTGGACAGTTTTCAGATAACGCCCTTTACGGCCCAACTTGGGCCGTAACTCGGCCGTAAAGTCTTTGGACTTTCTCCGGGTAGAGGAGGGGCAAGAAGTATCATTTTGATCTAACAAAAACGGGGGAATCCCCTCCCCGGTGCCCCTCGTTTCGCAGAACTACTTTTGACAAGATGGCACAGGTGAGCTAACTTGTTTCGTCCTGGACGCTTTTCCTGCTATGTCGGGTGTGGTAACATTGAGGCGTGAGGGTAGAGAGGTACCAGGGACCACCTTGGAGGTTGCGCAGGGCCTTTCGCCTCCAGGTGAGACGCACCAGGAGGGCCGGGAGGTCTCCTCTCCTCTCCCGGACCCTCCCCCTTCCCGCCTTCTACCGGGCCCCCCTTGAGGCCTGGAGGAGGGACCAGGAAGCCCTAGCCCTCAAGGTGGGGGAGAGGCTTGGGGAGGGGTACCTTCAGGCCTTCCGGCGTTCCCTGGCCGCCACCCTCCTGAAGGTCTTAAAGACCCTCCTGGGGCTTCTCCTCGCCCTGGTAGGCCTTCCCCCTGAACCTGAGCCCCATGAGGGCTTCCATGAGCCCCTGGAGGCCGAAGAGAGGGCTCCGCCCCTTCCCCTACTCCTGATCAAGAGCGCCATTACCCCGACAGCCGGACCCTAGACCGACCGGGACGGGAGGACGGTTTTCGGCAAAAGGTTTCCGTCCCCAAGCGGTTCCCCCACCGTTTGGGAAAAGGTCTGGGGGGAAATACAAAATGCTTCCTGAAGAGCTGAAGCGGAAGAACTTCCTGACGGTCAAAGAGATTGCGGAGTTCCTTGGAGTCTCCGGCGAGACCATCTACCGACTCGTCCGCCGGGGGGAGCTGAAGGCCTTCGTCCTTTCGGGTGAAAGGAGGACGGGGAGGGTGCTGGTGGACCGGGAGTCCTTCGAGGCCTTCCTCAAGGAGAAGACCCTCCCCGTAGAGGGGAGGTAGCCCATGGTGGCCCTGCAAAAGGATCACTCCCATTCTACAACCGACTGGGCCCTTTACTACGCCGAGCTGGGCTACCCCGTCCTCCCCCTCCGTCCCGGAGAGAAGGCCCCCCATGGGGGGCTGGTCCCCAACGGCTTCAGGAACGCCTCCCCCGACCCTGGGGTGATCGCCTCTTGGTGGGAGGCTTGCCCGGAGGCAGGGGTGGGCCTCCTGGCCCCTGAGCCCGTCCTGGTCCTTGACGTGGACGCGGAGGAGGTCTGGGAGGAGCTACGCCGGGACTTCCCGGAGCTTGAGGCCGCCCCACGGCAGAGGACTCCCAAGGGCGGGGTACACCTTTTCCTCCGGCTCCCTGATGGGGTGAGGCTTTCCGCCAGCGTGCGGGTCTTGAAGGGGGTGGACCTCCGGGGCATGGGGCGGGCCTACGTGGTAGCCGCGCCTACCCGGCTCAAGGACGGGAGGACCTACGCCTGGGAGGTGCCCCTGGTGAGGCCGGAGGCGCTTCCCCTGGTGCCGGACGAACTCCTTCTGAAGCTCCTCCCTCCCCCGCCACCGCCCAGGGACTGGACCCCGGCGGAAGGGGTGAGCCCCAGGCGACTAAGGGCCTACCTGGAGGCCTACGCCAGGCAGGTAGAGGGGGCCCCGGTGGGGGCACGTCACAACACCCTCATCCGCTACGCCGTTGCCGCCGGGGGGCTCATCCCCCACGGCCTAGACCCCAGGGAGGCGGAAGAAGTCCTGGTGGCCGCCGCCATGAGGTCCGGACTCCCGGAGAGGGAGGCGAGGGGTGCGGCGAGGTGGGGACTGGAGAAGGGGGAGAAACGTCCCCTCCCCCTGGAGGAGAGGCCCCTACCTCCCCAGCCTTCCCCTAAGCTTCGGTTTGCCAAGCCCCGGCTTTGCTACAAGCCCCGGCTCAACTTCGGGAGGTGGAAGTAATGGGCCTCAAAAAGATTGACCTCCATACCCCCCTCCCGAAGATCACTTGGGTGTGGGAGGGCCTTGCCCCAAGGGGGTTTGTGAGCGTGGTGGCCGCCCTTCCGGGGGTGGGGAAGACCGCCATCCTCACCGGCCTGGCGTGGCAGGCCACCCGGCCCCAGGGGGAGCTTTTGGGCCGGAAGGTGGAGAGCACCCCGGTCGTCTACGTGGACTTTGACGCGGCCTCTGGGGACGGTAGGGGGATCAGATGGTGGATTGAACGGCACAAGGCCGCTTACCCGGATGGGGACATAGACCGGTTGATGGTCTACGAACCGGACAAGGACACCTACGGCCTAGGAGAGAAGGAGCTGGCCCAACTGGAAGAGGTGGTGAAACAGACCGGGGCGGGGCTGGTCATCGTGGACTCCTTTTTGGCCGCCTTTCCGGTGGACCCCAGGCGGGCCGAGCAGGTATACGCCCCCCTCCGGGCCCTCGCCGACCTGGCCGCAAGAACCGGGGCCGCCGTGGTGGTCGTTGACCATCTTCCGAAGCCCATAAACGGTGAACAGGCCGGGGTCAGGGGAGTCCTGGGGTCCATCGCAAAGACGGCGGCGGCCAGGGCAGTCCACGTCCTGGTCAGAGTTCCACCTAGGGATGTCGGAGGGCGGCACGTCCTGAAGTGGGAGGTGCAGAAAAACACCTTCGCCCGAATCCCCGACCCCTTCGGAGTAGAGGTGATCTTTGAACCGGAGAAGGTGTACGTGGTGGAGACACCCCTCCCGGAGGGGGTGGGGAACCCCCAAAAGGACAAGGCCAAGGCGGTGGTGGTCAACATGCTCTCCACCGGGGAGGTAGTGACGAGAAAAGCCCTCCTGGAGAAGATCGCCCAGGAAGCGAACGTGACGAGGAGGACCGCCGAGCGGTACCTAGACAAGATCGTGGAAGAAATGAACCTGTCCAAGGTCTACATGCCCGGTAGGGGAGCACCGATCGGGTACCGCTGGGCCGAAGCTTCTCCACCTGAGGAGGCCTCCCCAACTGAGGAGGATCAAGACTCTACCTCGGCTTCCCCTGAAGAGGGGTGGTACGTCCTGGGGTGAGAACGGTGAGAGAGAGGGGAGGGGCGTATATATGTCGGTTGTCGTGAAAAAATCGCTTTGGCCCTTCGTTACGGCAAAAGATTTGACGACACCCCCCTGTCGTCAAATCCTGGTGTCGTTAAATCCTCCCCCTCCCCCCTCCCCCGATTTGACGACAGACCTACGATTTGACGACACCCCCTTGTCGTTAAATCTTTTGCCGTTCAGGACGGGATGGAAGGATTTTTTCACGTCAAAAACCTGCATATATACCCCCCCCCACCCTGAACGGGCAAAGGTGGAGGAAAAGGGGGGGCGGCCGGGGAAAAGGAAGGGAGGTCTGGTCGTGGGAGAACTCTACTTGGTGAAGCGGTCCGAGGGAAGGCTCCTTCTTAACCCCTCGGACCCGGAAGTCGTGGACCAGCTGAGGCCCAAGGTTGAACACCTGAAGCGCGTCCTCCAGGAGGGGGAGGTCGCCCCCCTCCCGGAGGCCCTGGAGAGGGTGGCCCTAGGGGAGGCCCTGGAGAGGGTCCGTCCCCCGAAGGTCCAGGTCTGGGGCCCGGACAAGACCCTGGTCTACAACGCCCTGGTGGTGCCCTGGTCTGAGGGCTTTGACCCCTACGAGTGGGCGGGTGAACTCCTAGGAAGGCTACGGGAGAGGTTCCCCTCCCTGGAGGTCTTCGGGGTCTGGGCCGGAAATCCTCCGAGGAGGGAACCCCTGATGGAAAGAAGCGTCTCCTAACCCCCGCAGGCTCCTGGCCGAGAGACCCCCGGTGTGATCCGGGGGTTGTTCAATGTTTTGAGAATGTTTTGAGAACGTTTTTGAGAATCCTTGAAGGGGAAGTACCTCTCCTCCTGGTGGAGGTTTTCCCCACCCTTGGAGAATCTTTTGAGAATCTTTGAGGACGTTTTTTGATAACGAAGGAGACAGTATTCCGTATGTGATACAAAGTGGGGGAAGCCCCCTCCGGGGTGGAGGGGTCCAAAGGAGGAGGAAGTATGAAAGCGATCGGGGAACGTAACCGGACGGTTCGGATGACGGGGGGAGTCCTGGTCTTCAACCCTGAGCTGACGGAGAACGAATACTACGAGCTTCTGGGGCTTCTCCCTATGCTCCAGGCCGCCCTGGAAGAGGGTGAGGAGGTCACCCTAGAGGAGGCTTACGCCCGCCTCCGGGCCCCCCTCTGGGACCGCATGCGGGTGGAGCGCCTGGTGGAGAAGCTGAAGGAGCTTCGTCCCCCCGTCCTGGGAGTCCTTGTTGACCTGTGGAAGGTGACCTTCCCCATCCCCTGGGAGGAGGAGGGCTTTGACCTCCGGGAGTGGACCTCAAAGACGTGGGAGGAGATCAAGAGGATGGCCCCCCGTCCCCTCAGGGTCTACTTCTCGGCCGAGTGGCCCAAGGAGAGGCGGTCTATCTCCGGTATCTACGGGAAGCGGCTAGGATAGGGAAAGCTCCATAGGCTTCCCGTTCTCCCCCCTCCGGAAGGAGGGGGTTCCTTTTTGGAGAAATCCCTCCTCCTGTAAAGGGTGCAAAATAAAGTAGCCCCACCGGGGGAGGACTCGGTGGGGGCCATAGGAGGAGGCTCTATGGAAGATACTATCACGAAGACAAGTATCGGGTTCTTCCAGGTTGAACTGGAGTCCTCTAAGCCCCATCATTACTCCGTGAGCAAGAGCATTGAACTGGACCTTCTCCCTGTGGTCTACCGGGTCTTCTCGGCCGTCTGGTCTATCCCCATTGACCGGATCAACGTCACTCTCTCCCCCTCGGACGAGGTCGTGGAGTGGGACTACCGGGTCACGGCCCCCGACAAGGAGGCTCTAGTGGACCTCAAGGTCGCTTGGGAGGCGGAGAACTACGGCACCCTCGCCCCTCCCACCACCTCCGAACTTGTCGTAAAGCTTCGCAACGGGGTGAGCGTCCTACTCCTGACGAGTGAGAGGGTTTTTCTGATCCCCCCTGGGCGCTACAGCCCCCCGACCAAGTGGAGCCTCCGGTCCCTGGAGAAGGTGGCCTCCCTGGTGGCGGACCTCCGGGATGTGGAGGGGTGGAGACCCCTGGACCGTCTCAGGGAGGCCTACGGGGCACTCCGTCCCTAAAAGCCCCTAAAACGGCCGTTAAGGGGTCCGGAGAGAAGGGGGGGTATTCCCCCCTTGACCTCCTCTCCCCCCGGCTTAAAAGGGCTTACAGGGCCTCAGAAGGCTTTTGCGGTCTTGAAGGGGTCAGGGACCGGGTTACACACCATTGGTGAGTAACTTCGCGAAACTTTTCTTTCGCGCAGATAGGTTGAACTGACGGGCCCCAGGGGGGTAAGGTCCGGTTATGGGGAGGAGAAAAGGAAGCGTCTACTTCCATGCCCCCTCCGGCCGTTGGTGCGCCTCCCTGACCCTCATGAGCGCTGGGGGGAAGCGGGAGAGGGTGGTGCGTTATGCGGACAGCCGGGAGGAGGCCGAGGCCCTTCTGGCCGAACTGGTGGCCCGATACCTGAAGGGAACCCTTCCCAGGCCGGAGGCCGTCACCTTGGCGGAGTGGGCCCAGTCCTGGTGGGAGAGGAAGCGTAAGGAGGTCCGGCCCCGGACGGCCGCCATGTACCGGGACGAACTGGCCTACGCCCTCCCCTCTCTCAAGAACCCCCAGGCCCCTGACCCCCTGGGGAGGATGCGCCTCCAGGCCGTCCAGCCCGCCCACATCCGGGCCGTGCTGGACTCCCTGGCCGAACGGGGGCTTTCCGTCCGTACCCTCCGGATGGTGCGCCAGAGGCTTCACGCCGTTTTTGAGGAGGCCCTGAACCTGGAGATGATCCCCCGAAACCCTGTGGCCCCGGTGAAGGTCAAGGCCCCCAGAGGGAGGGAGAAGGCGGGCCGGGCCCTCGAACCTGCCGAGGTAGCCGCCCTCCTCAAGGCCCTGGAGGCCCACCCCGATCCCCGCACCGCCATGGCCCTTCGCCTCATGCTGAACCTGGGCCTTCGGAGGGGGGAAGCCCTCGGTCTCCAATGGGGGGATATAGACCTGGAAGCTGGCCTCCTCACCGTGAGGAGGGTTTGGACGGAGAGTGAAGGGAAAGCCCTGGTGACGGAGCCCAAGACGGCTTCTTCGAGGCGGGTCGTCCCCATTCCCCACCAGACCTTAGAGCGCCTGAAGGTCTATAAGACCTGGTGGGAAGGGGTCTACGGCGAGGCGAAGGCCGAGGCCTGGGCCTTTCCCGGTGAAGATCCCTCCCGCCCCCTGAACCCGCACGCTCCCAACTGGGCCCTTCGCCGGATTTGCCAACGCCTGGGCCTTCCCCCGGTGAGGGTCCACGACCTCCGGCACACCTACGGCTCCCTCCTCCTCGCCGCCGGGGCTCCGGTGGAGCTGGTGGCGGAGAGAATGGGCCACGCCAACCCCAACATCACCCTAGGGGTGTACCGCCACCTTCTGGAGGAGGAGAGGAGGGGCTTTGTGGTGGACCCGGAGGAGCTTCTTGCAAACCGCCCAAAAGCCTAGTTTTGGGCCGTAACTCGGCCGTAAAAAAGGCCCCCCGGCTAACTACCGGGGGGTGAAGCTTTGTGTCCTGGACTGGTGGCGGCGGTGGGACTCGAACCCACGACACCACGATTATGAGTCGTGTGCTCTGACCACCTGAGCTACGCCGCCAGGCGCCAGGCAACCCCCATCACAACGGGAAAATCCCGCTTAGAGTTTTTCCAAGTGGACTTGGACAGTTTTCAGATAACGCCCTTTACGGCCCAACTTGGGCCGTAACTCGGCCGTAAAGTCTTTGGACTTTCTCCGGGTAGAGGAGGGGCAAGAAGTATCATTTTGATCTAACAAAAACGGGGGAATCCCCTCCCCGGTGCCCCTCGTTTCGCAGAACTACTTTTGACAAGATGGCACAGGTGAGCTAACTTGTTTCGTCCTGGACGCTTTTCCTGCTATGTCGGGTGTGGTAACATTGAGGCGTGAGGGTAGAGAGGTACCAGGGACCACCTTGGAGGTTGCGCAGGGCCTTTCGCCTCCAGGTGAGACGCACCAGGAGGGCCGGGAGGTCTCCTCTCCTCTCCCGGACCCTCCCCCTTCCCGCCTTCTACCGGGCCCCCCTTGAGGCCTGGAGGAGGGACCAGGAAGCCCTAGCCCTCAAGGTGGGGGAGAGGCTTGGGGAGGGGTACCTTCAGGCCTTCCGGCGTTCCCTGGCCGCCACCCTCCTGAAGGTCTTAAAGACCCTCCTGGGGCTTCTCCTCGCCCTGGTAGGCCTTCCCCCTGAACCTGAGCCCCATGAGGGCTTCCATGAGCCCCTGGAGGCCGAAGAGAGGGCTCCGCCCCTTCCCCTACTCCTGATCAAGAGCGCCATTACCCCGACAGCCGGACCCTAGACCGACCGGGACGGGAGGACGGTTTTCGGCAAAAGGTTTCCGTCCCCAAGCGGTTCCCCCACCGTTTGGGAAAAGGTCTGGGGGGAAATACAAAATGCTTCCTGAAGAGCTGAAGCGGAAGAACTTCCTGACGGTCAAAGAGATTGCGGAGTTCCTTGGAGTCTCCGGCGAGACCATCTACCGACTCGTCCGCCGGGGGGAGCTGAAGGCCTTCGTCCTTTCGGGTGAAAGGAGGACGGGGAGGGTGCTGGTGGACCGGGAGTCCTTCGAGGCCTTCCTCAAGGAGAAGACCCTCCCCGTAGAGGGGAGGTAGCCCATGGTGGCCCTGCAAAAGGATCACTCCCATTCTACAACCGACTGGGCCCTTTACTACGCCGAGCTGGGCTACCCCGTCCTCCCCCTCCGTCCCGGAGAGAAGGCCCCCCATGGGGGGCTGGTCCCCAACGGCTTCAGGAACGCCTCCCCCGACCCTGGGGTGATCGCCTCTTGGTGGGAGGCTTGCCCGGAGGCAGGGGTGGGCCTCCTGGCCCCTGAGCCCGTCCTGGTCCTTGACGTGGACGCGGAGGAGGTCTGGGAGGAGCTACGCCGGGACTTCCCGGAGCTTGAGGCCGCCCCACGGCAGAGGACTCCCAAGGGCGGGGTACACCTTTTCCTCCGGCTCCCTGATGGGGTGAGGCTTTCCGCCAGCGTGCGGGTCTTGAAGGGGGTGGACCTCCGGGGCATGGGGCGGGCCTACGTGGTAGCCGCGCCTACCCGGCTCAAGGACGGGAGGACCTACGCCTGGGAGGTGCCCCTGGTGAGGCCGGAGGCGCTTCCCCTGGTGCCGGACGAACTCCTTCTGAAGCTCCTCCCTCCCCCGCCACCGCCCAGGGACTGGACCCCGGCGGAAGGGGTGAGCCCCAGGCGACTAAGGGCCTACCTGGAGGCCTACGCCAGGCAGGTAGAGGGGGCCCCGGTGGGGGCACGTCACAACACCCTCATCCGCTACGCCGTTGCCGCCGGGGGGCTCATCCCCCACGGCCTAGACCCCAGGGAGGCGGAAGAAGTCCTGGTGGCCGCCGCCATGAGGTCCGGACTCCCGGAGAGGGAGGCGAGGGGTGCGGCGAGGTGGGGACTGGAGAAGGGGGAGAAACGTCCCCTCCCCCTGGAGGAGAGGCCCCTACCTCCCCAGCCTTCCCCTAAGCTTCGGTTTGCCAAGCCCCGGCTTTGCTACAAGCCCCGGCTCAACTTCGGGAGGTGGAAGTAATGGGCCTCAAAAAGATTGACCTCCATACCCCCCTCCCGAAGATCACTTGGGTGTGGGAGGGCCTTGCCCCAAGGGGGTTTGTGAGCGTGGTGGCCGCCCTTCCGGGGGTGGGGAAGACCGCCATCCTCACCGGCCTGGCGTGGCAGGCCACCCGGCCCCAGGGGGAGCTTTTGGGCCGGAAGGTGGAGAGCACCCCGGTCGTCTACGTGGACTTTGACGCGGCCTCTGGGGACGGTAGGGGGATCAGATGGTGGATTGAACGGCACAAGGCCGCTTACCCGGATGGGGACATAGACCGGTTGATGGTCTACGAACCGGACAAGGACACCTACGGCCTAGGAGAGAAGGAGCTGGCCCAACTGGAAGAGGTGGTGAAACAGACCGGGGCGGGGCTGGTCATCGTGGACTCCTTTTTGGCCGCCTTTCCGGTGGACCCCAGGCGGGCCGAGCAGGTATACGCCCCCCTCCGGGCCCTCGCCGACCTGGCCGCAAGAACCGGGGCCGCCGTGGTGGTCGTTGACCATCTTCCGAAGCCCATAAACGGTGAACAGGCCGGGGTCAGGGGAGTCCTGGGGTCCATCGCAAAGACGGCGGCGGCCAGGGCAGTCCACGTCCTGGTCAGAGTTCCACCTAGGGATGTCGGAGGGCGGCACGTCCTGAAGTGGGAGGTGCAGAAAAACACCTTCGCCCGAATCCCCGACCCCTTCGGAGTAGAGGTGATCTTTGAACCGGAGAAGGTGTACGTGGTGGAGACACCCCTCCCGGAGGGGGTGGGGAACCCCCAAAAGGACAAGGCCAAGGCGGTGGTGGTCAACATGCTCTCCACCGGGGAGGTAGTGACGAGAAAAGCCCTCCTGGAGAAGATCGCCCAGGAAGCGAACGTGACGAGGAGGACCGCCGAGCGGTACCTAGACAAGATCGTGGAAGAAATGAACCTGTCCAAGGTCTACATGCCCGGTAGGGGAGCACCGATCGGGTACCGCTGGGCCGAAGCTTCTCCACCTGAGGAGGCCTCCCCAACTGAGGAGGATCAAGACTCTACCTCGGCTTCCCCTGAAGAGGGGTGGTACGTCCTGGGGTGAGAACGGTGAGAGAGAGGGGAGGGGCGTATATATGTCGGTTGTCGTGAAAAAATCGCTTTGGCCCTTCGTTACGGCAAAAGATTTGACGACACCCCCCTGTCGTCAAATCCTGGTGTCGTTAAATCCTCCCCCTCCCCCCTCCCCCGATTTGACGACAGACCTACGATTTGACGACACCCCCTTGTCGTTAAATCTTTTGCCGTTCAGGACGGGATGGAAGGATTTTTTCACGTCAAAAACCTGCATATATACCCCCCCCCACCCTGAACGGGCAAAGGTGGAGGAAAAGGGGGGGCGGCCGGGGAAAAGGAAGGGAGGTCTGGTCGTGGGAGAACTCTACTTGGTGAAGCGGTCCGAGGGAAGGCTCCTTCTTAACCCCTCGGACCCGGAAGTCGTGGACCAGCTGAGGCCCAAGGTTGAACACCTGAAGCGCGTCCTCCAGGAGGGGGAGGTCGCCCCCCTCCCGGAGGCCCTGGAGAGGGTGGCCCTAGGGGAGGCCCTGGAGAGGGTCCGTCCCCCGAAGGTCCAGGTCTGGGGCCCGGACAAGACCCTGGTCTACAACGCCCTGGTGGTGCCCTGGTCTGAGGGCTTTGACCCCTACGAGTGGGCGGGTGAACTCCTAGGAAGGCTACGGGAGAGGTTCCCCTCCCTGGAGGTCTTCGGGGTCTGGGCCGGAAATCCTCCGAGGAGGGAACCCCTGATGGAAAGAAGCGTCTCCTAACCCCCGCAGGCTCCTGGCCGAGAGACCCCCGGTGTGATCCGGGGGTTGTTCAATGTTTTGAGAATGTTTTGAGAACGTTTTTGAGAATCCTTGAAGGGGAAGTACCTCTCCTCCTGGTGGAGGTTTTCCCCACCCTTGGAGAATCTTTTGAGAATCTTTGAGGACGTTTTTTGATAACGAAGGAGACAGTATTCCGTATGTGATACAAAGTGGGGGAAGCCCCCTCCGGGGTGGAGGGGTCCAAAGGAGGAGGAAGTATGAAAGCGATCGGGGAACGTAACCGGACGGTTCGGATGACGGGGGGAGTCCTGGTCTTCAACCCTGAGCTGACGGAGAACGAATACTACGAGCTTCTGGGGCTTCTCCCTATGCTCCAGGCCGCCCTGGAAGAGGGTGAGGAGGTCACCCTAGAGGAGGCTTACGCCCGCCTCCGGGCCCCCCTCTGGGACCGCATGCGGGTGGAGCGCCTGGTGGAGAAGCTGAAGGAGCTTCGTCCCCCCGTCCTGGGAGTCCTTGTTGACCTGTGGAAGGTGACCTTCCCCATCCCCTGGGAGGAGGAGGGCTTTGACCTCCGGGAGTGGACCTCAAAGACGTGGGAGGAGATCAAGAGGATGGCCCCCCGTCCCCTCAGGGTCTACTTCTCGGCCGAGTGGCCCAAGGAGAGGCGGTCTATCTCCGGTATCTACGGGAAGCGGCTAGGATAGGGAAAGCTCCATAGGCTTCCCGTTCTCCCCCCTCCGGAAGGAGGGGGTTCCTTTTTGGAGAAATCCCTCCTCCTGTAAAGGGTGCAAAATAAAGTAGCCCCACCGGGGGAGGACTCGGTGGGGGCCATAGGAGGAGGCTCTATGGAAGATACTATCACGAAGACAAGTATCGGGTTCTTCCAGGTTGAACTGGAGTCCTCTAAGCCCCATCATTACTCCGTGAGCAAGAGCATTGAACTGGACCTTCTCCCTGTGGTCTACCGGGTCTTCTCGGCCGTCTGGTCTATCCCCATTGACCGGATCAACGTCACTCTCTCCCCCTCGGACGAGGTCGTGGAGTGGGACTACCGGGTCACGGCCCCCGACAAGGAGGCTCTAGTGGACCTCAAGGTCGCTTGGGAGGCGGAGAACTACGGCACCCTCGCCCCTCCCACCACCTCCGAACTTGTCGTAAAGCTTCGCAACGGGGTGAGCGTCCTACTCCTGACGAGTGAGAGGGTTTTTCTGATCCCCCCTGGGCGCTACAGCCCCCCGACCAAGTGGAGCCTCCGGTCCCTGGAGAAGGTGGCCTCCCTGGTGGCGGACCTCCGGGATGTGGAGGGGTGGAGACCCCTGGACCGTCTCAGGGAGGCCTACGGGGCACTCCGTCCCTAAAAGCCCCTAAAACGGCCGTTAAGGGGTCCGGAGAGAAGGGGGGGTATTCCCCCCTTGACCTCCTCTCCCCCCGGCTTAAAAGGGCTTACAGGGCCTCAGAAGGCTTTTGCGGTCTTGAAGGGGTCAGGGACCGGGTTACACACCATTGGTGAGTAACTTCGCGAAACTTTTCTTTCGCGCAGATAGGTTGAACTGACGGGCCCCAGGGGGGTAAGGTCCGGTTATGGGGAGGAGAAAAGGAAGCGTCTACTTCCATGCCCCCTCCGGCCGTTGGTGCGCCTCCCTGACCCTCATGAGCGCTGGGGGGAAGCGGGAGAGGGTGGTGCGTTATGCGGACAGCCGGGAGGAGGCCGAGGCCCTTCTGGCCGAACTGGTGGCCCGATACCTGAAGGGAACCCTTCCCAGGCCGGAGGCCGTCACCTTGGCGGAGTGGGCCCAGTCCTGGTGGGAGAGGAAGCGTAAGGAGGTCCGGCCCCGGACGGCCGCCATGTACCGGGACGAACTGGCCTACGCCCTCCCCTCTCTCAAGAACCCCCAGGCCCCTGACCCCCTGGGGAGGATGCGCCTCCAGGCCGTCCAGCCCGCCCACATCCGGGCCGTGCTGGACTCCCTGGCCGAACGGGGGCTTTCCGTCCGTACCCTCCGGATGGTGCGCCAGAGGCTTCACGCCGTTTTTGAGGAGGCCCTGAACCTGGAGATGATCCCCCGAAACCCTGTGGCCCCGGTGAAGGTCAAGGCCCCCAGAGGGAGGGAGAAGGCGGGCCGGGCCCTCGAACCTGCCGAGGTAGCCGCCCTCCTCAAGGCCCTGGAGGCCCACCCCGATCCCCGCACCGCCATGGCCCTTCGCCTCATGCTGAACCTGGGCCTTCGGAGGGGGGAAGCCCTCGGTCTCCAATGGGGGGATATAGACCTGGAAGCTGGCCTCCTCACCGTGAGGAGGGTTTGGACGGAGAGTGAAGGGAAAGCCCTGGTGACGGAGCCCAAGACGGCTTCTTCGAGGCGGGTCGTCCCCATTCCCCACCAGACCTTAGAGCGCCTGAAGGTCTATAAGACCTGGTGGGAAGGGGTCTACGGCGAGGCGAAGGCCGAGGCCTGGGCCTTTCCCGGTGAAGATCCCTCCCGCCCCCTGAACCCGCACGCTCCCAACTGGGCCCTTCGCCGGATTTGCCAACGCCTGGGCCTTCCCCCGGTGAGGGTCCACGACCTCCGGCACACCTACGGCTCCCTCCTCCTCGCCGCCGGGGCTCCGGTGGAGCTGGTGGCGGAGAGAATGGGCCACGCCAACCCCAACATCACCCTAGGGGTGTACCGCCACCTTCTGGAGGAGGAGAGGAGGGGCTTTGTGGTGGACCCGGAGGAGCTTCTTGCAAACCGCCCAAAAGCCTAGTTTTGGGCCGTAACTCGGCCGTAAAAAAGGCCCCCCGGCTAACTACCGGGGGGTGAAGCTTTGTGTCCTGGACTGGTGGCGGCGGTGGGACTCGAACCCACGACACCACGATTATGAGTCGTGTGCTCTGACCACCTGAGCTACGCCGCCAGGCGCCAGGCAACCCCCATCACAACGGGAAAATCCCGCTTAGAGTTTTTCCAAGTGGACTTGGACAGTTTTCAGATAACGCCCTTTACGGCCCAACTTGGGCCGTAACTCGGCCGTAAAGTCTTTGGACTTTCTCCGGGTAGAGGAGGGGCAAGAAGTATCATTTTGATCTAACAAAAACGGGGGAATCCCCTCCCCGGTGCCCCTCGTTTCGCAGAACTACTTTTGACAAGATGGCACAGGTGAGCTAACTTGTTTCGTCCTGGACGCTTTTCCTGCTATGTCGGGTGTGGTAACATTGAGGCGTGAGGGTAGAGAGGTACCAGGGACCACCTTGGAGGTTGCGCAGGGCCTTTCGCCTCCAGGTGAGACGCACCAGGAGGGCCGGGAGGTCTCCTCTCCTCTCCCGGACCCTCCCCCTTCCCGCCTTCTACCGGGCCCCCCTTGAGGCCTGGAGGAGGGACCAGGAAGCCCTAGCCCTCAAGGTGGGGGAGAGGCTTGGGGAGGGGTACCTTCAGGCCTTCCGGCGTTCCCTGGCCGCCACCCTCCTGAAGGTCTTAAAGACCCTCCTGGGGCTTCTCCTCGCCCTGGTAGGCCTTCCCCCTGAACCTGAGCCCCATGAGGGCTTCCATGAGCCCCTGGAGGCCGAAGAGAGGGCTCCGCCCCTTCCCCTACTCCTGATCAAGAGCGCCATTACCCCGACAGCCGGACCCTAGACCGACCGGGACGGGAGGACGGTTTTCGGCAAAAGGTTTCCGTCCCCAAGCGGTTCCCCCACCGTTTGGGAAAAGGTCTGGGGGGAAATACAAAATGCTTCCTGAAGAGCTGAAGCGGAAGAACTTCCTGACGGTCAAAGAGATTGCGGAGTTCCTTGGAGTCTCCGGCGAGACCATCTACCGACTCGTCCGCCGGGGGGAGCTGAAGGCCTTCGTCCTTTCGGGTGAAAGGAGGACGGGGAGGGTGCTGGTGGACCGGGAGTCCTTCGAGGCCTTCCTCAAGGAGAAGACCCTCCCCGTAGAGGGGAGGTAGCCCATGGTGGCCCTGCAAAAGGATCACTCCCATTCTACAACCGACTGGGCCCTTTACTACGCCGAGCTGGGCTACCCCGTCCTCCCCCTCCGTCCCGGAGAGAAGGCCCCCCATGGGGGGCTGGTCCCCAACGGCTTCAGGAACGCCTCCCCCGACCCTGGGGTGATCGCCTCTTGGTGGGAGGCTTGCCCGGAGGCAGGGGTGGGCCTCCTGGCCCCTGAGCCCGTCCTGGTCCTTGACGTGGACGCGGAGGAGGTCTGGGAGGAGCTACGCCGGGACTTCCCGGAGCTTGAGGCCGCCCCACGGCAGAGGACTCCCAAGGGCGGGGTACACCTTTTCCTCCGGCTCCCTGATGGGGTGAGGCTTTCCGCCAGCGTGCGGGTCTTGAAGGGGGTGGACCTCCGGGGCATGGGGCGGGCCTACGTGGTAGCCGCGCCTACCCGGCTCAAGGACGGGAGGACCTACGCCTGGGAGGTGCCCCTGGTGAGGCCGGAGGCGCTTCCCCTGGTGCCGGACGAACTCCTTCTGAAGCTCCTCCCTCCCCCGCCACCGCCCAGGGACTGGACCCCGGCGGAAGGGGTGAGCCCCAGGCGACTAAGGGCCTACCTGGAGGCCTACGCCAGGCAGGTAGAGGGGGCCCCGGTGGGGGCACGTCACAACACCCTCATCCGCTACGCCGTTGCCGCCGGGGGGCTCATCCCCCACGGCCTAGACCCCAGGGAGGCGGAAGAAGTCCTGGTGGCCGCCGCCATGAGGTCCGGACTCCCGGAGAGGGAGGCGAGGGGTGCGGCGAGGTGGGGACTGGAGAAGGGGGAGAAACGTCCCCTCCCCCTGGAGGAGAGGCCCCTACCTCCCCAGCCTTCCCCTAAGCTTCGGTTTGCCAAGCCCCGGCTTTGCTACAAGCCCCGGCTCAACTTCGGGAGGTGGAAGTAATGGGCCTCAAAAAGATTGACCTCCATACCCCCCTCCCGAAGATCACTTGGGTGTGGGAGGGCCTTGCCCCAAGGGGGTTTGTGAGCGTGGTGGCCGCCCTTCCGGGGGTGGGGAAGACCGCCATCCTCACCGGCCTGGCGTGGCAGGCCACCCGGCCCCAGGGGGAGCTTTTGGGCCGGAAGGTGGAGAGCACCCCGGTCGTCTACGTGGACTTTGACGCGGCCTCTGGGGACGGTAGGGGGATCAGATGGTGGATTGAACGGCACAAGGCCGCTTACCCGGATGGGGACATAGACCGGTTGATGGTCTACGAACCGGACAAGGACACCTACGGCCTAGGAGAGAAGGAGCTGGCCCAACTGGAAGAGGTGGTGAAACAGACCGGGGCGGGGCTGGTCATCGTGGACTCCTTTTTGGCCGCCTTTCCGGTGGACCCCAGGCGGGCCGAGCAGGTATACGCCCCCCTCCGGGCCCTCGCCGACCTGGCCGCAAGAACCGGGGCCGCCGTGGTGGTCGTTGACCATCTTCCGAAGCCCATAAACGGTGAACAGGCCGGGGTCAGGGGAGTCCTGGGGTCCATCGCAAAGACGGCGGCGGCCAGGGCAGTCCACGTCCTGGTCAGAGTTCCACCTAGGGATGTCGGAGGGCGGCACGTCCTGAAGTGGGAGGTGCAGAAAAACACCTTCGCCCGAATCCCCGACCCCTTCGGAGTAGAGGTGATCTTTGAACCGGAGAAGGTGTACGTGGTGGAGACACCCCTCCCGGAGGGGGTGGGGAACCCCCAAAAGGACAAGGCCAAGGCGGTGGTGGTCAACATGCTCTCCACCGGGGAGGTAGTGACGAGAAAAGCCCTCCTGGAGAAGATCGCCCAGGAAGCGAACGTGACGAGGAGGACCGCCGAGCGGTACCTAGACAAGATCGTGGAAGAAATGAACCTGTCCAAGGTCTACATGCCCGGTAGGGGAGCACCGATCGGGTACCGCTGGGCCGAAGCTTCTCCACCTGAGGAGGCCTCCCCAACTGAGGAGGATCAAGACTCTACCTCGGCTTCCCCTGAAGAGGGGTGGTACGTCCTGGGGTGAGAACGGTGAGAGAGAGGGGAGGGGCGTATATATGTCGGTTGTCGTGAAAAAATCGCTTTGGCCCTTCGTTACGGCAAAAGATTTGACGACACCCCCCTGTCGTCAAATCCTGGTGTCGTTAAATCCTCCCCCTCCCCCCTCCCCCGATTTGACGACAGACCTACGATTTGACGACACCCCCTTGTCGTTAAATCTTTTGCCGTTCAGGACGGGATGGAAGGATTTTTTCACGTCAAAAACCTGCATATATACCCCCCCCCACCCTGAACGGGCAAAGGTGGAGGAAAAGGGGGGGCGGCCGGGGAAAAGGAAGGGAGGTCTGGTCGTGGGAGAACTCTACTTGGTGAAGCGGTCCGAGGGAAGGCTCCTTCTTAACCCCTCGGACCCGGAAGTCGTGGACCAGCTGAGGCCCAAGGTTGAACACCTGAAGCGCGTCCTCCAGGAGGGGGAGGTCGCCCCCCTCCCGGAGGCCCTGGAGAGGGTGGCCCTAGGGGAGGCCCTGGAGAGGGTCCGTCCCCCGAAGGTCCAGGTCTGGGGCCCGGACAAGACCCTGGTCTACAACGCCCTGGTGGTGCCCTGGTCTGAGGGCTTTGACCCCTACGAGTGGGCGGGTGAACTCCTAGGAAGGCTACGGGAGAGGTTCCCCTCCCTGGAGGTCTTCGGGGTCTGGGCCGGAAATCCTCCGAGGAGGGAACCCCTGATGGAAAGAAGCGTCTCCTAACCCCCGCAGGCTCCTGGCCGAGAGACCCCCGGTGTGATCCGGGGGTTGTTCAATGTTTTGAGAATGTTTTGAGAACGTTTTTGAGAATCCTTGAAGGGGAAGTACCTCTCCTCCTGGTGGAGGTTTTCCCCACCCTTGGAGAATCTTTTGAGAATCTTTGAGGACGTTTTTTGATAACGAAGGAGACAGTATTCCGTATGTGATACAAAGTGGGGGAAGCCCCCTCCGGGGTGGAGGGGTCCAAAGGAGGAGGAAGTATGAAAGCGATCGGGGAACGTAACCGGACGGTTCGGATGACGGGGGGAGTCCTGGTCTTCAACCCTGAGCTGACGGAGAACGAATACTACGAGCTTCTGGGGCTTCTCCCTATGCTCCAGGCCGCCCTGGAAGAGGGTGAGGAGGTCACCCTAGAGGAGGCTTACGCCCGCCTCCGGGCCCCCCTCTGGGACCGCATGCGGGTGGAGCGCCTGGTGGAGAAGCTGAAGGAGCTTCGTCCCCCCGTCCTGGGAGTCCTTGTTGACCTGTGGAAGGTGACCTTCCCCATCCCCTGGGAGGAGGAGGGCTTTGACCTCCGGGAGTGGACCTCAAAGACGTGGGAGGAGATCAAGAGGATGGCCCCCCGTCCCCTCAGGGTCTACTTCTCGGCCGAGTGGCCCAAGGAGAGGCGGTCTATCTCCGGTATCTACGGGAAGCGGCTAGGATAGGGAAAGCTCCATAGGCTTCCCGTTCTCCCCCCTCCGGAAGGAGGGGGTTCCTTTTTGGAGAAATCCCTCCTCCTGTAAAGGGTGCAAAATAAAGTAGCCCCACCGGGGGAGGACTCGGTGGGGGCCATAGGAGGAGGCTCTATGGAAGATACTATCACGAAGACAAGTATCGGGTTCTTCCAGGTTGAACTGGAGTCCTCTAAGCCCCATCATTACTCCGTGAGCAAGAGCATTGAACTGGACCTTCTCCCTGTGGTCTACCGGGTCTTCTCGGCCGTCTGGTCTATCCCCATTGACCGGATCAACGTCACTCTCTCCCCCTCGGACGAGGTCGTGGAGTGGGACTACCGGGTCACGGCCCCCGACAAGGAGGCTCTAGTGGACCTCAAGGTCGCTTGGGAGGCGGAGAACTACGGCACCCTCGCCCCTCCCACCACCTCCGAACTTGTCGTAAAGCTTCGCAACGGGGTGAGCGTCCTACTCCTGACGAGTGAGAGGGTTTTTCTGATCCCCCCTGGGCGCTACAGCCCCCCGACCAAGTGGAGCCTCCGGTCCCTGGAGAAGGTGGCCTCCCTGGTGGCGGACCTCCGGGATGTGGAGGGGTGGAGACCCCTGGACCGTCTCAGGGAGGCCTACGGGGCACTCCGTCCCTAAAAGCCCCTAAAACGGCCGTTAAGGGGTCCGGAGAGAAGGGGGGGTATTCCCCCCTTGACCTCCTCTCCCCCCGGCTTAAAAGGGCTTACAGGGCCTCAGAAGGCTTTTGCGGTCTTGAAGGGGTCAGGGACCGGGTTACACACCATTGGTGAGTAACTTCGCGAAACTTTTCTTTCGCGCAGATAGGTTGAACTGACGGGCCCCAGGGGGGTAAGGTCCGGTTATGGGGAGGAGAAAAGGAAGCGTCTACTTCCATGCCCCCTCCGGCCGTTGGTGCGCCTCCCTGACCCTCATGAGCGCTGGGGGGAAGCGGGAGAGGGTGGTGCGTTATGCGGACAGCCGGGAGGAGGCCGAGGCCCTTCTGGCCGAACTGGTGGCCCGATACCTGAAGGGAACCCTTCCCAGGCCGGAGGCCGTCACCTTGGCGGAGTGGGCCCAGTCCTGGTGGGAGAGGAAGCGTAAGGAGGTCCGGCCCCGGACGGCCGCCATGTACCGGGACGAACTGGCCTACGCCCTCCCCTCTCTCAAGAACCCCCAGGCCCCTGACCCCCTGGGGAGGATGCGCCTCCAGGCCGTCCAGCCCGCCCACATCCGGGCCGTGCTGGACTCCCTGGCCGAACGGGGGCTTTCCGTCCGTACCCTCCGGATGGTGCGCCAGAGGCTTCACGCCGTTTTTGAGGAGGCCCTGAACCTGGAGATGATCCCCCGAAACCCTGTGGCCCCGGTGAAGGTCAAGGCCCCCAGAGGGAGGGAGAAGGCGGGCCGGGCCCTCGAACCTGCCGAGGTAGCCGCCCTCCTCAAGGCCCTGGAGGCCCACCCCGATCCCCGCACCGCCATGGCCCTTCGCCTCATGCTGAACCTGGGCCTTCGGAGGGGGGAAGCCCTCGGTCTCCAATGGGGGGATATAGACCTGGAAGCTGGCCTCCTCACCGTGAGGAGGGTTTGGACGGAGAGTGAAGGGAAAGCCCTGGTGACGGAGCCCAAGACGGCTTCTTCGAGGCGGGTCGTCCCCATTCCCCACCAGACCTTAGAGCGCCTGAAGGTCTATAAGACCTGGTGGGAAGGGGTCTACGGCGAGGCGAAGGCCGAGGCCTGGGCCTTTCCCGGTGAAGATCCCTCCCGCCCCCTGAACCCGCACGCTCCCAACTGGGCCCTTCGCCGGATTTGCCAACGCCTGGGCCTTCCCCCGGTGAGGGTCCACGACCTCCGGCACACCTACGGCTCCCTCCTCCTCGCCGCCGGGGCTCCGGTGGAGCTGGTGGCGGAGAGAATGGGCCACGCCAACCCCAACATCACCCTAGGGGTGTACCGCCACCTTCTGGAGGAGGAGAGGAGGGGCTTTGTGGTGGACCCGGAGGAGCTTCTTGCAAACCGCCCAAAAGCCTAGTTTTGGGCCGTAACTCGGCCGTAAAAAAGGCCCCCCGGCTAACTACCGGGGGGTGAAGCTTTGTGTCCTGGACTGGTGGCGGCGGTGGGACTCGAACCCACGACACCACGATTATGAGTCGTGTGCTCTGACCACCTGAGCTACGCCGCCAGGCGCCAGGCAACCCCCA
>NICF_comb_assmDRAFT_10000790_pt1 | contig 26769 bp, 33 predicted proteins | sample NewIslPassag4_SG_FD_11279 | JGI IMG/M metagenome (IMG submission 11279) | reverse complement strand
TTCTGCGATGATGGCCTCCTGTTTTGCCTGAAGTTCATCGGCGGGGACGTCTACTGCCTCCTCAAGGCTGCGAGCCTCTTTAAGGAGGTTTGCGCGCTTAGCGCGAAGTTCGGCTAGTTTTTTTCGGCGATTCATGAATGTTTCCTCTCATGCACATGAGAAAGGTCAAAAGGGTTTGGTGAATCTGCTTATAAGATTATTGCTCGGCTGCTAGCTCCAGAAGTTTGAGCCGAATGGCAAAACGTTTCTGAAGCCGCTTCCGGTTCTCCTCCTCAGCCGACGCGAGGAATTCGTCGCGTGCGGCATCCAAAGAGCGAAAGGCTACCGAGGTTCCTTCATAAACGGGATCAATCGCGATGGAAATCTCGAATAGTTCCGCCTTGGAAATCGTGCGCAGCAGAACTCCGTTAGTCTGCTCAAAAGACTCGTCAATAACGCGGAAGCCAACGGAGACGCCTCGCAGATCGCCACGAGCAACTAGAGCAGCTACCTCTTCGCCTAGGGGCGTCGGCGGAAGGTCAAGCTCGTAGGCAAGTCCAACGTCATCCTCCCATAGGCGAAGCGTACCGGATGCAGTTCGACCAAGGAGTTTGTCTGTATCATGGTTGAAAAAACATCGAACGTCTTCCCCGGTCGCCAAGAACTCAGTGAATGCGCCAGGTAGGAATCGCTCTTGAAAATCGGGTAGAGAAGTGGCTACCTCATTCCATTTGAGAGCGTAACCGCCTAGCTTGAGCTTCTGTTCTTCATTTTCGACAAGCTCAACCGGAAGGTAGCGCTTCTCCAGTTTGGGACTCTTGTGCATTGTGTGTAACCCCTTGGGTTGGAATTGGATTCTGCGGACCGTTGTAAAGGAATTGGCCAGTTCCTCCGTCGATGTGGGCAAGATTTAGGGGCGCATAGAAGGTGTTTCCGTGCGTCACTGGAGGTCGATCCTCAAGGTCTCTTGCCTCGTTTACCGACAGAAGCCCTGCCGACATTTGCTGTGTAATCGCGGCAGTTCGAGTAGCTAGGTTTGCTCTCATGATTGCGTCCGCGTTGAACTTGAGGTAGTAGGTTCCTTGCTCTGATGGCAGAAGAACACACCGTTCAAAACTGCGCTCTAGCCGCTCCAGCCAGGGGCGAATTGCTGTTGTGTAGAAATAGGTGAACAACTCTTCGGTTTGACCAGAGGGGGCTTTCCCGTCCAGCATGAAGAGCGGGACGGAGAAAATTCCGGCAATATCCTCGCGGCTTAGCTGGCGCTGCTCGATATACTGCTTGTCAGCAGTTGAGATTGTGATCGGAGTGAAGGTTAGTCCGTTATCAAGTACCGCGACTTTGCCCTGGCCCCTGCCTGAATAGTTGGCGTTCCAAGCCTTCTGGATGGCCTTCAACTCCTGTTCGTCGAGGGTATTAGGCGAGGTGAGGATGCCGCTTGGACGCGCAATGTTACGGGTGAGCGCATCCGAAACATCTTGGGCGGCAACGCCAGCGTCAATGACCTTAGCCGCGTACTCGATAGGCGAAACGCCAGTCATCCCGTCCAGCGAAAGCCCCATGGTATGCCAAACCTCGCCTAGTGGAGTAGGCGAGTTGTCGAGGTAGAAAAGTAGTTCTGACTTATCTTCGGACAGCTTGGGGGTGATGCGATCAGGGTTGACGGGCATTAGCTGCGAAACCTGACCGTACCTGTTGCGATAAATGATGACGTATGCGTTCCCTCGAAGAAGGAGCGAAACCATCAAATACGTGAAGAAGTCAACCCCGCTTTGGAAGCGGTTGGGGGCAATTCTGAGAAGTCGATAGAGCGGGTGATTGGTTGCTTCCGCCTTTCCATTGGTGGTCCGTACGTAGAGCGTGACTGGCAGCGTTCCGACCGTAGACGAAAGGCGATCAACCGCCGCCCAAACGGCCGCGTATGCAAGCGCGTTCTCGGGCTTGTGCTTGACTGAGGGCGAAAACTCGTCGAAAAGTGTCGGACCGTCTAGAGAGCGGAACTCATACGTTTCCCGCTTCTCACGGCGAAAGCGGCTAAAAATGCTCATATGAACCTAACAGTGGGACTGCCCTTGGCAGCCTGAAGATTGTCTGCAATAATGCGTGATAGCGCGTTCAGGAGGGCAACCGTTCCATCGATCTTGGAGGTAGGATCGTTTTTATCGCGTATAGGGCGTACCCGTTCGCCTCCATCAACGAACGCTTTTGTATTTGCGATGTGCGCAGTCATGATGGGGTTACCCGAGTGAATGACCCTTCCGTCAGCAATCAGTTTGCCCAGCTCAGTCATGGGCTCCGACATATGTTGGATCTTGGAGGAAATCTCAATCACATTGAGCCGTCGCTTGCGCAGATTGACCATTGGCTGTGATGCGTTGGTCGGGTCGAACGTCACGTCCTTTGCCTTAAGTTTCCGATAGAGTTCATCGATGTATTTTTCTACGAAAGCAAAGTCGGTGACTGCGCCAGGGGTAATGGTGATCCAGCCTTGACGCGCGTATTCTTTGTAGGGGATTAGGTGCGCCACTCTTTCAGCCGTTCTCTCCGGCAAGAAGAAATGGCTCCATACGTATAGATTATCGTTCTCGTATTTCGCCGCTACTACGGCGCAGAGGTCTTGCTTGGCGGCAAGGTCAGCGCCAAGGTGCCATACGCCAGGGGTCAGGAGATCATCGGCTGGGTAGGCGCCATCGTTCCATGAAGAAATGTTGAAGTAGCCGGACTTGGCGTTGCTCCAGATGCCAAGACGCTTTGCTTTGTAGACAAATTCCGCGTGCGGATCTCGAAGGGCTTTGTCTCGCTCAGCTAAGATGGCGTCGAGACTAACGGTTACATGAAGCCCAGGGTTCGCCTTGGCAATTGCATCTTCGGACGTCCAATCGTCGTCTTCGTCGGCGTGGAAAATGATGCCGAATGTGCGGTCGTCTCGAACTTCCCCTTCCAGAATCCTGCAAATGTCCCTCCGGTAGCGGAAGCAGAACGACTGCACCGAAAGCCCAGCCGTAGTGATGGCGAGCATCAAGTTGCCTGGAATCTTACCCATGGACTGCGCAAGGGAGTTCCAAAGGCGGTCGTCAGGATGCTCGTGGAGTTCGTCCACAAGCGTTGCAAACGGGCGTTTCCCGTCTCGTGGGATGGCAGGTAGGGGCTCGAAAGTTTGGCCCTTGGAAGGCCGCTCAATGACCTTCAGATAGGTTTGAATGCCGAGAGCTTCCTTCAGCTTGGGCTCTGCATCGATGATGCGACGGGCTGTGTCATAGATGATGCGCGCCTGTTTTTGCGAGGTTGCGGCGGAATAGGATTCGGCTCCAGGAGGAGCGTCAACGAATGCCAGGTAGATCCCGATGGCGGAGAGGAGGTAGGACTTCCCGTTGCCTCGGGGCATCTCGATGTAAGCGAAAAAGAACCGTCGAAGCCCAGTGTCCCGATGGACAAAACCAAAGAGGTTTGCGATAATGAATACTTGGAAGGGCTCCAGCCGAAGCCGTTCGCCGCGTCTAGCCTTTTCTCCGTCAACATGCGGCAGAAGCTCAATGAACCGATGCGCTTTCTCGGCAGCCTCCTCGTCGTACCGCCATTCCCATCCATCAGGGTGACGCTTGCGGCGGCATTTGCGGAGATCCTCAAGAAATCTCTTGCAGGCGAGGATGTGATACTTGCCCGCGGGGATTCGGCGCTTGACTACGTCTCTAGCGTATTCCTCCGCGATGTGTAGGGTATTCTTCTTCGGTTTGTGCATTGCATGGCGTTCAAATGGCAAACTCAGCGAAGGGATTCTTCTCCGCTTCTTCGATTTCCCTCTGTTCTTTGAGCAGGCGCTGAGCAGCAACGGGAGTCAGTCCGAGATCGGCTAGCAGAGACTGGAGATGCCGCATTGCTTCGCTGCGCTGCTTGGATGCAGGGTGAAGCCGATGCAGTTCTTCTCGGCTGCGCTCCGTTACTGTCTCGTAAGTGTGCCGCCCATCTAATTCTTTGGTTAGGTCGATGATCTCTTGGAGTCGCTGAGCAGCGAGTGCCGCGATGTGCACGTGAGAGGGACTGGCTCTGTTCTCGGTTTCGAGAATATTTGCAAGGTCGCGAAAATGTTTCTGCTCTGCCTCGTTCAGATAATCAGGCGGCTCCATTTTTCCGACAGGAGCGATCGTAGAAACAGTCTGCGGTTTCCTGCCGCTATTAGCTGCGCTCATTGAAAGTCTCGGAGCGAAATCCTAAAGGTGAAAATATTGTTCGATTTCCCGGCGCGCGAAAAAAAGAGAGGGCCCTGGTGTCGGTTAGAAAGGCCCCTGCCCGGGGGTGGGAGGGGGTATTAGGGGCTGCCGGGGGGATGGCGGCATCGGCACGTTCTTCCATGCTTTGCCGTTGACGATAAGTGAGATTTGGGACTGTGAAACGCCGAACTGTCGAGAGAGATCCAGTTGTGTTGCTCCGCCTAGAGCGTAAAGCAGCCGGATTCTTTCAACGTCTTTCGGACTGAGAACAGGGGAGCCTGATGCTCTTCCCTTGGCTGCCTTCTCGCGCATATTCTCGGCATGCGTGCCAAGTCTAAGGTGAGAGGGATTCACGCAAGGCGGATGATCGCACGAGTGAAGGATGTGCATTCCGGTTGGGATTTGCTGCCGGTTAGTTAGCATCCAAGAAACCCTGTGGGCGGGACGCTTCTTGCCATTCAGTCTGAAGAAGCCGTATCCATTCCCAGCGGTCTGGCCTTGCCATTCCCAGCATTCACCATGAGAGCGGATGTCTACCCTGCTCCAGAAACGTTCCTCTAGCTTCTCGTCATTCCAGATCTGTTCCATTGATTGCTTACTCCTTTTCAGGAATTGTAGCGAACAGAACGTCAGGTTTGGGAGGGCTGTTCACTCGCTTGATAGCATCTTGTCTTGTCTTCAAGCGGTGGTGCTGAAAGCAAAGCGACTGCAAGTTGTTTGCGTCAAGCCTTGCTCCCCCGTCTACCAGAGCAATGATGTGATCCACTTCAGAGGCAGGCTTTGTAATGCCTTCCTTCAGGCAGTGCTCACAGAGAGGGTTCTTCTTCAGGTAGCTGTTCCTGAGTTTGTACCACGTCCAGTTGTATCCACGTTCAGAGGCGCTAGGTCGCTTGTCTTCTCTGGGCTTGCGTCGGAAGAAGGGTCGAGGGTGTTCCTCGCACCTTCCATCTTTACGAGTCGTCAGCTTTGGGCAGGCTGTGTAGGTACAAGGCTTTTCAAAGCGAGATAGATCAGACATAGGCGGGAAGGGGGAGCGCTGCCTTGCAGGAGTCGAAGGGACAAACACTCCTTTTGAAGCAAGGGCGCTCAACCCCTACCCTTAAGATTATCGTTCGGAAAAGAAGAAGAGGATGAAGACCAGAGGTTCTGCTTCAGAGGAGTTCTCCTAGGCGGGCTGCAATTTTTCGTGCCTGAATCTCCTTCTGGGTCTTGGCTCTGTGGCAAGCGATGCAGAGCGACTGGAGGTTGCTGGGGTCGAGTCTGGCTCCTCCGTCTCTGAGCGCCACGATGTGGTCAACCTCGTTGGCGATCGTGACCCTGCCATCGGCTAGGCAATGCTCGCAGAGGGGATTCTGGGCAAGATAAGCGTCTCGGAGCTTTTTCCAGCGCCAGTCGTAGCCTCTGCTACTCGCGCTGCCTCTTCGGTCGTCTGACGCTTTTTTCGATTCTTGGTTGTGGTGGCGTTTGCGCGGGTGAAGGTCACAACGAGAATCGTAAGAGGTTGTAAGTCTATGGCAGCCGGGAGCAGTGCAAGGCTTCGGGAAAGGAGCTAGCTCCTTTGATCTTTCTTCATGATTCATATAGCGAGTGATTTGACCAAATGGTTATCCGAGAAAACGAAATAGTAGCTGGATGAGAGTGGTCACGGCTCCTGTGTATCCAGCAACTTTCCCGGCGAGTTTTGATGAGGAGAGTTCGAGAGCGTGGAGGCGAGTTTCGATCTTGTCTACTCGTACGACCTCTTCCTTGTGCTTTTCGAGAGCGCGGATTCTTTCCTCGTGGTCTGTGAGGATGCGGGTGACGTCATTCACTGTGATACCTCAATGATGCTGTGTTACAGACTTAAGATTGCTGTTCTCGTTATGAATTGGAGAGGAGGAGTGTGACATTATGGCGAGAGATGGTGTTCCGAACCCCACCTCCCCCAAACTCAATATAGGACGGCGGAACGTTAAGCCGTCTAGGAGGCTCTACAATCGGAGATCTCGATGGATGAGCTACCTACCCCTAGGGAAGGGTGGGTTCTCCGAATAGAGAGGAAAATAGACGGCTTCTGATTGATATTCTTGGAGGGGGTGTGCGGAACTTGGGGGGAGGTAAACTTGAATCTCCCTACGGATATCTAAATTTTTCTTCAGGGAGGTTTTTCTCTTTGAGATCAGTGGAATTTGGAGATGAGTTTGGGGATCTGAGGGAGTGTCTCCCTAGGACATGAAAATCAGAACCTCGGCTTCTACAGTCGGAGATCTCCCTGGTAGCTCCTTATGATTTGCAATTTGGAGTTACATTAGGGAGAATGGGATCTTGGATCTACGATCTCGTTCGTCGCTTCAGATCCCTTTGAGCTGAGTTTAAAGATCCTTTCAGAAGGATCAATCTCAAGCCCCTTGATCTCCTGAGACCGATTTTGACGAACTTAACTTTAAGCTTAACTTTAAGCTTAACTTAAAAGGATCTTTTTTTTTCTTCTCTTCTCTTCTCTTCATATAGTCAAAAGAAAGACATGCCGCTGAGAGCCCCTAGAAGCCGTCTAAAGGTAGGCTAGAGCCGTCTGCAAGCCAGAATCAACATTGGCCCTTTGGAGTGGCCCCTTGGTGGCCCTTTGGTGGCCCCTTGGTGGCTCTGGATGTGGCCCTTTGCTGTCCTGCTTCTGTCCCTTTGGCCCTTTGGCCCTTTGCGCGAGGGCCAACCGATGGCCCTTTGGCCCTTTGCTATGGGTCTTTGGCCCTTTGCTATGGCCCTTTGGCCCTTTGCTATGGCCCTTTGCTTACCTACCTGCTCCTCTTCTTGCTTCTGTAGGGAGCTAGAGGGGTCTAGCTCAAACCCTGTCCTTTTGACCCTCCAAAATGTCCCTATGGCCCTTTGCACAATTTGCAGAAGGTCAAAGGGCCAACCGTCCAGCTCCTACAGACAAAAAGGAAACGCGCTAAGTATCTTAGGTCTAATCCGGCAACGTTTAACGTTTGGCACGGTTCTTGCGCGAAGCCGCATGGTTGCCGATCGGGAGCGTTAATCTTGTCTGTAGGTGGGAGAACAACTTCGTTCCTCATACAGATCCCACGCTACAAGAGAGATGAAGGGTGAGATTACCTCCCCTCCAAGGAGAAAAACATGAACTGCAAGGAGAAAAACATGAACTGGGTATTCTTTGGCCCGTCTGTGCGGGCTGTCTATGAGGTTATTAAGGAGAGCGTTGGCGAGGATGGCCTTTGCCTGCTCTCCACTGCTGAGCTTGCTGAGAAATCGGGATGGTCAATCCGTGCAGTGAATAACGCGCTTGCGATCCTGAAGAAAGAGGGAGTGATTTTTACAACCAGGAAAGGCGGTTCTCGGAAGATTTCCCTGATGCCTTTTGAGGAGTTGAGCAAGTGAGTGATCCGATTCAGACAATCGAAGAGACTTTCAGTCCTTCCACAGTGGCGACGTATCAAGCGATCAAGGATTCGCTGGAGCATGGCTTCTGCACATTGAGCAACAGGGAGCTAGCCGAAAAAGCTGGCTGTAGCGAAAGAAGCGTAAAGCGCGCTCTCTCCACCTTGACGGATCAAGGGCTGGTCTTCTCCAGCCGAAAAGGTGGGAAGCGTAGGATCTCCCTGGATCGCTTCCCCTCCATTGATCGTCAAGCCAAGCTCAAGGAGCTTTGCACCTATATTGAAGGCTTCAAGAGGAAGTCTTCCTCTGGCCACTTCTACGAAGGGCAGAAGGCCACGGCCAAGAAGCTGGGGATTTCCGTTCCTGTCCTGGCTGAGGTGTACCGACTCGGAGAGAAGCAAGGGGTCCTGAGAGCCTACAGGGAGCTTGTAGGCGGCAAGGAGCAGCTTTGCTGGGAGGTTGTAGCCTCTGACGCTACAGAAGCTCAGGCAACCGCTCTCCCTGCCCCTGTAGCGGCTCCTGCTCCCTCGAAGGAGTTGGAGGCTCTGAGGGCTGAGCTGGCAGAGTTAAGGGAGCGGGAAGCAAACCTAAAGGAGGCCCTCAGCGCCTCAACCTCAGCCCTAAGTGCCGAGAAAGAAGCTAGGGCTAAGGCGGAGGAACAGCTAACCCAAGCGGCAGATGAACCCCTCATCCTGGTTCTTCTGGAGGAGAACGCGCGGCTGGAGCGGCAGCTTAAGGCGCTCGAAACTGAGCTTATCCAGGCCAGGGGCGAGCTCGCCAAGATCGAAATTGGAGAGTGCGAAGCTTGCCAAGAGCGGGAGCCCTCGAACCTGGAAAACGCCTACATCGTCGAGCGGCACCTTACAAACCTCCTCCTGGAGCGTCCGGGAATCACGCGGGAAGAGCTAGACGATGCGATGCGGGATCGGATCAAAGACCATTCGCTCATTCCGTATTGGGCAAACCGTTTTGAGCAGTTGAGCGGCTTTCAGTTTGGCAAAGACCAGGAAGAGGAGTCCGGCAAAGACCAGGAAGAGGAGTCCGACGAAGAGCCGAGGAGTTGGCTCCTCCCGCTTCCCGAACTGAAGATGAACCCGTTTCCCTACTACAGAGGAGATTTGAACTAAATGGAGAACTGGCAATTTTGGAAGGACGAGGGTGTCCGAAAACGATTCTGGTCCAAAGTACAGGTAAGCAGCCAAAATGAGTGCTGGTACTGGCGCGGAGGGATATTTGCCACGGGATACGGTCAATTCACGATCAACAGGGGTGGCCAGCGTAAGACCCTGCGAGCCCATCGGGTAGCCTGGATGATCGATAACGAGGTTGCGATTCCGAAGGGCTTGGTCTGCGCCCACTCCTGCGATCAACCCCTGTGCGTCAATCCTAATCACTTGCGGATCACATCTCAGGCCAAGAACGTACGCGAAGCAGTAGAGCGAGGGCGAATCGTTCGACGGAATGGTCCACGGCGCAAGCTCAGCGAGGCGCAGGTCGCGGAGATTAAGGCGCTATATGGGGAGTTGACCCAGCAAGAGCTAGCCGACCGCTACGGCGTCTCTATCTATGCGATCAGCTGCATCATTCGAGGAAAAACGTGGAAGCACGTCCTCGGAGGAAGCACGTCCTCGGAGGAAGCACGTCATCGGAGGAAGCACGCTCGGAAGCTGACGGCAGAGGATGTGCGGATGATTCGTGCGCTATATGCACAAGGGATGACCCAGCGCGAGCTAGCCGAGAGGTTTGGGGTTGGTCAGACCACGATCTCAGCTGTCGTTCGAGGCGCTAGCTGGGCGCATCTTGAGGGCGTGAATACCGCTCCGGCTCATTCGTCAGCGGGAGCATAACCAGGTAGGAGGAACCAAAATGAAGAGGATTATTGGACTTTTTGCAGTTTTGGCGATTCTGGCGTGCGGGGAAGAGGAAGAGCCGCGCCGCATCCCGTCAAACCCTGAGCCGGGAGAGCATTTCGACGCGTCAACCTGCGGTTGCAAGTATGACGTCTATGATCCGGTATGTGGGATCAATCGCAATGGCCATGAAAAAGACTTCTATAATGTTTGCGAGGCGACTTGCTACCGGTTCAGGTTTGGGTGGTTTGAGGTGGAGCAGTGCCCCTGGCATCCCAACAAGCAGAGGTGAGGGACTATCGATGGAACTTGACGTAATTTTTGCCGAAATGAGGGACACACTCAATAAGATAGACGAATCGCTTGAGCAATCGAGAGTGCTCATGCGAGAGATGATAGAACACATTGTCGCGATGCGAGAGGCAACGCGCGAACTTCGGATCAGCATGGAGCAAGATCATGAGTGAGGGCTCATCAGTAGGGCGGAGGATCCGCGGCTGGGAAATCGAGGTTGTGGTCGTACCCCCTGGAACCCTCTCTCCGAACCCCCATCACCCCCTAGCCCATCATTCGCCCGAACAGCGCCTAGAGGCTTTTTCCGAGGCTCTGGAGCCCTTCTTGCCGTACTTGCTAGATGGCGTCCCCTCCGGTAGCATGGGGACCGTTCTCGAACCCAGAGGGAAAGCCGATGGTGAGGAAGAGGGTACAGGAACAGGTTCAGAGGCCCTTGCGCGTCGCCGCTTACGCCAGAGTCTCAACTGTGATGCAGCTTAAGGAGCATGACTCCTCCATCGATACCCAGTTAAGGGCGATCCGCCGCCGCGCGGAATACGAAGCCGAGGTTGGGAATCCTCCCTGGGAGATCATCGAATACCGCGAAGAGGGGCGCTCAGCTAAGGACACCAATCGTCCTCAGTTGCAGCGCCTTCTTTCTGATTCGCGAGCAGGGAAAATCGATCTTGTCGTGGTCACTAGGATCGATCGGATCTCCCGCTCCCTGATGGATTTTTTCGACATCCAGAGGGAGCTATCCGACCATGGCGTTGATTTTATGGCGCTCGATGACCATTACGACACATCTACGCCTGGCGGTAAACTAACGCTAAGGGTTATGCTTAGCCTAGCGGAATACGAGCGGGAGCAAACGAGCTTGCGAATCAAGGGTAAAACCCATGACCGAATGCGGGAGGGGCTTTGGTTCGGGGGCGTCATTCCCCTCGGCTATGAGCGGCACCCTACCGACCGAACTTCGCTGGCTATCAACACCGAAGAGGCGAAGATCGTCAAGCTCATCTTCCGCAAATTCCTGGAAATTCGGACGGTCAGAGGGGTTGCGAAGTGGTTGAACGATCACAACATCGTTCGGCCAAGGAATGGCTCTCCGTTCCGCGTCCAGGCGGTTTCGCAGATCCTCCAGAACAAGATCTATATCGCCAAGCGCGACTACGAGGGGGAAGAGGTGTCCTGCAACTGGAGGCCGATCATCGAGGAAAAGACGTTCAGGGACGCCCAAAAGATCCTAGCTGCCAATCGAGTCGAGGTTCCCAAGGGACGCCCCTCCTCTATCATCCCCCTGCTCGAATCGCTCCTACGCTGCCCCTGCGGCGGAATGTATGGCGTCGTTTCTGGTACGTCGAAGACGGGTGCCGTCCATCACTACTACTCTTGCCGGAACAAAGTGAAAAAGCCGGGAAGCTGCAAGCAGAGGGATATCCCGGTCGAGGTAGTTGAGGAGTTCGTTCTGGACGAAGTCCGGCAAATCGCCTTGTCTGGCGAGCGAATCGCAGATGCTGTCAGGCGAGCGAATGCCGGGAAGGATGCCGAACTCGCCAAGCTCAAGGAGGATTGGAACCTCGCCAAGAACGCCCTTGGACAGAAGCGGGCGGTCATCAACCGCCTCGTAGACGCGATCGCCATGGGACAGGGGTCCAAGGCTCTTGCCGACCGCCTAGCAGTCGAGGAAGCCGCCCTAGTGGACTTGGAGGCTAGGACTCTCGATTTGAAGACCAGGGTCCAAGCTCTTGAGAGCCGAACCCTCAATGCGGCGATCATTGAGGCAGGCTACCGGGAGCTTGCCTACTCCCTTGATAAGGCGCTTACGGCTGGGCAGCGGGAGGAGGTCCGGCGGCTCCTTAAGGGGATCGTCGAGGTGATCGATTGGGTGCCCTCCCCCGAAGATCCGAGGAAGGGGAAGGCAATCCTCCAGCTTTGGGCGCTACCGGGCGTCCAAAAGAACGGAACCCCTGACCAGAGCGGCCAGGGGTTCTTTGAGTCGTCCAATATGGTGGAGCAGACCGACCGTTTTACGAACTCTCTAACCTTCGAATCTTCTTGGGATTTCACTCCAGCCGATTCCTACGCTCTGATCCGCAAGGCTGCCTTGAAGGGTGGGACTCAAGCTGAGGTGGCCTCCTCCCTGGGGATCTCGGTCAGGACGGTGAGAAGGGCTCTAGCGGCTTCTCCACAGGTTAGGAAGTCGGCATGAGCAAGCGCCATCGTCTTTCCGCCGCTGGTCAAGAGGGAGAGCTTCAGATCCTCGCCCTCAAGCTCTCCAGAGGGATGGATCCCTCAAGGGTCGATTGGTCTGCCTGGATCGCCGTGATGACCAGCAAGAAGCGACGTGGCCGGGTCATTCGGCTGATGCACGATTACGACGGAGACCGATAGCCCCTCCTTGCCCCTACAGCGCCCAAAGCCCCCTTTCCTAAGCTGGGATTGGGGGCTTCTTCGATCTCCGCTTCTAGAGCCTCAACGAAAAAGCCTGCTCAGTGTGCATGGCGTAGAGCCAGAGGCAGAGCAGGCATGTTGGAATATTTGGACTGTAAGCGATTCTGGATGGAAGGCCCATTCTGTAAGGGGTTCTGAAGGAACATCATCGATTCTGGACGAACCGGGCATCCTGTCAGCTTCCTGGGGTAAACTGGGGGATGGATACCTCCCCTGAAACGCTCGAAGCGCTCCTTGCTCAGCTCCTTCTACGCCCGGAAAAGCAATAGGGTGCTAGACCAAAATCCTCGGCGCATCAATGAGCGCCTCTCGGAATAGCTCCATGCTGACGATCGGACATTCCTTCGAGGAGCCGCTCGGAACCTCCCGATGGCCGAGAACGTTCTCGTAGGGGATGCGGTATTCCCTGGCGAGCTTCCGAACTAGGGCAACGGCAACCAAAATCTGGTCATGGTGGAACGGCGGACCAACTAGGCAAATCCCAATCGAGTTGCTGTTGTATCCTACGGCGTGCGCTCCAACCTGATTGGTCGGCCTGCCAAACTCAATCTCGCCCGCCTTGGAGCCGTTTCCGTTGCCGATCACGAAATGGTAGCCGATCCCCTTGTAGCCCTTCTCTCTGTGCCATTGGTCGATTAGAGCAGCGTTCCCGTACTTGGAGTCTGAGCAGTGAATGATGATGTATTCCGGCATCATAAGCTGGGTACAACCTCGAACAGCATCATCCGGTCATGGGGGATCTTCACGACCGATCCATCCAGCCACTCAGAGGTAAGCTCTACGCGGTAGACTCCAGGGGTATCCGTATCCCCATCGCGCCACTCATAGATGCCCTTACCATTCGCGGCATCGGTCAGGGTGACTTCCCCCTCAATGGTCTTTTGAGAGGAAACGGCTTTGAGAGTAAGAGTCGCGCCACGAAGATCTAGCGGATCTCCGTTCGCGTCGGTCACCGAAACCTGAACGAACGGGCGGTTGCTACCTTGTTTGATTGCTTGCGTTTGCATAGGTTTTCCTTGAATGTGGATTCGCCCCTTCCAAGGCGCAGGAGGGGTGGTGTAGTCGAACTCAAATGCGAACTCGCGAATCTCAGCCCATGAATCGACAGGCAGAATCTCGTCTCGGTAGAGTCGAATCTCGACTTCGAAGAGATTTCGCACCCCAGGAGAGGTTGGACCGTTGATGGCCTTCCCGTTGAAGAAGTCGACGAGGAGGGGAGTGAACTCTCCCTTCACCACCTCGAATGTTGGTCCATGCCAATTTCGCGGCGCGATGTTCGTCCATGAGTTGCTGCGGGCCTGCCCCTCAAGCCAGCGAAAAGAGTAACGAGCAATTTGGATTCGCGGTGCGGTGTCGTCAGCGATCCGCGCGTCCGTAATCATTCGCCCACCCACGATCTTGGCAAAAGTGGGCACGGTGGTCTCGAAGACGAACGATTGAAAGCCTGGGGTGCTCTGATTCCGCCCCGCCCCGATCTCTCGACGCGCGATGCCATTTCGCAGAATTACCGCTTCGGGGTTCTGCCAATGGACCGAAGGCACGCCATCCAATCGCTCGGCCCTCGTAGGATATACCCGCATCGTCTTTATCTCGCTCATTCGATCCTCAGATCCATTTGCAGGGGAAACTCAGGAAGGGTGTAGTCGAATTCGAGAGCGATGTAGTCGACGTAGATGGTCGTGGGCTCTGGGCTGATAGATCCGACGTTGTTGGCTCGGACAGTAATCGAAAAATTCTCCCTGATCCATTTCTTGTCGTTGAAGGTGTTTACCAGCCTGTTCCCAAAAGAGGTGACGTCAACGACAACGGTCGTCCATTCATGCCCAAAATAGGCGGAGGTATCGGTCCTCTCATTTCGAAAAGAGCCGTCTGCATCGAAATAATGAAAGGAGTAGAGTGAGATGGAAGAAGAATCTACGTCAACAGATTCGAATCTCGCTCTAACAACCAACCGGGCGGCAACTATGTTTGCCATGGTAGGAATTTCGAGCCGCATCCGGTAGTTTTGATAACCATAACTTAATCCTGGCTGCCCGACATATTTAGCAACTTCACCTGATTCTGGATCCATGGCGTTCTCAGGATCAATCCACCCCCTTTGTCCGGGCACGTCAAGCGACCCCGTCGCGTAGGGATAGACTCGTTTTGTGTGTAGTTTGCTGTTCATTATTGCTCCAACAGGGCAGAACCGCCCTTGAAGGGCTCTGGGAGCCCCTACGGTCGGAAAGGTTATCGTTTGGTTAGTTGCCCCCTGGAGAACTCAAGATCTCAGAACAGGGGGCAGGCTGGAAGGTCGTTCTCGGCGCTACTCGGCTTTGACGATCAGTTCAGCGATTGCGCCGTTGATTTGCTGGAGCCCTCGGTTATCCGAGCCAAGCGTCATGGTTGGTCCCCATCCCATGGAGGTGGGTTCAGCCGACTCGATAACCGTTTCTCCGTTCAGGCGAACGCGGCGCCCCATGGCCCCATTCAACGAGTGCTGTGTAGCTGGTTCCGTTCTCCCAAGTGCGGGCGCCTGTTTGCTGCCGCCCCCAGCACGCGGGGCAGGGCATCGTGGCACTCACGGCTGCGCCTCCCGGTACCTCTCCGCCCTGGCCTCTGGATATCCAGCGGGCGTGCCATAGGGGATGTGCTCGCCGGGTCCGACGAGGCGGCATCCTAGGGTGCAGCAGACGCCCAGATACGGAGGCCTCGCGGGCAGGGTGATAGCCTCCTCGCCCTCGCCGATGGTGGTCTCGACGCGCTCGACGTGGCCGGCGACGCACGTCGGATATCGGGAGGAGACATCTACGAGCTCGATGGGATGCTCGCCGCATTCGGTGGGGATGCGCTCCGACTCCACCTCGTAGAGCCAAGGGGGCTCGGCATCCTCGGCGAAAAGAGAACCATGCACGCGGGCGAGGACGGCCACCGGAGCATCCTCGCACGCCGGAGCAGGGGCACCAGGTAGAGACTGCGCGGTCGCGCACGCCAGGTAGAGGACGGTGAGGAAGCAGGTCATGGGGTGCTCCTGATGCGGAGGGAGGAGATGGTGCCGTTGAGGTGTTGGGTTAAGGTGCTGGAGTGCCCGAGGCGCATCACCTCGCCCGCCCCCATGACGGTGGGTTCGGACGATTCCATGATCGTCACGCCGTCAAGCTTCACGCGTCGGCCCCAGGGCCCCCAGGCCACGTGAACGCGGTACGGCCTGCCGCTCTCCCAGCTCACCGTCTCGACGGAATTCTGTTGGCCTCCCCATCCTCGCAACGTGACGCTTCCCAGGTCTCTTATTTCCAGTACAAACTCGTCGTTCCCTGAGCCCCCGCGGCGGGAGTTGAGGATGTGTTGAAAAAGCCCAGGCGTCCTCTGAATGGTGAAGGTAGCCGACACTTCCCCCTCCTCCGTCGGCCACCCCTCGGTGCTGATGGTGTGCTGGTCGGCGGCGCAGGTAACCGGCGCCTCACCGCCCCAGCACGGGCGGCCGGGGGTGTCGGACTTGGTGAGCCAGCAGCCGGCGACCTCTATGTAGCTGTCCCCAGCGGTAAACTCTGGCCCTATGCTCACACCTGGCACTCGACCTACCGCAAAAGTCCTGGTGCTCGTAAAGACCTGCCATTCGGAGGTCAAATTGACGATTCCAGATCCTGCTCCCCGGTCCACCGATAGCCGAGCCACCGTAGCCGTCCCGGCTCGCATTACGCATGCTGCCGTCCAAGTTTCCTGCTGGGTGACAGGGGCGGTCTCCTGATATACAAACGCAGCTGCAGTATTGTCCTTATTTCGGCGAATACGATATATCGACCCAACCTTCTCCACTGACATGCCGCCATGCTTGAGCCACGCGGTATTCGTCAGATCGGCCCCGTACGACAGATAGCTCGTATTCTGCGCCCAGCTCTCCAGCCCCCGCACCGAGTAGCAGCCCGTGTTCTCCGGCACCATCTCCCAAACGCCGGGTGAGGTCTCGCAGGGCACGGGGGTGGAGCGAGTGGTGGTGATTACTCGCCCATCGGAGCATACAGGGGAGGAGAAATCACAGTAAAATACTTGGTCCCTCGTGCTTGCGAAAATGATTTGAGGACCGTCCTCTTCCTCCTCAATGTGCAGAGGGCCAACGATTTGACCCAGAACGAATGCAAGCAGAACAGCAAGCATTAGCGCGACTCCTGGACCTTAACCCTTGCGGGAGACGAGGCGATGCAATAGACCTTGGCGTTTGGGGCAAGAGTGACACGGTAGCACGGGATATCGCCGCCGATCTCAAGCCCACTACCAACGGTTACTCCCTCTCCGCCGACGAATACGTGATTGCTACCAGCTGGTACGCAAGCAAGGAGCGTTCGAGTATAGCGATCCTCGATGGATGGATCGTCCATTACGGTAGGGCTTGTTCCGCAAGTAACCTCGGCTCCGTTGCCTACAACGCCAACGGCGGCTGGAGACAGAACAGGAAGGCAAAATGCGACCAAAAATGCTGCAATAACGCGCATAAAATCCTCACTTCGATTCTAATGGGTCTAGAAGGCTTTATAAGGCGAAATGGTGGTGCTCGGCTACCGACCCCTTGGCAGGGTGGAGTTCTTAGATTCTGCGCCAAACTGGAAGGTCGTTTTTCTTAACTACCTCGAAAAACGATACGCTCGCTCCTCATTTTTGAAGTATGGCTGTGACGAAGCGGCAATTTTACCCTCAATCGAGGAATAATCGTCAGTCCCAGCGTTCTTCAGGACTACCGCCTTGAGGGATCCATCCTCGACGAACGAAGAGTTGAACGGAGGAGGTGGCGACACAGCTAATGTATTCTCGTTGGGCTGCCCAACGATCAGGTAAGAGCGGTTGTTGAACGCGATCGGCGAGCCAAAGACCCATACGTTCCGTCCAATTAGATCGGTATCGAACTTGCTCTCGGAGAATCTAATTGTTCCGGCGGCAAAGTTGAGCGTGATCGTCTCGCCAGGCTGAGGCTGGAGCAGAACCCAATTGTGGAACGAGTCTAGGACTCCGTTCTTGACCATCCCCTCCCAGCCAAGATCTCCGACCGTCACGAACGCTGTCTCATCCGCCGGAGCAATCTCGATGAACCTCACAATGCCGATTCGCCGCTCGGAGCCTGGGAGTGTCGGAACCTGGAACGTCACGATGGAGCCAGGCTCAATCGATTCCATTACTGAGATATGGGTTGGAATCGTCACAAGCCGAACTGGATACCCAAACCATTCGGTTGCCGCCGACAACGCCACGGACGCTTTGTCTGGTCGAATCCAGGCACCCTCTAGCCGAACCTCACCTTCCGCGTTCGAGACGATACGATGATCGTTGCCGGTCTCATGCGGATAAATCGCCTTGCTCCAGGCTGGCCAATCGATGGAGATCTTGCCTACAACTGAGCCGTAGAGCGGAGGGTTCGAGGCGAGCGAGGCGGTAGCGGCTGGGATTCGGTCTGTCCCTGACGGATAGATGTCGTAGGGGTCAATGTGGGCTGTAGGAGTAGGGTTCTCCGGTAGGCTTACAAAATGTAGTTTACCGTCAATCCCTAGATACGCCTCGATTCCCGCGATAGGCGCGATTGCCGCAAGGATTTCCTCGATGGAGGCAGCGTCCCCATATTGACCAGCAACCACGCCCTCAAGCCGAACAGCGGACGACTTAGCTGCTTCTAGCGATGCCACGTCGTAGGATCCAGGGGCAGCGTGATCGTCGAGGATCCGCCCAATGATGGTGACGGGATTCTCCTCGCGGAAAGCTAGATCGACCAGAAGCTCTGTATCCTTACCCCCTGGCACATAGAAGACCAGGAGATCTCCCTCGTAGTCATGAGATGCAACCACAAGAGCTAAGGGGGAGTCGTCGGCAGAGGTTAGGGTTCCGCTAGCGCGGTAGTAGGTGAGGTACTGGCCCCCAACGATCATGGTGCTCGAAGTGCCCGGATCGATGATCCCCGCAATCTGCCAGACCCCATCGCTCGAAATGGGCTTCAGCTCTACAACCTGCGGACCGTAGAGCCAGGGGATGATTTCGTCGTTCGAGGCGTCAATCAGCGCCTGGAAGAACCCAGCAAGATCCGCTTGCGGAATGTTGAGAATCTGCGATAGGCGCGGATGAGACCATCGCCGGTAGATGGTGCTATTCCGCCATTGCGAAACCGTCGAGAGCTTGGAGGAGGGGCCAAGAACGCCCTGCTCTAGAGCCTGCAGCGTAAGAGTAATGGTCCCAACCTCTACGTCGATTGCGGAAACGCGTAGCGGAGGAGTCATCCTGACTTGTACGCCCTCGGCTGTGTAGCGGCAGATCTGCCCCTTGAAATCTCGGAACGACGGTCCCTCGAAATCGATGAAACCACCGGAACTGCCCATCGCAAGTTCGTCGAACCTACCGTCATTTATGAGTGTGACCTGAACGTCCAGCCGCTCAATGGCGCCTACTGTGTCGGAGAGCCCATAGGTGAAGTTTCCGGGAGGCTCGGCTAGCACGGGATCGAACCCGTCCATTGGGGCGGTCGAGAACTTGTATATAGTTCCGCGAATCTGGCCCTCTAGCGTCCATACTGAGCGCATCAAAAAGTCCTCACAACGATTAGGATTCCTCGAATATCCTGCGCGGTTGCACGGCGGCGATCGCCTCGCCCTTCTTCAACGCGATTCTCAGTAGCAATTTCGAGCTTGCCCTTGCCGCCGATACCGGAGGCTCGCCAACGAATATCCCAATAAAAATCGTACGGGTATTGCGCGGTTGCCCATTCGAATCCAACGTTGATCAGCTGGGGACCCTTTCGTTCAACCTCCCATTCGATCGTTGCCCAGAAGTCCTGGAAGCGGAACCGTGGGTTGGATGTAAAACCCTCTGCCCAGTGAGTCGTCAGATTTGGAGACGAATCCGCAAGGTTGCCGGGGATATCCACCGTAAGATACGCAACCGCTTCTGCGAACAAAGGCGATGGATGAACGAGTCCCGCCTTTCCGAAGCGATGCTGGGCAAGCATCGCGTTTCGGAAATCGTTGAAGAGATCGATTCCCTCGTGCAGAGCTTCAACGGACACGATCTCTCCATCTCCAATCTTAAGGGAGGTAAGCTTGGGGTCGATCATTGATTGCGTCTCCCGTAGACAATGACTGCGAGCCAATCGAGGTTCGCGTAGAAGCTGGGGCTGGGCGCATTCAGAACGAAATAGTCAGGAGCTTTGGTTCTCTGAACAAGCAAAGCTGGCGCTCCAACTCCTGTGACGGCGACAACGGAATAGTCGTTCTTCGAGAGGAACATCGGCGCCAGCTTGAATTCGAGAACTGAAACGGTTCCCGTATCCGTCGAGGATAGGAGCTCGACGTTGTACTGGTTCTTGACGTTCCAGTCGCCGCCGTCAATCACCAAATAGCAGGCAGCTTTTTCGATTCTGGGTGCCCTGTGGAAAAAGCCGTCAGGATGCTCATGATGCCAAGCACGAGCCATGGCGTCGGTTGCATCGACGAAAGAGTTCCATCGTCCCGACGAAAGAGTTTTGCCAAGCTGAAAGAGTGATTTGGAAAGCGGCTGTTTCATGCTAATACACCAAAACTCCAACCGAAGTGGCACGCCTGGGAACGGTTAGCTCTACTTCAGTTTGCGAAAGAATTCGGACTATTCGGTATGGGTCGTAGGGCGGCTGAGGTAAGTTATGGGTGTGAAAGTCCGAATTCAGGATAATCATTTCGCCTGGAAGTCCATCGAAGAATTCCAAAACGCCCACAATTACCGTGGAAACCACGTTTCTCACAGTATACTTGCAGCTCTCAGATGCAGGAGCCGTCCCGATAACTGAGGCGGGATGGAAGCAGTCATCTTGCGTCATGTCCATAAGCCAAATAGCCGCCTTGGGGAACTGAAATGGGGCGTGAACGCCGTTGGCATCGTGCTCTCCCAGCATGTTTGTTCGGACATTCTCCGCCCAGTCTGCGATGGCGTTGACTACCCCTGGGGTGATTAGCTGCCGCGGTACTGCGTGGAAGGGTTTTCCATCCGGGCCAAGAATGGGTCTCATTGCCATATGGACTTGCCCTCCATTTCATTGAAAGTAAGGGAGATCCCCTCGAAGTAGTTGTGCTCGGTCGTGCGCGTGTATGAGACTTCAGGGCCGAAACGTCCGAAATAGGGACGGTTGTCAACGACCAGGAGGCCAGCCTCCGAACCTACGTTGCGGATCATCTCAAAGATCGCCCTTGAATCCTGCGGGCGAAAATCCAGCGTCAAAGTCTGGAGAGGCATCCCAACCTGGACTGCGAAATCCCCATTGATGATTGTGGGAGTGGAGGATTTGACGGTCAGATTGTAGGGCTCCGGCGCCTCGAAGGGGCTTCCGATCATGATTTCTCCAAACTTCATCTCCGTACCGGAAACTCCCGCTTGGAGCCGGAGGCCATAGGCAGTGTAGGTGCCTGCCGGGAGGATTCCATATGCGGTTGTGCCATCGATCGTTAGGGGGATGTATGGCCCCCATGATGACTGTCCGGTCTGCCCTCGGAACTCGGCAACTGTTAGCGTCCGATTGACCGTATATCCGGCGATCGCAATGAGAGTTGCTGTCTCGCCCCAGTTGAAAGAGACACTGAACTGGAAGCTGTTGCCGTAATACGTGACCTTCTTTGAGGCGAAACCGTCGTATAGAGCGGCGGGCTTGCCCTGGTTAGGTGGGAAATTCCATGTTCCCGTCTGGAAGATGTTTTTCGATACCGGAAGGAACAGCATTAGCGGTTTCTCCCTGTGCGGCGATTGATTCGCGTTCGAATCGTCGCCATAAGGGCCTCATCTTGGCGGGTCATTCCGCGCCGAACCTGCGCAGGTTCCAGGCGATGTGCCAGAACGTCAGCGGTTTGCTTCGGGTCTAGGGCTGCAACGTAAATGTTGGTCGTATTCCCTACGGCAGGAGCGGCGGGCGAGCTTCCGACATAACCGCCAGAAGCAAAAGCGCCCGCAAAGGACAGGCTGCCAGAGTTGATCGCCTCCAGGAGGGCTCGATGTCGTGAGGTAGCCTCGCGATTGACCACGAATTCCCCTGCTTCTACGCGCGCAATGAGGTTGTCGCGCTTCGAGGAGCGGGGGCCATTGACGTAACCGCCTTCCGAGAAAAAGCCCGCGAACAAGTTCGTGAAGCCCGAGAGCGCAGCGCCCACGGCTGGCCCTCCGATGATGCCGCCAACAATAGAAAGGACGCCGAACAGCCCTCGTATGACGTGCTTGGCCTCGCCCGTCTTCATTCCTTCGGCGATGCCCTGGGTCATGGCGGCGGCAGCGGAGAACCCGACGTTGTACGCATTGGCCAGCTCTTGGTCGCGCTTTTCTTTTGTTGCCTTGGCCTCTTCCTGCTCAGCCTGCTCCCGAAGCGCTGCAAAGTGCTCCCGGATACGGGCTTTCTCCTGCTCGGCTTGCTGGACGGAAAAAACTTCGTCCTTGAGCTTCTGATCGATTGCGCGAAGCTCTCGCTCCAGCTCAACCTCTAAATCATCAACGCGAGTCGCAGTCAGCGAAGCAAGACGCTGCTTGTGAGCGATTTCTAGCTCCCATTCGCGTTGCAAGCGGTTAGCGCGGAGTTGTTCTCGCTGCTTCTCGGCATCCTGGATCGCTAGGGTGCGCTCGGTTTCGAGGTCTTCCTCCGAGATGAGGTTCTTCCTTGAGAGGCTGTCGAGAACCTTTAGCCGCTTCTCAAGTTCAAGATTGATGACGGCTTCGTAGTCCTTCCGCGCTTTAGCCGCGTTGATGGCGGTCTCGATGGACTGCATCTCCCTTGCTGCGGCCTCCTCGGCTGCTTTCTTCGCCTTCTCGGAGGCTTTTGCGCGGTCTTGCTCAGCCTTCTTGGCTTGTTCGGAGGCGTCCTTTTCGAGTTGGTATTTGACTAGGAGGTTCTCGATCCTCTGAATCTCCTGGTCGTAGGTATCGAGTTTTTCTTGCGCGTTGCGAAGGGCTTTCTGAGCGGCGATATAGGCTTTGTACTGCTCCTCTGTAGCGTTTTTCGTGAACCGCCACTCTCGTTCGGCTTCAACGGCTCTGAGTCTAGCGGTCTCGTATTCCTCTTCGCGGAACTTGCGCTGCTCCTCCTGTAGTTTCTGGATCTCTTTTTCGCCGCGCGCCAGAACTGGATCCGAGCCACCAAGACCAGAGATAGCCTCATGGATGGCGTCGATTGCCTCCTGAGCCGATACAGCTTCGGTCTTCAACTCCTCGAAGAATTTCTGCGCAGCATTGTTGAACGAGATTCCGTCCAGGGTAGCGAGCGCCTTGATTGCGGTAGCGTTAGCTACGATCTGCTCATGGGAGATCCTCGCCTCCTGCGCGATTCTGGCGAGGTTTGCGGCATCAATTCGGGAGAGGCTGACCCCTGCATCGGATAGTGCCTTGCGGAGGTCGTCAACTTGCTGCTTGGTGATGCCGGTAACGATTTCGAGAGCCTCCAGCTTCTGCGCCTCCTCGCGCATCTCCTTGATCTTGGCGATGGCGAGACCAAGCCCGGTTCCGACTGCGGCGATCCCGGCAACTAGCGGTCCGCCGGACTGAAACGCGCCAAGGAGCGTATCAACAACGGGGGACACGTTGCCGAGTGCTCCTGTGGCATCTCTTCCAAACCGGAGAATTTCGTTCGAGACGGTTTTGATGTCGTCCCGCCGCTTGGCAAATGCTTTGCCAATCTGCTCAACTGATTGAGCGATCGTTGCCGTCTCGCGGGCTGCAACGCCACGGGCGGCGAGCAATTCTTTTCGGAACCCTTGCGTGTCCGCCCGAATCGGCAGAACCAGGGCGCTAAGCTGTCTTGCCATGTGCTAGTCCAGCGAAAATATCGAAGATTTCCCGACCTTTGGCAGGCTTCGGAGGCGGAGGCTTCAGGGTGGGATAGATGTCCTCCGGCCTGAGGCGGGAGTTCCTTTGGAGATGGGGTTGTAGCAGCCAGAAAACCGCTACGGCGAATCGTTCATCCTGCCGCCTCTCCAGCTCCTCCTTGCGTTCGAGCAGGACGAAGAAGCTCCTGGGGGTTAGATTCCAGAACTCCTCGTCGCTAAGTCCCAGATCGACGCGGCCGATAGCCCATAGCTCCTCCCACGAATAAGGTTGGGAGGAGCCTACTGAGGGTTTCCCTCGGCTGCTTTCTTGGGGGAGAGAACCGACTTGTCGAGGGCCTCCCGCATTGCCTGTTCGACTCGCACGAAGTCTTCCTCGGATAACGAGTCAAGCATGGCCTCTACCTCGGCGAGTGAGGGACTACCATCCCTCATCAGCCCAGCGGTCAGGAGCACCAAGAAGAAGCTCAAGGAATTGACGGGAACATGGCCTACCGCTCCCGTCAGAAACGAGAAGCCGGTCTGCTCCTCTACCCATCGTAGCTCGCGGAAGCCGTATCGTAGGGTTCGCTCTTTACCACCGATCTCGACTCTGACCGACTGCATCATGATTAGTTTTCGGAAACCTCAGTCGTGAGTTGGAGCGTAAGAGTTCCTTGCCAGCGGCCGCCGTCAACCGAGACTTCAGACGGCTGGAAGCTCATGACGATAGCCGAGAAGCTGTGCTCGACTGCGGAACCTGAGTAGGCAACCTTGAACTCGGTTGTCGTGCCTTTGGCGTTCTGGATCGCCTGAAATCCAGGGGAGCCAAGCGAATAGCCGATAGTCGCGGTAAGCGTAACTGGGTTCGGGCGACCAGGGGCAAACTCACGCGTTCCATTGGGCGACGCAAGGTGAGTTACCTCAACCACGTTCGTTTCGAACCCTACCGGAGGAGCCATCGAAACAATGTCTCCCACGGGAATGAAGCTTTCTCCGCTCTTAATTTGTAGCTGAGGAGCATTCGAAAAATCTGTGTCGGCAGTGTAGGTATAAGTCTGAAATGCCATGAGCATTACCCCTTCAGGGAATAGGTAAAAGAAAGGTCTAGAACTGAGTGCCAGAGTTCATCGGGATCTTGAGGCGCAAGGAACGTTGCGTTCTCCTCGATGAAGGGTCCGGCGAACACTTTTGAGGTATCGATAACCTCGGAAACTAGGACGGAGCGCGCTGCCTCAAGTAGAGTCCGAACCGTAGCGTAATCGTCCCCGTAGAAGTCGAGGCGGACAACTGCATCTCGTTGATTGGTTCTGCCCTGATTCACTTGCCAGGCGCGTTCGGAAACAAGGAGCATAATGATGCACGGATAGGGGAACTCTTCCGGCATTCCGCCGAGGATGATCCTATCGCCTACGATGGAGGCAATGTCTTCTTGTGCTAGAAGTGCCTCGCCAATTGCTTGCTCAATCATCACTAGCCTCCGAGGATCCGCTTCTCGATTTCTTCATCGATTTTGTCGCGAATGGCGTTGTAGGCTTTTTCCTCCGCTTTGCGGATCGCAGGCTCGACGAACGGATGCGGCTTGACTGAGCCCCTGGCCCAGCCCCTCCGAGTGGTTCTGGTTGCGGTCCCGTATTCGACCCAATGCCACCAATACGGGTCTCCGACCTTGACCGAGACTGCCTTGCCTTCTGCGCCCTTCTTCGACCTTGGGGGGCGATTTACTTTGAAGCGAAGTTCGGCAACGACGCTCTGACGGTCTTTTGTGCGATCCACCTTGAGGAAGAGTCCTCTGCGGAGAGTTCGCTTGGCATCGTCGGAGAGGGGCAGAGTCTTGATGTTCTCGCGAATTGCTTCTCGGAAAACGATGCCGCCCGCTCGAAGAGCGTTGCGGAGGATCTGGGCGTCGATGTTACGGTTGAGATCGTCGATTTGCGCTGCGAACTGCTTGAAGCCCTTTATTAAGTCAATCGCCATAAGACTCGATCGCGATCTCCAGACCCTTTTTCCGACCGATGGGAGAGAGTCCTACGATCTTGTACGGCTTGCCGTGCATGACGACTCGCCAAGACGGATCTACATGACGCCAACGGATCCAGAGAGAACCGCTCTCAACCGAAGTGTTCTTGGCTGCCTGGAACCGCTCGGAACCCCGTAGAAGGCGCACAGACGCCCAAGCGCGAGCTACGGGACTCCAGCTAGTCTGGACCGTTCGATCCGGGCTGTAGGAGCGGCTGGGAGCCTCGAAAGTGACCCTCGTATCGAGTTCCCCTGCTCTCATTGGACCAGCCTCCGATACGGGGCAATAAGGCTTCTCACGGCGAACGGTAGCTCGGTCAGGGTGCGGTCAGAGGTTGCCTCGCGGTTTTCGTAGAAGTGACCAATCATCAAAAGAGCCGCATGACGAATCGGGGGAGGAATGGCGTCGTCGAACTTGCGGCGACACTCATTCTCCAGAGTGGCCTTCGCTGTCTCCAGAAGACTTGCGAGGTACTCGTCTTCCTCGTGATTGTCTTCGTCGAGCCGAAGATGAAGTTTTAGGTCTTTCAGCGTCAGGTTCAGCATTGCTTGTGTCCTTCGTTTCCTCTACCAAGAATTCGATGAATCCCCTAGCGAGTAGCTTTTCGGCAAGGTCGAGAGGGAGGGTCAGCGTCTTGCCAACCCTCCCTACAACCTCAGAAGAAACGAAGGGCTTGATTACCCTGCATTTCTTCATCGGTTTCAGCTGAGTTTAGCGACGCCCATTGCGTTCTCGTTGCGGACGGCCGAGTCCGTGAACGAGGTTAGCCGGAAGGCGTGGATACCCTGCTCTCCGTAGCGCTCGTTCATCGGGAAGATCTCCATTGCGCCACGGTCGCCAATCACGAACTCCTTGGGATCGCCATACCAGATGGTATCGTTGTCGACGTAGGGCGATACATAGACGGGCTTGCCTAGGAGATCGGCAGGCTTGCCCTGGAGGTTCGGGGTCCAAAGAAGGCCACCCTGACCCTCAAGTGCCCGGAGTTGTCCACGGGTGGTCTGGGACATGATCCAGACCGCGTTGGCCTGGTGGTGCTCCGGAATGCTCTCCTGTAGAGCAATGATATCCTCAACACCCCATGCGCCAGAAACATTGACGCGAACGGGAGTGGAGGGGATCAGACCGCGCGGAGAATACTGGCCGGTTCCAGTGAGGAATACTCGCTCCTCAGCATCGCGGAGGGCCTCGACAACAACAGCGACGAACTCATCCTCGAAATTGAACGCCTCGTCTTCTACGGCAAGTTTAAGAGTCTCGACCAAGAAGGATGCGATGCCACCGATCTTGAGCACGCGCAGCATCGGTCCCTCGAAGTCAACCTTGACTTGCGGATACTCGCCGCCGGGAGGAACCACGTCGAACTCGACGGCGCCACTCGCAACAGGAACGTTGGTCTGGCCCCGGATCGTCTTGACGCTGGCAAGCTGGCGAATCCAGACGGTCTGGTTGATCTTGCTCGCAATCTCATTCAGGACGTAGGTGGGGATCAACGCAGCCCCAGACTGGGGAGTGACGGGAGTGGGAGCACCGCGGGTTTCGGTCCTAAGGATTTCTTCCGCGCGAACATTGCGCGGATTAAAGAGCCACTCGCGGAACGCGGAGCGGATCTCAAGCGACTTGTCCTTCGCGCGGGACCGCGGCTCTTCGGAGGGAGCAACTACCGGCTCGGGGGTTTCCTCAGCTGCCTCGTCGGTTACCTCAGCCTGAAGCTCCTTAGCCTCCTCCTCAAGATTGAGGAGCTTGAGCAGGTACCTGATCGAAGCATCGATCTTCTCGATTTCTGCGATGATGGCCTCCTGTTTTGCCTGAAGTTCATCGGCGGGGACGTCTACTGCCTCCTCAAGGCTGCGAGCCTC
>NICF_comb_assmDRAFT_10000789_pt1 | contig 26775 bp, 23 predicted proteins | sample NewIslPassag4_SG_FD_11279 | JGI IMG/M metagenome (IMG submission 11279) | reverse complement strand
AAAATATGTGTTTTCCTCCCCAAGAAAAACTCCCCTATTCCCTAAACCATTTTTTCATAATGATCGTAAACTATAGAAACTAACCTTTTTACCATTGATTTTCCCGTAAGTAGGCTTTCCGAGCAAATATGTACTCTATGCAAGTAATGGAAATGGAAAGATGCAGGTGCTTCGCTCTGCCATAGCCTGCTTGTACCACACAGCTTTATGTAAATTAGGGGGAGGAAGATACATGAGCACATTCCAAAAGGGGCATGCTGATGAAACCCGTTCGAAATTCAAAAAAATCGGGGAAAATGTCCAAATTGAAAAAGGCACTTTTTTTATGTACAAAAATATTGAAATCGGGGATCATGTGTACATCGGTCCGGAAGCTTATATATTTGCCCAAGGGGGACTTTCCATAGGGAGTGGCACGATTATTGGTCCTAGGGTCACAATCATGACCAGTAACCATAATTATGATAGCCCGGATCTCTTAAGCATACCTTACGACGGAAAAAATCTTATGAAAAAGGTTACCATTGGTGAAAATGTCTGGATTGGAGCCAATGTATCAATTGTACCCGGGGTTACCATTGGGGAGGGGGCAGTTATTGCCATGGGAGCGGTTGTAACGAAGGATGTACCCCCTTTGGCGGTTGTAGGGGGAAATCCTGCGAAGGTTATAAAATATCGGGATAAAGAACGCTATGAACGCCTGAAAGGGGAAGGGAAAATTTATCTGAAATTAAAGCAGCTAAAGGAAATCCCGATCTATTTCACTAGGGAGTAATTAGAACGTTGAACATAAATCTAGACTTCTCGAAAATCGGCTCAATCAACTGTTGGGCCTTTTTTAACTCTTCCTTGTTCTTTTATAAGAAGGATTTTCATTTTTTCAGAAAGCCTTTCCATTCTTGTTATAAAGCCTTCGAAATTCCGCCATATGTTACCTACCAAACGAACAGAACGTTATGCTATATTACATAATGCGGGCATGGAATACTTTTGCCAGGGAATCCTACAAAAGCTAAGCTAATGCTCTCTTCCTTGCCAAAAAAATATTCTGCGCACCTTTGAACTGCAGCTTTGAAAGGAGCTATCACATGAAACAGGAACAAAGCATTAAAGGTACAACCACGTTTTACACTACGCTATTATTATCGGGAATTATTTTACTGGCCTTTAATCTACGTCCAGCCATTACGGCTGTCGGACCGATTTCGGATTTAATTAAAGCAGACCTATCCTTAAGCCATACGGCACTAGGGATGCTTACGAGCTTGCCACTTTTGGCCTTTGCGGCAGTATCTCCCCTTGTTCCGGGTATGGCTCGCCGTTTTACTAATATTGGAAGCATTATCATCGGTCTATTTTTAATTTTGACGGGCATCTTATCCCGCTCGCTTGTACATTCTGTTTTTATGCTGTTTTGTGGAACGCTCTTAATTGGAATTGGGATTGCGATTTGTAATGTACTTTTACCTGTGATCGTTAAGGACTTTTTTCCGGAAAAAGTCGGCATTATGACCAGTGTTTATTCCACATCCATGGGAATACTTGCAGCTCTTGCTTCTGGGCTTAGTGTCCCTTTGGCTACCGGGATGGGCTACGGTTGGGAAGGGGCTCTTGGTATTTGGGCTATTCCTGCTACATTAGCAATCGGTATTATGCTTTATCTGCAAAAATTTGATAGGGAAAAAGGAGAAACATCCGTCGAAAGTTCAAACGGTACAGGCAATGTCTGGAAATCCCCATTAGCTTGGCAAGTGGCATTGTTTTTTGGCTTCCAATCCTTTTTATTTTATGTCACGATTAGCTGGTTACCGGAAATTTTAGTTTCAAAGGGTGCTAGTGCCGAAGAAGCCGGCTGGCTATTATCCTTTTTGCAACTAATTGGACTACCGGGAAGCTTCCTTATTCCAGTGATTGCGGGACGGCTCAAGAATCAAAAGTCCATAGCATTTCTTTTAGGCTTTTTGACTGCTTTAGGATACGGTTTATTATTTGTTTCTACTGGCAAATTCTGGATCATTGTAAGTCTGATAGTCATTGGATTCCCTTTAAATGGCGCTTTTGCCCTAGGACTTTTATTTTTGGCTTTACGGGTCAGAAATAGCCAAGAATCTTCCCAACTATCAGGGATGGCACAATCCTTCGGGTATCTTGTCTCTGCCATCGGTCCGATTCTGATCGGATCCCTTTATGATGCAACCCAAAACTGGTCTATGCCGATCATAACCTTGGTCATTACCTCCATGATGGTCGGAGTAATCGGAATGGCAGCAGGTCGGAACAAATATATATAGAAACGGGATTTCGGGAAAAGGGGATTTTCCCCTTTTTCTTTTTTTAGGCAAAACCCCTGGGGATATTAAGAAAATGGATTTTTCGCCGATATAAATGATAGAAAAAATTCATCTTATCCTTTGGTCTGAATTTGCATTTACAGGGGGAATGTATGATGGTGAATAAAATACAATCCGAACCACCCGTTATGCCTAACAAATTTGAAGGGATGAAATGGGAGGAATTACAAAGAAAGGTTGAAACCGTAAAGACAGAACAACAGCAGGAGAAAAAGAAGGAAATAAACGATCGGAAAGTGATGGAAGGTGTAGTGGATGCCATCAATGACTTTTTAAATCCGGTCTATACTTCATTAAAATTTGAACTTTATGATAAACTTAATGAATATTATGTCCAAGTGGTGAATGTCAATACACAGGAAGTTATCCGGGAAATCCCCCCCAAAAAATTGCTGGACGTTTATGCTGCCATGGCTGAATATATCGGATTGATCGTTGATGAGAAAATATAAAAATTTACAGGGAGGACTAGGGTAAATGACCATGCGAATTACTGGTCTGGCCAGTGGAATCGATATTGATTCCATTGTGTCTGACTTAATGAAAGCTCAACGGATTCCGCTAAATAAAATGCAGCAAGAGAAAACATTGCTGGAATGGAAACGGGACGCTTACCGGGAAATGAACACTTTATTGCTCGGCTTTGATGACTTAATGTTAAAAATGAGGCTGACAACCCCTTATCGGAACCGGTCTGTTACCAGTACCAATGAAAATCTGGTGTCAGCAACGGCCGCCAATGGTGCTGGGCAAGGGAGTTATACGATTAGTAAAGTTACCAGACTTGCAACAGCAGCCACTACATTAAGCAAAAATGGGATTTCCAAATCGAAAGAGGAAAAGGTTAATTTAACAGATAGTCTTTATTCTCTAAAAGAAAACGATAAGTTGGCAGGACAATTTGAGTGGAAAACAGGAGCTGTGCAATCAAAATCTTTTACTGCAAAAAAAGAGAAAACTTTTTCTTTGGATATTCCTACCGGTCAGCAATTAATGGTAGACCAGGATAATGCAGGAATGCCGGAGATCTCTGTTAAGGTAAATGGAAAGGCCTATACAGTTGTTACGGATATAAATGATCTTGAAGCAGGGAAAGTATTTGTCGACGCAGTAAATGGAACCATCCAGTTTTCTGCCAATGATGCAAATGTAAAAGAAAATTCGACTATTAAAGTGGATTATGTCCTTGATAAGCGAGTTGATTATCGAACCATCAGTAAGGAATCAGGAAAAATATCGATCAAAGGTGCTCTCGTTAAAAATGAAGTCTTCCTGCAGTTGGATGATGTAAAGGATGCGAACAACAACCCGGTTGCTTTGAAAGATGATGGAACCGGTAAATTGAAGTTAGTTATTGTAAAGGACAACGAAGAAGAGATTGAACTAGGAAAAGAATACGGTACGGTTGATTATGAAACGGGAACGATCTCCTTTAATGAAGACTTTTATAAGGATTATTTTCCTGAGGAAAATGAGGGTTCTGAAGAAGATTCTGAAGATGAATTCAAGCTCAATCTAACCATTACCTCCAAACAAAACTATATATCCTTTGGCATGTCTACCTACACTTCGGAAGGGAGAAAGGATGAAACCTTTATATTATCGGCATCCAGCTCTTTAAATGAAGTCATTTCTAGGGTGAACTCCTCTAGCTTGGGGTTAATGATGTTTTATGATGAGCATACGGACAGACTCTCCTTAACAAGAACAGAAACCGGAAAGTTTAACCCGAATGTAATCGTTGACCCTATCAGCAATCAGGAAAAGCGGGGTCCTGATATTATCATCAATCATCCTTTTCTCACCGACGTCCTTGGCTTTGATGCCCTAAGGGAAAATGATCCGAGTTATAATGAAGAGTACTATACAGATTCGCAAAATGCCGAATTCACCATTAATGGATTGACCACAGAACGTTCCTCCAATACCTTTACAATGAACGGGGTTACCTTCACTTTGAAGAGAACATTTGGTCCCGATGAAGCGGTAACCTTAAACGTAAAAAATGATGAGGAACAGATTTTTAACAATATCGTTGATTTTATTAACAAGTATAATGAACTTGTTGAAAAGATTGAGTCCAAACTAAAAGAAACGAAATACAAAAGTTATGCCCCATTAACCGATGATGAAAGGGAATCTTTATCGGAAAAACAACAGGAACAATGGGAAGAAAAAGCTCGTAGCGGTTTGCTAAGAAATGACACGATTTTATCCAACATGATTACAAGCATGCGTTCAGCCATATCTTCCTTGGTAAATCAGAGCGGTTTAAATCCGGCAATGAAAAGTCTTTCCAGTATCGGTATCACCACAACTTCCAATTATTCCTCAGCCAAATTGGTCATTGACGAGGATAAATTGAAGGAAGCTATTGCAAAGGATCCTGAATCCGTAGAGCTCTTGTTCAGGGGAACCGGAGAAACCACTTCTGAAAAGGGTGTTGTCCATCGCCTCACGGACATAGTTAAATACGGCATGAACCAATTGAAAGAACGTGCAGGAACTGCCAGTTTGACCTATAATCAATACACGATTGGCCGTCAATTGAATATGTTGGAAAAACGGATTGAAGCCTTTGAAGATCGTTTGGTGAAATTGGAAGATCGATACTACAGACAATTTTCAAGCATGGAATCGGCAATCCAAAGGGCCAACTCCCAAATGGCCTATTTAAGTCAGTACTTTTCATGATGGCAACCGGGATAAGTCGAATGTTTAAGAAAGGATGGTAACATGTCTATACCCAATCCCTATCAAACGTACCAACAAAATTCGGTTAATACCGCTTCACCTGGAGAATTGACCTTGATGCTTTATAATGGTTGTTTAAAATTTATTACTTTAGCTAAAAAGGCCATTCAGGCAAAGGATATTCCCGCTAAAAACACAAATATCCAAAAGGCACAAAACATTATTACTGAACTGATGGTGACTTTAGATCCCAGATTTGAAATTTCGAAGCAAATGATGCCACTATATGACTTTGCCCGGAGCAAATTAATCGAGGCCAACGTAAAAAATAGTGTGCAAAGCCTTGAAGAAGCCGAGGCCATTGTCACAGAATTTCGTGACGCTTGGAAGGAAGTCATCCACATTAATCGGATGAACACCTATGCAAGGGATGGCCAAGCCTAATGAACCCAATCAAAGAATTCTATATGGTGACTGCGGAGCTGGTCCAATATTTAGGGGAAAACAAGGAAGAAGATCGCGACAAGCGAATTGACATGATCGAGAATCTGTTGAATAAGCGGGAAGAATTGTTGAAACAAGTGAAAGCTCCCCTTTCTCAAGGAGAAAAAGCTTTGGCTAAGGAAGCGGAGAAACTTAATCAGACATTAGTAAAACTACTAGAGGAAGAACGATTCCAGATTAAAGAAGACTGGAACCGCCTGAAAAAACAGGAGAAATCCCGGAATCAATATGTAAACCCTTATCAATCGTTAGCCACCGATGGCGTATATTTTGATAGAAAGAAATAATTACTTGCCCTCCCTTTTCGTGTTCATTTTTGAATTACTCCACCGGATGCGATTTGGGGGGGCTTTTTGTTCATAAAACATTCCAAAAATGGATGTCTAAAAAAAATTAACATGTTCACAATGATAATGAGAATGTATAAAAATTCGACACAATTTTATCAAGTTTTAGGCAGGAATATTGCCCCTCGTTCGTGAATAAGTATATATAGTTTCAAAAAGGAGGAATCCATTATGAAATTTAATGTACGCGGTGAAAACATTGAAGTAACAGCAGCTTTGAGAGAGTATGCCGAGAAAAAAATTTCCAAACTGGCTAAGTATTTTACTGAAACTCCAAATACAACGGTATATGTCAATCTCAAAGTGTACAACGACAAGCGTACGAAAGTGGAAGTAACCATTCCTCTACCGAACCTTGTCCTAAGAGCTGAGGAAATGAATGATGATATGTATGCGGGCATCGACCTAATTGCCGACAAATTAGAAAGACAAATCCGCAAACATAAAACGAAAGTTAACCGGAAAATGCGGGAAACTGGGACAAAGGACATCTTTATCAATCATTCCTCCGAAACTAGGGACGAAGAAGGGGAAATCGAAATTGTCCGTACAAAGCGGTTTGATCTGAAACCGATGGACAGCGAGGAAGCGATCCTCCAAATGAACCTTCTTGGTCACAACTTCTTCGTTTATACCGATGCGGAAACGAACAAAACCAATATCGTTTATAAACGGAAAGATGGCAAGTACGGTTTAATTGAAACAGTTTAATGGGAACTTGTAACAAGCCACCACGATGATAGTGGTGGTTTTTAAATTTCCTTTCAACTAATGATGATATTTTCTATACACCCAATGATCATAAACCCTAAGCATTTATGTTAACGATGAGCGCTTCCTTTCATGGAATATGTTACAATTTTTAAATAGATACTATGCAAAAAAGGAAAATCTTTTNGCGATTGAAATCCCTCTTGGATAGATACGGGAGCTTTGACAGAAGGTGATACGGTGAAATTTGTCGATTTATTTATCGCATTTTTTCGGGTTGGCATTTTCGGTTATGGGGGAGGTCCCAGTTCGATTCCTCTNGTTTACAAAGAAGCAGTGGAAAGGTATAAATGGGTGAGTGCTGAAGATTTTTCGGATATCGTGGCNCTGGGAAACGCCATTCCCGGTCCGATTGCGACAAAAATGGTGGGGTACATTGGCTATCGGGTGGGAGGAATCGCAGGAATGATTATTGCCCTTGTTGCCAATATTGTTCCTACCATTGTCGTCTTAATCCTGCTCCTTACTGTGCTTAATAAGTATAAGAATTTAGCTTGGGTAGAGGGAATATCGAAAGCCGTCGTTCCGGTAGTGGGAGTGATGATGGCGACATTGACTTGGGAATTTTCAAAGAAGTCATCCGACTATTTTGGCTGGGGGAAAACGATTCTCCTGATTCTCGCAGGTATTATCCTCTTGGAAGTACTTTCCATCCATCCGGCCATAATCATTATTGGACTTATCCTTGTTGCCCTTTTGAAAAAAACGGGACCGGATGCATCAAAGGAAAATAATGGAGGGACGGCATCCACATGATTTATTGGCAAATTTTCCTCGCTTTTTTCATCCCAGGAATTCTCGGTTACGGTGGTGGTCCGGCCTCCATCCCCCTTGTAGAAAAGGAAGTGGTGGGACGATATGCGTGGATGACCAGTACAGAATTCAGCGAACTATTAGCCATCGCCAATACGTTACCCGGTCCGATTGCGACAAAGATGGCCGGATATATCGGCTATGCCCAAGGCGGTGTTTTAGGCAGCGTTGTTGGAATTTTTGCTGCGGTGGCACCTTCCCTTCTGCTGATGATTGTCCTTCTCGGATTTTTATTGAAACATAAAGATTCTCCAAAGGTTAAGCGCCTAACCATTTATATTAGACCACTGATTGCGGCATTGATGGTCGTTTTGACTTATGGTTTTTTTGTAGATTCGACTGGACAAATCGGAATTTGGCAGACTCTGTTCTTGGTGGTGGCTAGTTTCCTCTTGCTGGAAAAATGGAAGATCCATCCTGCCTACGTGATTATCGGTGCCATGGTCTACGGTGCGTTATTTTTATCGTGATTTGACCAAAATGGTAAATAGATTCATGAACCTTTTTGTCTCATCCAGCGTAAAGTTTTAGGAAAAATCCTTATTTCTCTAACAAATGCAGGCCTTATCGAGAGTTGTCACCACCGACCGATAGTGATAATATATAAAATATGCTAGTTTAAATATTTTTCAAATAATTTTGTGGCAGTTGAGGTTTTTTATTTATAAAAGGAGCGAATGCTATATGGCAAGTATTTTAAGCAAAATATTTGATATGAATAAACGGGAATTAAAACGGTTGGAAAAAATGGCTGATCAAATTGATGCGCTAGCTCCCGAAATGGAACGACTGTCCGATGAAGCTTTACGGGCAAAAACGGATGAATTTAAAAATCGTTTGAAAAATGGTGAAACATTAGATGATATTTTAATAGAAGCCTTTGCTGTCGTCCGGGAAGCATCCAGACGGGTACTTGGTCTCTATCCATATAAAGTGCAATTGATGGGTGGCATTGTTCTTCATGAAGGCAATATTGCGGAAATGAAGACCGGTGAAGGTAAAACCTTGACTTCCACCATGCCGGTGTATTTGAATGCACTCTCCGGTGAAGGGGTTCATGTAGTTACCGTCAACGATTATTTGGCTCGCCGGGATGCCACAGAAATGGGTAAAATCTATGAGTTCCTCGGTTTGAGCGTAGGCTTGAATCTTCATGATATGACAAAGGAAGAAAAACGGGAAGCCTATAATGCGGATATTACTTATGGAACCAATAATGAATTTGGATTCGATTATTTGCGGGACAACATGGTATTGTATAAAGAACAAATGGTTCAACGTCCCTTAAACTTTGCTATTATCGACGAGGTTGACTCAATCCTAATTGACGAAGCCCGGACTCCGTTAATTATAAGTGGCTCCGCCAGAAAATCAACCCAATTGTACAATCAGGCGAATGCCTTCGTACGGGGGTTGAAGGAGGAAGTGGACTATACCATCGACATCAAATCAAAGTCGATCCAGCTGACGGAAGAAGGGATTACGAAAGCTGAACGTTTCTTTGGGGTCGACAACTTGTTTGATATAACCCACGTTACCTTGAACCACCACATTAACCAGGCATTGCGTGCCAATTATATTATGCAACGGGATGTTGATTATGTGGTTCAGGACGGGGAAATTATCATCGTTGACCAATTTACCGGACGTCTGATGAAAGGTCGCCGTTATAGCGATGGCCTCCATCAAGCGATTGAAGCCAAGGAAGGGGTCGAGATCCAAAACGAAAGCATGACGATGGCCACCATTACCTTCCAAAACTATTTCCGGATGTATAAGAAATTGGCTGGGATGACCGGTACCGCCAAAACGGAAGAAGAAGAATTCCGAAATATTTATAATATGAATGTGATCGTCATCCCGACGAACCGACCGGTCATTCGGGAAGATCGCCCGGATCTCATTTATAAAACGATGAAAGGGAAATTTAAAGCCGTAATTGATGATATCGAAGAGCGGCATAAGAAAGGTCAACCGGTCCTCGTAGGTACCGTAGCCATCGAAACATCGGAATTGATTTCCCAAATGTTGACAAAACGTGGCATCAAACATAATGTGTTGAACGCGAAAAACCATGCCCGTGAAGCGGAAATCATCGCCCAGGCTGGTCAAAAGGGTGCCGTCACGATTGCCACCAATATGGCTGGTCGTGGTACGGACATCAAATTGGGAGAAGGCGTCAAAGAGCTAGGCGGTCTTGCGGTTATCGGTACGGAACGGCATGAAAGCCGTCGGATTGATAATCAGCTGCGTGGCCGTTCTGGTCGTCAAGGGGATCCAGGGGTAACCCAATTCTACTTGTCGATGGAAGATGAATTAATGCGTCGCTTCGGTTCCGATAATATGAAGTCAATGATGGAACGCCTAGGCATGGATGATTCCCAACCGATTCAAAGCAAAATGATTACCCGAGCCGTTGAATCTGCCCAAAAACGGGTAGAAGGTAACAACTTTGACGCTCGGAAACAATTGCTCCAATATGATGACGTCATCCGCCAACAACGGGAAATCATCTACAAGCAACGTTATGAAGTTATCACATCGGAAAATCTCCGGGGCATTATTGAAGGCATGATTAAAAATGTGATTAGCCGTCATGTCGATAGCCTTGCGCCCGAAGGAGCCAATCCAGATACTTGGAACCTAGAAGGAATTGTGAAATTTGCGGAAGCCAACCTCCTCCCTCAAGGGGATGTAACCGTTGATGAATTGAAGGGAAAAGACCCTGAAGAAATAAAGGAACTGCTTTTCCAAAAGGTAAAGTTCCGTTATGATGAAAAGGAACAACGGCTCGAACCGGAAAAAATGCGGGAGTTTGAAAAGGTTATTACCTTGCGAGCTGTTGATACGAAATGGATTGACCATATTGACGCGATGGATCAGCTCCGTCAAGGAATCCATCTTCGTGCTTATGCCCAAACCGACCCGCTCCGGGAATATCAGGCAGACGGATTTGCCATGTTTGAAAGCATGATCGAAGCGATTGAAGAAGATGTGGCCAAATATGTAATGAAAGCAGAAATCGTCAATAACTTGAAGCGTGAAGAAGTGGCAAAAGGAACGGCGGTCATTCCGAATTCGGATGGCAGCACAAAACAAAAACGCCAACCGATCCGAAAAAAAATGGATATCGGCCGTAACGATCCTTGCCCATGCGGCAGCGGCAAGAAATACAAACATTGCCACGGACAAAATGCAGGTTGATGATATCTAGGTATGGATTCTTAATTACGGGTAAAGTTTGAAAGAAAAAGCTGTTTTTTCGTCCGTAATTATTGAAAAAATGCCACCTTAATGATATACAATATTGAGGGAGACACACCTCCCTCTTTTTTGTGCATATGATACGAAATTGAAAGTTGCTGTTTTTTGTAGACTTCATTGAAAACATGGCAACTCGGAATCAGCACCTTCCCCTTCTTTGTCGAATAAAGTAAAATCATTGTATTATTTCCCGGAAAATTAGCCCGCCTATAGGTTAGGGTATAATATATAAATTTTTTAGAGGTGATAAATATGGAATTAGCGGAAATTCGAAATGAACTTGAAAAAACAGCTAGACGTCTAGCGGATTTTAGGGGGTCTCTTTGACTTAGAAAACAAAGAGGCACGTATTGCAGAGTTGGATGAAGAAATGGCCATGCCCGGTTTTTGGGATGACCAGAAAAGGGCTCAAACGATCATCAGCGAATCGAACGCCCTAAAAGATATGGTCAATGAATTTCATGAACTGAATGAAATGTATGAGAACCTGGAAATTACTTATGAATTGATTAAGGAAGAACCGGACGAAGAATTGCAGGCAGAACTGGAGAAGGATGTTCTGGAATTCATCAAAAGGTTGAATGAATATGAATTGCAACTGCTCCTAAATGGACCCTATGACAAAAATAACGCCATTTTGGAACTTCACCCTGGTGCAGGAGGAACCGAATCGCAAGACTGGTGTTCCATGCTTCTTCGGATGTATACAAGGTGGGCAGAGAAAAAGGGCTTTCAGGTTGAGACCCTTGACTATCTGCCTGGAGAAGAAGCCGGGGTAAAAAGTGTTACTTTATTAATCAAAGGTCACAATGCTTATGGTTATTTGAAAGCGGAAAAGGGGGTCCACCGCTTAGTACGGATTTCGCCCTTCGATGCTTCTGGCCGGAGACATACGTCTTTTGTTTCCTGCGAAGTCATGCCGGAAATAAATGACGATATCGAAATCGAAATCAATCCGGATGAAATTCGGGTGGACACCTATCGCGCCAGTGGTGCCGGTGGTCAGCACGTTAATAAAACCTCTTCTGCCGTGCGGATCACCCATATTCCAACCGGGATTGTCGTCTCAAGCCAAGCGCAACGCTCTCAGCTCCAAAACCGGGAACAGGCGATGAAAATGTTGAAAGCAAAACTGTACCAGAAGAAAATGGAGGAACAGGAAGCAAAGTTGGCGGAGCTTCGTGGAGAGCAAAAGGAAATTGGCTGGGGGAGCCAAATCCGTTCTTATGTATTCCATCCTTACTCCTTAGTTAAGGACCATCGGACCAATACGGAAGTGGGTAATGTCCAAGGGGTAATGGACGGAGATATTAATGTATTCATCGATGCCTATTTACGATCCAACATCCGTTAATATAGATGGATTAGAAAAAACGGGGGAGTATTCCACCGTTTTTTCTCTGACAAGGGATTAGAAGAAAGCTCTCTGGAAAGAAACATGAGCATCGATGTTTTCCTAAGGATAATCTGCTTAAAAATGAAACGATGCTTGGAACCATATTATGTAGCTTTTTGCAGAACATATTTAACTTAAGGAGCAGTAATGGCTATGACAAAAGGAGAATCCATCATAAAGAATAAACAACTCGAAAAAGTGATGAATATTGTTTACATCCTTTTCGGAGCAAGCTTAATTGCAATCGCCTTTAACGTTTTTTATCTTCCAAATAAAATTGCACCTGGTGGAGTCAGCGGCATCAGTACGATCGTAAATAGCCTTTGGGGATGGGAACCGGCCTATGTCCAATGGGCATTAAACATTCCCTTATTTATTGCCGGGGTTATTTTCTTAGGGTATCGCTATGGTATAAAAACGTTATTTGGAACCTTTTTCGTCCCCTTTGTCGTCTTTCTGACAAAAAATTGGGAACCTTGGACATTAAATCCCCTTCTGGCCTCCCTTTTTGGCGGCATGATTGTAGGGCTTGGTCTCGGGATCGTATTTCGATGCAATGCATCTACTGGGGGAACGGATGTAGCAGCACAGATTTTATCCAAATTTACCCATATATCCCTTGGAAAATGTGTCATCCTTATTGACGGTTTTGTCGTAATCACTGCGATGATTATTTTTGATATTGAAAAAGGATTGTTTGCCCTTATTGCCCTTTTTGTAACAAGTAAGACGATAGATATTGTGCAAATTGGCTGGAACCGTTCGAAAATGGTCCTCATTATAACCAATGAAGGAGAAAAAGTGAAGGAAGCGATTTTAAAGGAAATTGACCGGGGCTTAACGCGGATAAATGCCCATGGCGGTTATACGAATGCAAAAAGGGATTTGCTAATGGCTGTGGTTGACCAAACGGAATTTACCAGTTTGAAAAATGTTATTCGACGCATCGATCCGGAAGCTTTCGTAATTGCAGTAGATGCTTCTGAAGTGNTGGGGCAAGGTTTTTCGTTGGCGAGAAAGTTATCTTAGAAATTGAAAGACAAAGGAATAATGGTTTTGACAGTTAGGAAAACTGCCAGATTAAGTTGGGCAGTTTTTTCTTTTTCAGGACAAAGCGTTGATTCTCCTAGATATCGGTTCAAAATGGGCAGCATTTTTCGTATAATGGTTGATAGGAAGATATCGACAAAAAATACGTTAATAATACATTTTTTAAGATTAATAGCCATATTGAAATATAAATGTAAAATATTTTCAGCATAAATTGTCAAAGTTTGATGATATAATGGGAACAATGATGAAAAATGCTGGAACAAAACATGGGCTCCGATGGTTTTCGGCACCTATAAAACAATGATAAAGGTGATTAACATGATTATTATGAAAGATGTTTATAAAAAATATCCGAATGGCGTAGTTGCAGCCAATGGCATAGATGTACAGATTGAACAAGGTGAATTTGTTTATGTAGTTGGCTCGAGCGGAGCAGGGAAATCCACCTTTATTAAAATGATGTATCGTGAGGAAAAACCGACAAGAGGAACGATCATTGTTAATGGCATTGATCTTACGAAAATTAAAAACCGGAAAGTTCCTCTATTCAGAAGGAGCATCGGTGTTGTTTTCCAAGATTTTAAATTGTTGCCAAAGCTAACAGTCTATGAAAATGTTGCCTTTGCTTTGGAAGTTATAGAAGAATCACCCCGGGTCATTAAACGGAAGGTAATGGAAGTTCTTGATTTGGTCAATTTGAAACATAAGGCAAGAATGTTTCCAGGGGAACTTTCCGGGGGTGAACAACAACGGGTATCCATTGCCAGATCCATCGTCAACTCACCACGAGTTGTGATTGCTGACGAGCCGACCGGGAACTTGGATCCTGAAACGACTATGGGCATTATTTGCCTTTTTGAAGAAATCAATTCCCGGGGTACCACCATCATCATGGCTACCCATAATAAAGAAATTGTAAATACGAGGAAACATCGGGTCATTGCAATTGAAGGCGGCATGATCGTCCGGGATGAACAACGGGGGGATTACGGTTATGAAAATTAGGACGGTTGGTCGACATATAAAAGAAAGTTTGAAGAGTCTAGTCCGTAACGGCTGGATGACTTTTGCATCCGTAAGTGCTGTGACAGTAACTCTATTACTTGTGGGTGTTTTTCTGGTCATCCTGATGAACCTGAACGAAATGGCCAATTCCATTGAGCAGGATGTAAAAATCAAAGTGTTTGTGGAAACGACCGCTTCTGAAGACCAGATCAATCAATTAAAAACGAAGTTACATGCAATTAAAGAGGTCGAAAGTGTCACTTTTTCCTCTAAGGATAACGAACTTAAGAATTTAGCAAACAGTATGGGAGAAGAGGGTCAAGTCTTCGTGGAATTATTCCAAGACTCCAATCCATTAAGTGATGTTTTTATCGTAAAAACAAAAAATCCGGAAGATACAATGACAGCAGCGGAAAAAATTAAAAAGCTCGACTTTGTGGATGATGTCCGATATGGTGAGGGCGTTGTTGAAAGACTATTCCACGTACTAAAAGTTTCCCGCAACGTAGGGATATTTTTAATTATCGGTCTATTCTTTACAGCTACTTTCCTCATTTCCAATACGATTAAAATCACCATTGTTGCAAGAAGAAGAGAAATTGAGATTATGAGACTTGTTGGAGCCACCAACGGGTTTATCCGCTGGCCATTTTTCCTTGAAGGGATTTGGCTAGGAGTGCTAGGTTCCATCATACCGATTGCACTAATAACGACCACGTACAAAGAAATCTATAATTCTTTAGCTCCGCAACTCCAGGTGAGCTTCATTCATATTTTGGAGGCTACTCCTTTCGCCTACCAAGTTAGCGGCCTATTGCTGCTTTTAGGTTGTTTGATCGGTGCTTGGGGAAGCATGATGTCGGTCCGGAAGTTTTTAAAAGTTTAATAGAGGAAAAATCTCGGAACAATAACGATTTCTTCATGGGGAGAAAACCGGGACGAGAAGGAGGATATAGGGTGAAGAAAAAACTTGCTGCAATTGCGGTATTGGTTGTATTCAGTTTCAGTTTTTTAACAGGTGGTTCGTTAACCGAAGCATCTTCCAAACTATCTGAATTGGAACAACAAAAGAAGCAGTTGGAAGAACAAAAGTCTGGGATAACCACAGAAAAGGAAGAAACGGAAAAACAACTTAAGGATTTGGAAAGTAAGGTCAATAGCCTGAATTCCGAGGTTAAATCTTTAGATAATCAAATTTCGACTACAGAGCAAAAAATATCCGAAACTAATCAGTCCATTGAAGAAACAACCAATAACATCGCGATACTGGAAGAAGAAATTGACAAACAGACGAAACGGATTAAAGAACGGGAAGTGCTGTTAAAAGATCGGGCACGAGCCTTACAGAAATCGGGAGGAACCATTAGCTATTTGGAAGTTCTCCTTGGGGCCCAAAGCTTTACAGACTTCATTACCCGGGTTTCTGCCGTGTCTGTCATTGTTGAAGCCGATAAATCGATTATAGAACAGCATAAAAAAGATAAAGAAGAATTAGAGAAAAACAAATCTGAACTTGAGGATAAAAAGGAAAGCCTAGAATCATTGAAAGTTCAGTTGGAAAAACAAAAAACAAGTCTAAAACAAAAGATAGAAGAAAAGAACTCAGTGATTGCGGAACTGAATAAGCAAATTGAAACAACGGAAGAATTTATCTTTACTTTGGAAGAAAAGCAAAAGGTTATTGAAGACCAAAAGGCTGCTGTTGCAAAGGCTATTGAATTAGAGAAGAAACGAATTGAAGAAGAAAAACGGAGACAGGAGGAAGAACGTCGGAAACAGCAACAAGGAAACTCAGGCGGTTCAGCACCTGCTCCAGCAAGCAATTCCATGTTTATTAGACCTGCCAGTGGTTATGTTACTTCTGAATTCGGAGGAAGGAACCATCCGATTTATGGCCGTTGGATTCAACATAATGGAATTGACATTGGTGGTACCTACAATTCCCCAGTTTATGCTGCTGCATCTGGGGTAGTAGCTACGACATCCTTTAATAGTTCCAGAGGATATTTTGTTGTTATTAACCATTATATCAATGGTCAGATTTATTCTACCGTTTATCAGCATTTGACCAGTTATTCTGTAAGCCCTGGACAAGAAGTAAAACAAGGGCAATATATTGGTGGAATGGGTTCGACGGGTGCTTCCACCGGGGTTCATTTGCATTTTGAAATTTACGAAGGCATTTTCCAAAATGGTGGAGTTCCTGTGAATCCGAGAAAATATGTATCCTTTTAAATTAAATAGCAGCAAGCACCTATATCTTTTTACCCAATCAGTCTAAAAAGCTGGTTGGGTTTTTTGTTATTACGCATAAAGTCGGGAAAAAGGTTTCCGGTATGAGTTGGGAAAAAGGCGGAACAATAATTGGTAAAGAAGTAAATGAAAATTGATGGAGGATCTTTTGATGAAAGTCTTTTTATCTATTCTTGCAATCCTTTTAACCCATCTTTGGTTGCCTTTTGAAACCCATGGTGCATCTAGTCGGAGTGGAGATTTTGACCTGACGATTCTTCATATAAACGATATCCACAGCTCGGTGGATCAATACCCGGTTTTAAAAACGGCGGTAGATCAGATCCGAAAAAGTAGCCCGAATACATTGTTTTTACTGGCGGGAGATGTGTTTACCGGTTCACCTTATTTTTCCCATTATAAGGGAATGGCAGATATGTATTTTTTAAACCGCTTAGGTCTCGATGCCTTTACGGTTGGAAATCATGAGTTTGATGAAGCACCCGAGGGTCTTGAGCGTTTTATAAAAAAGGCTGATTTTCCTTTTCTCTCAGCAAATATCCGATTTCCCGATTCCTTCTCACCTTATATGAGAAAAGAGATCTCATCGGAGATTGAGACGGGGAAAATCTATCCAGCCATCATTAAAGTTGTTGGGAAAGAGAAAATAGGGATTATCGGACTTACAACTGAAACGACAAATGTAACGAAAAACAAATGGGCGGCAAAAATTGAAGATCCTATTCTGTTAGCCCAAAAGTTAGTGAGAGAGTTAGAAAAGATGGGGGTAAATAAGATTATTGTATTATCCCATTTAGGTTTTGAAGGAGACCAAAAACTCGCTTTTAAAGTCGATGGGATTGATATCATTGTCGGGGGTCATTCCCATACGAAGCTCGTTACCCCCTATGTAGTGAAGAAGACTGATCCGGTGTTAATCGTTCAAGCCCATGAACGGTTGAAATATTTAGGGGTTTTAAATGTCCGATTCAATCAGGATGGTCAGATTATTCTTTTTGAAGGTACATTGCAAAAACTGGTGGACAGCATTTATCCCAGAGATAAAAAATTCCAGAAAAAGGTGGATGCCTTTCTTTCCAAGCTCGATCCAACATGGATGGATACCATAAATTCAAGTGAAGTGTTTCTTGATGGGGAAAGAAACCATGTTAGGAAGGAAGAGACAAATTTTGGGAATTTAATTGCGGATAGCTTTTTGCAAGAAGGGAAAAAGGTCGATTCGGAAGTGACTATCGGGATGGTTAATGCAGGAAGCATCCGCTCATCCATTGAAAAAGGGAAGATTACCCGATGGGATTTAGCCGTTGCAGCTCCCTTTAATCTGACATTAACCGTCATGAAATTGACCGGAGAGGAAATATTGCAGACTTTGGAAGAAGGGTTGGCCAATTTTCCTAAGGAAAGCCATAAGTTTTTGCACGTTTCAGGATTGAGAGTGGAATTTGACCCGAATAAGCCGGAAATGGAGCGTATCGTATCCGTCAAGGTCATGTCTCCAAAGGGGAACTATGAACCGCTAAATAAAAATGCTTGGTATAAAGTGGCAACTAATTCCTATGTCGCCTTTGGGAAAGGATATCCTGCTTTGAGGAAAGCCCAGGCGGAAAATCGAATGCAGGATAAAGGCATTCTTGATGTCCAGGTTATTGCCAATTATTTGCAAAAGATGAAAGTGGTGGCGCCGGAAGTGGAAGGAAGAATTGTTATACGGAAATAGATGGTTAGAGACTGTTCATGATCATACAGAAAAAGGCCCCTCCTCTTGAAATTAGTGGACGGGGCCTAGATTTTTATTCACCTAAGTCAACGTTGTGGTATACCCGTTGGACATCATCTAAATCTTCTAGTGCATCAATTAATTTTTCAAATTGTGCGAGTTGATCTCCAGATAAGGTTACTTCGGTTTGCGGTAACATCGTTAGTTCGCTGACAGTAAATTCGATAACGCCAGCTTGTTTTAGTGCTTCTTGAACTGCATGGAAATCGGTAGGTTCTGCGTAGATAATGACTGCCTCATCTTCCTCTATAATATCACGGACATCAACATCAGCTTCCATCAAAATTTCTAAAACTTCATCGGAGGATTTGCCTTCAAGGCCGATAACCGCCGTGGAGTCAAACATATAGGACACAGAACCGGTTACTCCCATATTCCCTCCATTTTTTCCAAAGGCAGCCCGGACTTCTGAAGCGGTCCGGTTTACGTTGTTGGTTAAGGCATCGACGATGATGGCAGAACCTCCTGGACCAAAACCTTCATAGCGGAGTTCATCATAGTTTTCGTCGGCGCCACCCTTAGCTTTTTCGATGGCTCGATCGATAATGTGTCTCGGAACGTTATAGGTTTTTGCCCGTTCAATGACAAATTTGAGATTTTGGTTTAATTCCGGATCAGGTTCTCCTGATTTTGCAGCTACATAAATTTCCCGACCAAATTTAGCATAAATTCGGCTAGTATTTTTATCTTTTTCTGCTTTTTTATCTTTGATATTGTTCCATTTCCGTCCCATTATAGAACACTCACTTTCCAGTTACAGGATTTTGTAAAAATGAATTGAAAATTTACAGATGTATTATACAACAAAATTCTTTCCGTTTACAGGGCTTCTATTGGAGTGGGTTATCAGAGATATCCGTTTTTTCAAAATAAGTGAAGGATGGTGTTGTTTGAAAATTCTCCAGATTAGGGTATGTAGCGAACCAATGTTTCATAACGAAGTGAAATAGGGTCTGAAGCCGTGAGAAGGCCTGATAACGCCGTGAGAGAGGGTCTGAAACCGTGAGAAGGTCTGATAACGACGTGAGAGAGGGCCTGAAGCCGTGAGAAAGGCACAAAACGACGTGAGAAGTGGGTCTGAAGCCGTGAGAAGGCCTGCAGACGCCGTGAGAGTTGGGTCTGAAGCCGTGAGAAGATCTGATAACGACGTGAGAGAGTGCCTGAAGCCGTGAGAAGATCTCATTACGATGTGAGATTCAAACAAACTTCTGTAAATAAGAAAACTCTGACGTGAATCCTAGGTCCAAAATAGCTGAGCTCATCCATTCATCGATATTCATAAGAAAAGCGCCAAAGAGGGAATCCACTTTGACGCTTTCCTATCAGTTCGCAGATCCGAGGGCAACTCTTCTTTTTGCCATATAGGAGCGGACAATTTCCTTTTCATTAAAAGGGATTTCTTCATTCCCGATTATTTGGGAAGTTTCATGCCCTTTTCCGGCGAGTAAAATGACATCATCCTTCCTGCTGATGTTTAAGGCATATTGGATAGCCTCTTCCCGGTCAATAATCACTTTATAATCAGCTTGGTGCTTGTCCAATGCCTCCGATATTTCCTGAACAATCAAATGGGGATCCAAATGTTTCGGATTGTCGGAAGTTACTACGGAGAAGTCTGCATATTTGGCAGCAACCTCTCCCATGCCTAATCTCTTTTCCCGACCTTCCTTCCCGGCGGGCGCATACACTCCAAAAACGACAATAAGCCTTCCCTTGGTAAAGGGACGCAATGTGGATAATGCTTTTTTCAACCCATCCTCTGTATGGGCAAAATCGACAACTACCCGTATATTCTCGTCACGATAAATTTCTTCAAACCGCCCTTTAATATTCGTAATGGCCTCAATACCCCTTTTAATGGTTTCAAGGGGAATGCCTTCAGAATATGCACAAGCTGCTGCAGCCAAACTATTATATACATTCACTTCACCGGGCACATTTAATTGGAGAGGAAGGGTACCTATCGGTGTATTTAATGTATAGGTTGTAAAATTCGCTTCACAATGAATATCGGTAGCATAAATGGTCGCCGGATTTTCAATTCCGTATGTAATCAGTTCGGCAGGACCATCCTTTAACCGTTCGACTAGCCTTTGGCCATAAGGATCATCAACATTGACAATATTGAAATCGCTGGTCATTTCAAAGAGCAATGCTTTCGCTTCAAAATAACCTTCCATTGTTTTATGCAATTCCAAGTGATCAGGGGTCAAGTTTGTAAAAATTCCCGTATCAAATTGGCAATAGGCAACCCGCTTCAGACTCAGGGAATGGCTTGAGACCTCCATTACACAATGATCCACTTCAGCGTCAACCATTTTGGAGAAAATTTGCTGTAGATTAAGCGATTCGGGAGTCGTATTTTTATTTTTTATATGTTGATCTTTAATGATCGTACCTATAGTACCAATGATACCGGTTGTCTTTTGAGCTTCTTCCAAAATGGATTTTAAAAAGTATGAAGTCGATGTTTTTCCATTAGTTCCCGTAATCCCAATCAGTCGAAGTTTTTTCGTTGGATGATGATAAAAATTGGAAGAAATTAAAGCCAAAGCATCCCGGGAATTTTTCACCTTTAGAACTGTCACATAATCCGGGACAGGGACTTCCTTTTCAAGGACAATTACCCGGGCTCCCTTTTCGATGGCATTCGGAATAAAAGAGTGTCCGTCAACGGTTAATCCTGTAATCGCGACAAACAAGCCATCCTTTGTTACCTCAGTAGAATTATAGGAAATGGATGATACTTTAAAATCCAAATCTCCCTGTATCCGTTCATATTCCAGTCCAGCCACAACTTCACGTAATAACACGACTTCCCACCTCCAATACAAACACAAATAAAAAGGCCCAACAAAACCGGGGAAAGGTATAGCCTGTTAGCCCGCATTCCTTAATTTGTAAAAAAACCTTTTAGTTAGTGTTTGATTCTTCCTTGATTTTATGCAAACCTTTGGGATTTCCAAAGGAGGAACAATAATTTTAAAAACGGCTTAATTATAAACCTGATTTGTCCAAAGGTAAACAATATTATTGTACCTTTGTAAAATTCCCAGTGTCAAGGAACGGAGAAGTATAAAGTCAAGGATCAAAATTTACTGTCCAAAAGTCCGCTATTCAGGAATGCCCAATGTCTATCCAGCCCGTAATAATAAACCTAGTCTACCGGACGTAAATGCCCATAGAAGATCCGATTCGGTTCAGTTTTTACTATTCTATAGGGATGGGATATCAGATATGCCGCCTTTCTCATATGAAGCGGAAGGTTAGGGATAAAAGGAAGAATCATAACTTGTCCCCTCCTTTCATATAGTGGAATAAAAAGGCAGACTTTTGTAAATTGAGGGGGGACAGGATGAAAAAACATGGACTAATTCTTCTCATCCTTTGTGCAATGTTTACATCATCTGTTGGAACTTATGCAGGAATAAAATGGTTGGATAAGACCGAAACGGCAAAAGGTGGTGCTGAATATTACGAACCAACAATTACAGAGGATTTGGCCAAAGTCGAACGGGCATATCAACTAATTCTTAAAGAGTATGTAGAGAAAGTGAACCGGAATGAGTTAATTGAAGGGGCCGTACAGGGAATGATTGAAAAATTGAATGATCCTTATTCGGTGTACTTGAATGAAGAAAGGGCTAAACAATTAAACGATTCACTGGATTCGTCCTTTGAAGGAATAGGCGCGGAAATAACTGAAGTGGATGGCAACATCATTATTGTGGCTCCCTTCAAAAATTCCCCTGCAGAAAAGGCCGGTCTGAAACCCCATGACAAGATTACGAAAATCAATGGGGAAGGGGTCGCAGGAATGGATGTCTATGATGTGATGGGAAAAATTCGTGGTCCAAAAGGGACAAAAGTCGTACTGGAAATCATACGCGAAGGAATTAAGGAACCCCTTACCTTTGAAGTGGAGCGGGACACCATTCCGATTGAAACGGTATTTTCGAAGACGTATGACCATGGCGGGAAAAAAATCGGCTATATCGAGTTAACCACTTTTTCAAGGGACACCGGGAAAGAGTTTAAGGAGCATCTTTCAAAACTGGAAAAAACGGATATAGAGGGATTGATTATTGATGTTCGTGGGAATCCAGGGGGACTTCTATCAAGCGCTGAAGAGATTGCCAATGAATTAGTCCCAAATCAAAAACCCTTTGTCCAGATCGTCGGGAAAGATGGCAATCCGGAAAAAATTTATACCCGCCTAAAGCAAAAAAAACCGTACCCCATCATTTTAATAATGGACCGGGGGAGTGCCTCAGCCTCAGAAGTATTGGCCGCGGCTTTGAAAGAGGCAGGGGGCTATAAAACATTAGGAGAAACTACCTTCGGAAAGGGAACTGTCCAGCAACAACTCCAGCTGGATGATGAAAGTCATATAAAACTGACCACTTATAAATGGCTAACTCCGGACGGAAATTGGATCCATAAGACCGGAATCAAACCGGATGTTTTTGTCATGCAAAAGGATTTGTTCCATTTACATCCCGTACAAACGGATACGATCCTAAAACGGGATATGAACAATGAACAAATAAGTTATGCCCAACGGATATTAAAAAGTTTAGGTTATGAACCGGGACGGCTGGATGGATATTTTGATGGAAAAACAGAAAATGCCGTAAAAGCATTCCAATCTTCCAATAATCTTCCTATAACAGGTGTGATTGACAAAGAAACGATTATCGGGATGGAAGAAAAGGTCAAAGAGGAACTTGAAAAACCGGAGAATGACCAGCAACTGATGATGGCTTTAAAATTGCTTGAATATCAAGACCGATAAGCTGGGAAATCCCGGCTTTTTTCATATGGATTCTTAATATCCGATAGGATTTTCACTAAAATTTTGATAAAATTATTGATATACTTATAGTTTCACAAAAAGATCCTTACATCACTTTTATTTGATACAAAGGGTTTGCGGCATCCGGAGGTGTGACATTGTGGATCAATGGTCATTGATTTTGGAAGGGGTCAAAGGAATCGGGAAATTTTTTCTTCATCCCCTCTTTTATTTAGGCTTTTTTTATTCGATTTATTTAGGATATATTCGGGTGAAAAGAGAGAGGAAATTTTTCCACATCCGAATTCAGGATGGCTGGTTTGAATTTCGGAGCTATCTGTGGAATGGTGTTCTTCTGGGACTCATCTTTTCATTGGTTATATTTTTCATCGGTTTTACAGTCCCTATGGAATTTATTTGGATAGTTGGGATTGTCACTTTTGTATTGGCGCTTCCTGCAAAACCGAGCTTTTTATCACCTGCCTATACAATGGGTGCAACCTTTTGGATTTTGTATATGTTACAATGGATGGAAATCGAGATTCCATTTTTAACGAGGTTTTTGGAACGGATTGAAGGGGGTATCGTTCCAGGAGTTGCGCTGTTAACCGGTCTCCTTTTATTGATCGAAGGTTTGTTAATTCTTCAAAAGGGTTCCAAAAATACGTCGCCAAAAATCATCAAAAGCAGAAGGGGTCTCCGGGTCGGTGTCCATGAATCGAAACGGGTATGGATGATTCCGCTTCTCCTTTTGTTGCCAGAAGGGGCGTTTAAGATTCCTTATGATTTCTGGCCGGTAGTTCCCATCGGTAGTGAAACCTTTTCCATTATGTTAGTCCCCTTTTGGATCGGCTTTAGCCAGCAAATCAATTATACATTGCCATCGGAAGGGGTTAAAACAATCGGGCGAAGGGTTCTTTTGTTGGGAGTGTTCACAACGATTCTGGCGGGAGCGGGCTTCTGGTATCCGATATTAACGATGGTTGCGATCGGTTTTTCCATACTGGGTCGGGTTTTAATCCCAATCATCCATCAAATAAAAAACAATACTCAGCCCTACTACTTTTCCAAACCTCAACCGGGCATAGTTGTCCTTGATATAATCCCTGGTTCCCCTGCTGAAAAAATGGGCTTGAAAATCGGTGAAATTATTAAAACCGTTAATGGACTCCCTGTCAGTACCGAAGAGGATTATTATAAAGCCCTCCAGAAGAACCGTGCCTATTGTAAATTGGAAGTGATTGATCATAATGGAGAAAACCGTTTGGTCAACCGGGCAATTTATGAAGGGGATCATCATGAATTAGGGGTTCTCTTTATCTCCGAGGATCGGCTCCTGTCTTCAGGAAAGATGGATCAAGCGTAAAAAACTTCTAAGTAAGCGAATTAGAATAAATGAATAATAACCAACTAGAGGAATGACGAAAAGGATGTCATTCCTTTTTTTGCACAAATCAATGTATGTGCAAAAATTAACCGCACTTAGCTTTAGCCCAAATTCAAGACAATAGGGTGATCCTCGAGAAATGAAATGTAATCTTTCTTATGATTGGCCTTTTCCTTTCCGCTTCATCCAAAATATTCCAGTTCAAATTCAATAACAAAATTGGGGATTTCCTCGTCTTCCCTGTAGTGGTTTTCTTCGTGTTGGCCCTCTTATTTTCCAAAAAAAATTCACCATTTTGTTAGAAAAGGGGAATGGAAGCCATGAAGCTTTTGGCATTGCTTTTTGGGCGTGCTTGCTATTGTCATGTTTCAGGGGACGCTGATGTTGTTAATAGGCTACTAAAATAATATAGGTTTTGCACTTATTTTTCTTTTTTTGATCAGTGCAGGAATTTTCCTGTAAAAATGGTTTGGATATGAAAACTCTAAAAAAATATCTCGAATACCTAAGGGTAGCAAATTTTGCCAAGGGTCAGATTTGAGCCTATTCCCACAAGCAACCTTTAGGGTGGAATCCTAAAAAACTTAGAGATTCTAGCTTTTCATTAAAAAAATTTCAAACGTTTTTGAACACTAGACATTCCTCTGGCAATATCCCGTTGATGATCCACTTTTCCACCAATTGATTAAAGTAATCAGGCATGGCTAGAGGGACTCCGTGCCCGATATTCGGTATTACCACTCCAATACAATTTGGATTCGCATGTACAAGATCCTTTGCAGATTTCTTCATCAGCGATTTTTCCTTTTCCCCTACCATCACCAAGATTTTGCCGGTTGCTTTTGGAAAATCTTTCGGCAATCCAAAGGACATGTTTTCTTCCAAAATACGAATAAGGGTATCCCGTTTTATTTGACTGGATTCCTTATAATATCTTTCAAAGTATTCTTCACCTATATATAAGGTTTTTGCTTGCAGCCTGGAAAACCACCGATACTTAATCAGCGGAAAGCTTAATGCAACCATCGGTTTTATCAGTTTCTTGGAAAAAGAGAGGGGTCTAACGGAAGCGCTAATGATAATGGAAAAATTGGCTATATCGGGTTTTATGCTTAACATTTGTACGAGGATTTGGGCTCCTAACGAGAAGCCGACTATAATCACCTCTTTTCCCATGGCCTTCTCATCGATTAATCGAAGGATTTCTTCTGCACACCCTTTAATCGAAAAAAGGTCTGTATTATTGCTTTGCCCATGTTCCGCTAAAGTAGGGACAATACAGTGATAATGTGAAAAATATCGGATTTGTTGCTCCCACATCCAGTCACTGACCCCGCCACCATGTAAAAAAACCATCAAGGATTTTCTTGGATCACCGTATTCTTGATACCGAATCGTCATTGGTTACCACCCCATCCATATCCGTGTAGTCCTGCAGGTTCAGCAAAAGCCTTGGTGCCGAAAGCAAAGCGTCAGGCACACGAGCCGAAGACCCCGCATACGTGTATTGGGCGTTGAGGAGGCTGAGACCGTGCCCGCGGAAACCGTTCGCCAATGGAACCCAGAAACTATTTTATCTTTATATACACCTAAACTCGATTATATTTTTCTAATGGGAAGTCACTTTAAATTTTCACCAACACTGTTTGACAAAGAATCGAAAAAAGAAGAACGAAAATGTTTTGACTGGTAATCTATCTACAAAAGACATTTAACAAATTAAAAATAAACTAGGAAAAAAGGTGGTAGAGGAGCGAAGTCCAGAATAGCAAATGAAGCATTAAAGGAGATATTTAAACCGAATCGATTATTATAATTCTCTTGATTGGTATTAAACTGATTTTATAATAGAATTGTACAACTCGTTGCGTCTCGATTAGCGATGCGTTGTTTGAGGAGAGACACTTGCGGAGACAACGACTATCTGCGCATTTCCCTCCTCGTTTTATTCCCGAATGGCTATTAAATTAATTCCTTTCCTTTTCTGTCAAAATCAATTTCATTATGCCGATTATCAGGTGCGATATGAGCTAATAATTCTTCCAGGGTAGGAGTCTTTTCTTTAGGAATTATACGAATTTCTTTGCCGATGACTTTTAATGTAACCTCAGATCCATCTGAAATATTGATTGTTTTCGCTATAGGTTGCGGAATTCGTACAGCTAAACTATTTCCCCATTTCTTTATAGTTGTTGTCATTTTCATAAAAATCCCCCCATTACTGTTTCGTATTGTCAAAAATTTTATATTAAATAGGTTATAAAATACCTTGATAGAGGGCTTTACAAGCAAAAAAATTGCCACCCCCTGGATTTTAAGGTTAATTTGAGGTTACCACAACTCAAAACCTAAAACAGGAAGTGAC
>NICF_comb_assmDRAFT_10000781_pt1 | contig 26989 bp, 20 predicted proteins | sample NewIslPassag4_SG_FD_11279 | JGI IMG/M metagenome (IMG submission 11279) | reverse complement strand
TTTTTTACATTGACATGGAATCGCTTACATAATATAATGATATCGAAATAAGTTAGTTAACATTACTAACAAAGTCCACGTATGAACAAACCACCCAGATTTTACCCACATTCAGTATCTACAATTCTATGAAAATCGCCTATGGGCAGGGATGTTTATGAAAAAGACACGAAAAGCCAGCCCAAAAATGGTGAAAATCCTTAATCGCGAACTCATTATTAACGAATTGCGAAAAAACCCAAACCAGTCTAGGGCAGATTTGGCTAAAAGAACAAAATTAAGCAAACCCGCTGTTTCCGAAATCGTAAAAGAACTGATCCATGAAGGTCTCGTTTTTGAAACAGGGCTGGGTCCCTCCAGTGGAGGGAAACGTCCGATCCTTCTCCAATATAATTCCCGTTCGAATTATGTCCTTGGGGTCATTATCGAAAATGATACTGTATTTGTTGCCCTAGGTGACATGAACGGTGAGATCGTTCATTTGCATGAAAATACCTTTGAACCCCCTGCCGAAGGAAAAATCATTTCAAATTTAATTGTGGATGGAGTCAAGCACGTTTTAAAAGAGGAAAACATTGAAAAGGAACGCATCCTTGGCCTTGCCGTTGGTGTTTCCGGGATTCCTCAAGAAACCGAGTCGATCATTAGTACATCCCCCACCATCCAATGGGGTGATTTCAATCTCAAAAAAGAACTGACCGATCGGCTTAATATCCGGGTACTGATTGAAAACGATGTCAATCTGATGACCATCGGGGAGTTTTATAAAGGCAAGGGATTGGGAGTTAACAATTTCATCTATTTGTTTATTGGAAACGGGATTGGAAGTGGTCTTTTCCTCAATGGCAAGTTCTATAAAGGTACCCATTCGGCAGCAGGAGAAATCGGTTTCATGATGATCGGTGATAAAAGCAAGATCAAACCGAACTTGGGTGTCTTTGAAGCAAACTATGGCCGGTTCGGTATCCGGGAGATCATAAAATCCCAAGGAATCTCCCTTCATTCGGATACTTCCCTTATCCATAGTTTACAGGCCCAGAGGGGAGACCAGAAAGTTCAGGCAATTTTAAATGATATCCTCTGGCAATGGGCCAATGCCACCATCAACATTGTCAGTGTCATAGATCCTGAAGTTGTTATACTTTCGGGAGAACTGATTCATTTGGACGAAATTTCCCTTAGCAAGTTTACTAGTTTTGTAGAACAATATGTACCTCAAATGCCCGAACTGAAAATCACTGAACTCGGTTCTAAAGCCGGCTTATATGGGGCTTTCCATCTAGCTTTGGATCAGTTCCATGTAGAAGGCTTTAAACAAATAAACAAACAATAATGGAGGGGTAAAATTGAAAAAGAAAATCTTATTCAGTTTAATCGCCCTGCTCATGGTCTTTACTGTAGCCTGCAACAAAGATAACACGGGCGGAACCAGCAAAGATGGTGATAACAAGCCATCCGGATCCTTAGTTGTCTACACAGCCCGGGATCAAAGCGTCGTAGATAAAGTGGAAGCGATGTTTAAAGAAAAATACCCGGATGTAGACATCAAGTTCCTAACCATGGGAGCCCAAGAAATTTTGGAACGGGTTCGTGGTGAAAAAGCCAATCCGCAAGGCGACTTCTGGTGGGGCGGAACACAACAAGGCTTTATGCAAGCAGCCAATGAAGACCTCTTAGAACCATTCAAACCGAGCTTTGATGCTGCCATCAAACCGGAACATAAAGATTCCGAGGGTCGCTGGTACGGGGAAATGCTTTTGCCGGAAGTCATCATGATCAACAGCGATAAATTGACCCGGGAAACAGCTCCCCAAGATTGGGATGAATTGCTCGATCCGAAATGGAAAGATCAAATCATCATCCGTGGCGTATTGCAATCCGGTACGATGAGAACCATTTATTCCGCCATGATTTACAAGGAAGATCCTAACAATCCGGATAATCCGGAAAAAGGTTTCGAATGGTTAAAGAAACTGGATGCCAATACCAAGGAATATGCCCAAGACCCGACCAACTTGTATTTGAAGTTGGCACGTCAAGAAGGCATCATTTCGCTATGGAACTTGCAAGATATCTTGATCCAAAAATATGGAAACAATCAACCTTTTGATTTTGTCGTACCAAAAAGCGGTGCACCCATCCTTGTTGATGGCGTCGGTATCATTAAAGGTGCCAAAAACCTGGATAATGCAAAACTATTCTATGAATTCCTTTTCGATCCGGACACTGTTGCCAAGTTGTCTGAAGAACTCTATCAAATTCCTTCCAGAACCGACATCGATCCGAACAAGATGCCTGAATGGTACAAGGATCTAGAGCTCAAGGAACTCAAACTTGACTGGAACGTCATGGCTGAAAAGGAAATGGAATGGATGCAATATTGGGATGAAAATATTAAAGGTAAAAATTAACTTTTCATGAACAGGGTGGTAACCATCACCCTGTTCTCCATCTAAGTGAGGTGTTTTTATGAAAAGTGTAAAATTGGACCAAGTATCTAAACGCTTCGGCAAGGCTCGGGGCGTCGAAAACATCAATATCCACATCAAGTCCGGTGAATTTTTTACCTTTTTGGGCCCGAGTGGTTGTGGAAAAACAACAACTTTGCGGATGATTGCAGGATTCTACTATCCGACTGAGGGAAAAATCTTCTTCGACGATCGGGATGTAACCTTACTGAAACCAAATAAACGGAATATCGGAATGGTGTTCCAAAACTACGCCCTATTCCCTCATATGACGGTATCGGAAAATATCGCCTTTGGTCTCGAAGTACGGAAACTCCCCAAGGCGGTCATCAAAGAAAAAGTAGAAAGAGCCCAAAAGCTGGTCCATTTGGATGGGTACGGTTCCCGAAAGATCACGGAATTATCCGGTGGACAGCAACAACGGGTTGCCCTTGCAAGAGCCCTCGTCATCGAACCCGATATTCTTTTGCTGGACGAACCCCTTTCCAACCTGGATGCGAAACTCCGGGAAGAAACAAGGGTCGAAATTAAACGGCTACAAGTGGAACTTGGAATCACCACCATCTATGTAACCCATGACCAGCACGAAGCAATGGCCCTCTCCGACCGGATTATGGTCATGAATGAAGGAAAGGTACAGCAAATTGGGACACCACAGGAAATTTACAATCGACCGGTAAACCATTTTGTCGCTTCCTTCATTGGCGAAACAAATATCCTGCCTGCTGTCGTGAAGGAAGTTTCCGGTGAATCTGTCGTCCTGGAGATGGATACAGGAATAAGGCTCATCGCTTTGAAGAAAAACTGCGCACCGGGAATGGAATTGCATAGCGGCAAGAAAGTCCTTCTTTCCATTCGCCCGGAAATCATTGAATTAGGTGAAGGCAAAAACTCCTTTGAAGGAGAGATTATCCTTACCGAATTTTCAGGGGTAAGCATCAATTATCTGGTCAAGGTTGGAAATCATGATGTTTCCGTCATGATCATCAACACCGGAAGCAACATCTCCCAACGGGGTGATAAGATAACCCTCCACGTACCAGAAAACGGCATTTATATTTTGGAACAGGAGGTTTAAAGAATGAGCCAAAATACAAGTGCAACGGTAAAAGAACCCCTTTGGACCAGGCTTACCCAATCAAAGTATTTTGTCTATATTCTCATCTCGCCGCTAATATTTATTCTCTTGGGGTACGTCATTTATCCGCTGTATAAAACCTTTGTCCAAAGTGTGGTAAAAACCGACGGAACTTTCTCCCTTTCCAACTATATCGAGTTTTTCTTCTCCAGCACCGGAAGCACCGCTAATGTGGAAGCCTTGTGGAATAGTGTCTACATTTCCGTCATTAGTGTGATTTCCTGTGCGATTGTCGGGGTAACGATGGCTTTTCTTCTGGAAAGATACGAATTTCCCGGACGGAGGATCTTATCGGTTTTAGTGCTCGTTCCAATGGCTTTGCCTCCATTGATCGGTTCCCTCTCCTTTTCCTTCTTGTACGGGGAAAGCGGGATTTTCCCAAGACTTTTCCAGGCCATCTTCCATTTGGATAAGGTACCTTTTTCCTTAAGCGGGATTTGGGGAGTCATTATTGTTCATACTTTTACGATGTATACCTATTTTTACTTAAGTGCCTCCGCTGCCATCCGGGGACTGGATCCATCCTTGGAGGAAGCAGCAACAAGTCTTGGGGCAGGCAGGTTCCGCATTTGGACGAAAGTCATCCTGCCTATGCTGACACCAGCGATGGTCGCTTCTTCCCTCTTGGTCTTTATGATTTCGATGGCTTCCTACACAGCACCGCTTATGTTCGGTGTTGAACGGACGATGACAATGCAAATTTACCTATCAAGAACCAACGGAAATTTGGATATGGCTGCCACCCAGTCAACGATCCTTTCCATCGTTTCGATCACGTTCCTGATCATCATGAAATGGTATCAAAATCGCCGAAACTATCAAAACCAAAGTAAAGGAATTGGCGTTCACCGGACGGAAGTCAGAAATCCTTTTGTTAAGTATATCTCAATGATCCTATCCTTCCTCGGGGTCATTTTCCTGCTGCTTCCGATTCTGGTCATACTTTTAATTTCCTTCTCGGTTGATGGTAGATGGACGGTGCAAATTATCCCGACGGAATATACTTTGCAACATTACGTCGATCTTTTTACCGATACCCGAACCTGGGCACCAATCTGGAATAGTATAAAAATGAGTACCATTGCGGTAATCGGAAACATCATTTTCGGTGTCGCCTGTGCCTATGCCATGGTTCGACTGAACTTTAAAGGAAAAACGTTAATGGACATTTTGATCATGGTCCCTTGGGCATTGCCCGGTACGGTTGTAGCCGTCAATTTGATTGCCGCCTTCAGCACACCGAATGTCTTCTCTTTCAACCAAATGATCGTTGGAACCTTCTGGATTTTGCCTTTGGCCTATTTCGTCCGGCAATTGCCCCTTGTCTTCAGAAATGCAGCTGCCAGCCTCATGCAGATGGATTCATCCATTGAGGAAGGAGCGTTAAGTCTCGGGGCAAGCTGGTGGTATTCCTTCCGGCGGGTCGTACTTCCGATGATGATGCCTGCTATTTTTGCAGGAACATTGTTGGCATTTATCCAAGGCTTCGGCGAATTTGTTGCTTCCATTCTAATTTATAATGTCGATACGATGCCGATTTCCGTTGCCATCTGGCAAAAATTGTATGCCTTTAAATTCGGAACCGCCTGTGCATATGGCGTATTGCAGATTTTAGTCATCATCATCTTCCTACTAATCTCTGAAAAATTGAATCGTGGCAGCAATACCACGGCTACAATGTAAGACAAGTTTGAATAACCTATGGAGAGGAATGTTCCCAATGATAACACAACATCGTCAACAAATCATTGATTCGGAAGGTAAGGAATTCCCATCCAACAGCTATCGGTCGATGGTTTTAGAACCGGCCTATGATCAAGCAAAGACCAACTTTATCGAACCGATGATCGATATTCAAGTAGCCCATCTCATCATGCTCGTCGAAGAAGGCATTATTGAAAAAAAAGAAGCGATTCATTTAATTAATGCCATCAAAAAGATCGATGTCGACAGCGTTAAACAATCAACCTATCATACTAGTTATGAAGACTTATTCTTCCGGATTGAAGATTTCCTTATAAAAGAAGCTGGAGACATGGCCGGTAATCTTCATATTGCCCGTAGCCGCAATGATATGGGGATTGCCATATATCGGATGACATTGCGGAAACGGATTCTGGAATTAATTTCCTCGGGCTTACGGCTACGAAAGATTTTAATTGAACTATCCGAAGAATATATTGACACGGTTATGATTGGCTATACCCACACCCAGCAGGCCCAGCCAACTACCTTGGGGCATTATTTCAACGCCCTTACCGATGTATTGACCCGAGATATATATCGGCTGATCAAGGCTTTTGATACGGTCAATTCCAGCAGCATGGGAGCCTGCGCATTAACAACGACCGGTTTTCCCATCAACCGGCATCGAGTAAAAGAACTGTTAGGTTTCGAACGGTTAATTGAAAATTCCTATGACGCTGTTGCAGGAGCCGATTACATCGGAGAAACCGCCTGTGCCGTGGAGCTGGCCGCCATTAATCTCGGACGGTCAATCCAAGATTTCCTCCTATGGGCAACCCAGGAGTTCGGAGCCATTCTCCTTTCAAACCCTTATGTCCAAATCAGCTCCATCATGCCACAAAAGCGGAATCCTGTGGCCATTGAACATATGCGTGCCTTGTTATCTTCGGTGGTTGGAAATGCACAAACGGTGTTGACGATGACCCATAATACCCCTTTTGGCGATATTGTTGATACCGAAGATGATATGCAACCCTATCTTTGGAAAGCCATCGAAACATTAAAAGGCGTCTATCATTTATTAGGTAATGTGCTAATGACAATGGAAGTGAACCGAGAAAAACTATTGAAGCGGGCAAAGGAAAGCTTTGCCAACGTTACGGAACTAGCCGACACCTTGGTTCGGAAAGAAAATCTGTCCTTCCGTCAAGCCCATAAAGTGGTAAGCGGTGCGGTTAAGGAACTTGTTTCCCAAGGGGGAACGTTGGAAGGACTGAATCTTGAACTATTAAATCGGCATGCCGAACCTATCTTAAAAAGAAAATTAAGCCTATCTGAACAAGAATTGAACCAAGCCCTGGACCCGGTGTATTTCGTCAATGTCCGTTCCTTGGAAGGTGGTCCCAGTCCCCTTGTTATGAAAATGGCCCTTCAGGAAAGACGGAGGGAACAAGATCAATTGGCCCAATGGGTCGCATCGAAGGATGAATTAATTGCTACCGCCAGGGAAAAGCGGAATAAAATTGTTCAAGACTGGATGGGTTCAAAAGGGGAAGATGCCGATGATTAATCCTTTGCAAAATGTTTCCTCTCTTTCCCCCCATGAAAATAATGGGAACCCGGAAAATACCCTCCCTTCCCTGGCGAAGGGAAACTCAACCACGTTTCCCCTAATTGCCATTGACGGAGGAGCAACCAAAACCTTGGCGGCAATCGTGGATGAGAAAGGAACCATTCTTGGCACGGGAAAATCAGGAGCATCCAATTATCAGGTGGTAGGTTTTGATGGTGCCATTGGCGCCATATCAGAAGCCATTTCCACCGCCATCCTTTCCCTCAAAGAGAAAGACCAAACGTTGCGGGAGATTTCCTTTCAAAGGGCTGTATTTGCCCTGGCGGGAATAGACACGGCCGATGATTACGAAACGGTAAAAGACATCGTAAAGGAAGCAGTGAAAAGGACGGCAATCCTTGTAAATGAAACCATTGTCGAAAATGATGCCCTTTCCGCCCTATTGGGGGCGACTGACCACCAACCTGGGATTCTTCTCATCTCGGGTACCGGGTCTATCTCTTTCGCCTATGACGGAAAAGGTACCTATAAAAGATCCGGTGGTTTCGGCCACTTGCTCGGGGATGAAGGAAGCGGTTATTGGATTGGCATGCAGGCCATCCGGTCCATATTAAAAATGCATGATGGTCGGGGCCCAAACACCGTGCTATCGAAAAAAATCATTCCCTACCTGCATTTGAAAAATCATGAGGAATTGCAAAACTGGGTATATGGACCGGATTTTTCCGTAGACAAAGCCGCATCTTTATCGGTTTTCGTTGCTGAAGCAGCGGCAACAGGAGATCTTGTAAGCAAGAACATATTGAATGAAGCCGTGGAAGAACTGCTTCAACTTGTCACATCCGTTGCCCAAAAGGCAAACCTTCCAGGTAATCCCTTTACCCTCGTCCTTCTCGGGGGAATACTGGAAAACATGGATGCGATTAGAGACCAACTTATCATAAAAATAAATGAACTATATCCGGAAGCAATCATCCGGATCAAGGCGGAAAAACCCATTAATCTGATTATCCGCAGAGGACTGTACCGTCTTCGGAAATATGCCTGATCAACAAAAATTGGAAAGGAGGTCCAAGATTCGGACCTCCTTTTTTCATGGCCATTGAGCTTGATCAAACGGAAAATCCGCTTGAAAAAGCATTGCCGGATTCCCAGCAATGCCCTATTTATTTGGGGAAAGTTTGTTCCGGCCCCTTTGAAAAAATCGATTTCTTTTTGACCGGTTCAATCGTCTTTACCCCCAAAACATCGAGGATAAATACGAAAATGGGAATGCCAAGAATCAGCCCCCATACACCGAAGAAATGTTCACCAAAGATCAAAACCATAAAGGTATAGAAGACCGGCAAGTGGGTTTTGGCAGACATGATTTTCGGATTTAAAATGTATGCTTCTATAGCATGGACAACGACAATCATGATAAGGACATAGATGACTTGGATAATCCCGCCAACGGTATAGGCGATGATACTTAGTGGTATAAGGGAAATCACAACTCCAGCCACGGGAATGAGACCCAGGAAAAAGACCATCATCGCCAGACCAAAGAGATTTGGAAATTTAAAGATCCATAGGAAAAAGGTCGTAATAAACATGTTTACCGTGGCAATTATGACCTGTGCCTCGATCACTTTCCCAAAGGTATTTATAAATTTTTTCCCGAAATACTCCATTTCCACATAAAAGGAGCTAATTTTACTATCTTTAAAACGCGCCGTAAAGGAAACAATTCTCGGTTTTTCCAACAAGAAAAACAAGCTAAGGACGAGGGCGATGAACAGCTGGATTCCCAAAGTACTGATGTTATTTAAGGAATTCACGATATAAGGTACACCCAAATCCAGATAATCCGCAATCTCAAATTCTTGGATGAACTTGCCGATGAAACGGAGGATATCATTTTCCGCATCACTGAGCCCCAAGAAGAAATCGGTCAACTGTTTCACGAGGGAAGTTACTTCCTTTACCAGCACCGGAAAGTACCTGACCGCCCCATAGGTCAGCACTGAAACAAAAATGGTATATAAGGTTAAAACGAGAATTTTCCAATTTAAATGGAAGGGGAGTTTTTTTGAAATAATTCCTGCCAAACCATTTAATAAATACGCAAATATAAACGTTAATAAAATGATATTAATGACACTACGAACCAAATAAAGAATAAGGATAATAACCGAAAAAATGGCGATGCGTTTAAAACCTCTGCTTTGTAAAAATTGTAAAATGTCCTTAGCCACACAGCCTCTCCCCATCTATATAAACTTAAAATGTTTATTTGAGAAACCCCTCACTTTATTTTAACATAGGCAAATACCCTTTACTACCATTCATTGAATCCGTTTTCGAACCTATTATATTTTCCGGGAAGGATTTTCCCGTTTCTTTAGAGAAATGTGTGAATGNANATCAAAGGATGGGAGATGGAAGTATGAAATGGAAATGGTTTGGTATGATTTTAGCCGCTATTGTTGTCATTTTTCTTGCTGTTACTCTTTTTAATACCTTTCGTGTGGAATCCCGCCAACCGAAGATTGAACCCACCGATTTTTCCTTAGACGAAGAACTGGCCCTTCAACACATTTCCAAAGCCCTCAACTTCCAAACAATTTCCTACAGCGATCGAAGCAAGATGGATTTTACCGAATTCGGGAAATTTATCCGATTCCTTGAAGAATCCTACCCAATGATCCATCAGGAATTGGAGTTGGAAAAGGTCAATGATTATGGATTGATTTACCGCTTTGCCGGGTCAGACCCTGATAAAAAGCCTATAGGACTTACGGCCCATTATGATGTCGTCCCGATCCTTGAGGGGACCGAAGACAATTGGGAACATCCGCCATTTAGTGGTGCCATTGTTGATGGAACGATTTGGGGCAGGGGAACTTTGGACGATAAAACAAGTGTGATTGCCATTATGGAGGCGGTTGAACAATTGCTTAAGGAGGGCTTTGTACCGGAACGAGATATATATTTGATGTTTGGATTCGATGAGGAAATCGGAGGAGAACTNGGNGCGAAAGCGATNAGTGAAAGATTGAAAGAACGGGGAGTCCAATTTGCCTTTGTACTGGATGAAGGTGGTGCCATTGTAAGGGAGATGGTACCGGGAGTGGAACAGCCCGTCGGTGTTGTCGGGATTGCGGAAAAGGGTAGTGCAACGGTGGAATTATTTATAGAAGGTAGCGGCGGTCATTCTTCCCAGCCTGCCAACCGGACAAATATCGGTCGGCTTGCCAGGGCTATTGCCAAATTGGAGGAAAAGCAATTTAAAGCAGAACTGCGAGGACCCGGAAATGATCTATTTGAATTTTTGGCCCCGGAAATGTCCTTTGGCATGAAGTATGTATTTTCCAACAAGTTTATCTTTAAACCGATCATCGAAAATATTTTGTTGAAAAAACCCGCTACAGCCGCGTTAATCCGGACAACAATCGCTCCTACCATCTTCCAGGCCGGGGAACAACATAATGCTCTCCCAGAACAGGCAAAGGCCATCATCAATATCCGGGTAATGCCCGCTGAGTCCCTCGATTCCGTTAAGGAATATATTGAAAAAGTCATTGATGATCCGGAAATTCAAGTGACGATCTCCGGTAATGAAGCTACAAAAGTCTCCAGCACCGACGGATGGGAGTTTGAAGCGATCCAGAAGGCCGCCCGTAATGTTTACCATGACGCATTAATTGCACCCTATTTAATGTTTGCCGGTTCGGACGCAAGGCATTATGAAACCGTATCCGACAATACGTACCGTTTTCTCCCGGTTTTAATCACGTCAGAAGATTTAAACCGGATGCATGGGACGAATGAACATATTCGTGTCGAAAACTTCATTAGTGCAATAAAATTTTATGCGGAACTAATCCAGATTGCGGATTAGTCCGCATTTTTTCATAGATTCCTTCCTTTTTATTCATGGGCTGCTTCTTTTTTATTGATCATCCAAACGGATAAAAGGGAATAGATTAAAACGAGGACATTGCCGATTCCTATACCGACAAGGGTTGTGGTTGCTTCATCCCAATTATGCAATTTTTGGAAGACCTCTAATTTCAAGATGAGTTCAGGTCCATAGAAGAAAAGCGGAACCAAAACCGGGATCCAGATTTTTGCCATCACTGCAATTCCGGTTAATATCATGGCCGCAACGATCCCAACAAGGAGATTTCCGGTTTTATCGAGGACCAGAACGGGCTCCCCGAAGTTTTTGGACAAATATAATAGGAACAGAAAAACCACGATATTAAAAACTCCTAATCCGGACAATACAGCAACTTGTTTTCCTTCTTTCACTTGGCGGGCGGACAAAAATTTGAAGGTTCCCATCGTAACTGCCATCAAAAACAAAGCTGCAACCGGATATCCAATCAATTTTATCCAGGAATAGTCAATCCCGGACCGAAGAGCATCCCCCAATACGACAAAGGATAGAAAACCAATGATGACCAATGGAATATATTTTATGGCAGAAACATAGTCAAAGGGCATTTCCTTTGCTAAAGATTCCATATATTCCTTCGGCGAAGATCCGACAATATGATCAATGCTTTTCCCTTTTTTTTCCGCTTCCCGCAGATGGTCCTCCAATTCAGTGACGATGCTGTTGACCTCTTCTTCATTTTTTCCGCTGGCAATCAAATATACCCGCAAATGTTCGAGAAAATCACGGCTTTTCTCTGATAACGGCATGTCTCTTACCCCCTTATTCCTTTAATAGATTTTCAATGCTTCTGGACAGGGTTTCCCAGTTCTTTTTAAAATCTTCGAGTTCCTTTAATCCTTCCTCCGTAATCCGATAGTACTTACGGGGCGGTCCACCGGAAGGAAGGGTTTTTTCTGTTACCTCAACGAGTTTTCCCTTTCTCATCCTCAAAAGCAAAGGATAGATGCTCCCTTCTTTGACCATTGTTAAACCATGATGCTCCAGTTTTTCAATAATCTCATAGCCATAGGTTTCCCCTTTTGCAATTAAGGCGAGCAGGCAACCTTCCAGAATGCCCTTTAGCATTTGACTTATTTGAGTTTCCTTCAACTGCATCCCTCCAGGAACCTTGATAACCATGCATTTCCGTGAACACTACCTTGCAATGCAAGATACATAGGCAAAAAAGAAAACCGTATCGGAATTGTCCTCATGCTTCCATTCCTCGACCATATGGGCGGTAATCTTCACCCAAACGGACCGACTATGGGAAAACTATTTTGCATTACAACCTAGTTATAAGATATCATTTTTCCCTTTTTCTTGCAACAGATTTTTCCGATAATATTAAAAAATGGGCGGATCGGTTTGGAAAACGGGATGGAAACGGTCCATTTTTCTAAGAAACACCCTTCCCAGGCAATGATAAAAAGCCAACCCAATTAAGGGTTGGCCACATGAGCCAAGGATTCCATTTTCCGTTTTTCCAGATCATGGATAAATACTTGACTTCCCTTCGGCAAATGGCTTGCCAGTTCCAAAATCGATTTATGATGGGTAAAGTAAAGAATCTGGGTATGTTCACCAATCTCATTCAACACTTCAAGGGCAGCCATTGTCCGTTCATCATCAAAATTAACCAACACATCATCCATGATTAATGGGATGGGCTCTGAAGGATGAATTTGCTGTTCGATGAAGGCAAGTCTTAAGGCCAGGAACAACTGGTCCCTTGTTCCATCGCTGAGTTCAGATATTTTCTTACGGATTCCATTTGCCATTTGGGCTTCAATATACGGTTCGTGATCCTCATATTCAATCGCAAGGCCTTCATATTTCCCAAGGGTTAACTTATGGAAGAAGGAACCGGCCCGTTCGATGACCGTGGACTCGTTTTCTTCCCGGAACTGTTCTATGGCTCGCTGAAGGAGTCGTTTTGCCATCTCAATCCGCAAATATTCTTCCCAATGAAAATCAATTTCCGCTAGATACTCTTCCATTTCCTGGGCTTTTTCCGCTGCTTCACTTTGGGTTCCGTCCATCTGTTCAAAATCATGTCTTAATTTGAATAATTGTTCTTGTTTTTCGACGGCACGCTTTTCCAAATCTTGAATCATCATTTCCAGCTGGCGGATTTTTTCTGCAACAACTTCCTGGTCATCCGCTTCGAGAACTTCTCCTTCCAATTGACGGATCGGTAAGGAATCCCCGATTTCGAACAATCGGTTTTCAAGCTCTACCTTTTCCTTCTCAAGTTCCTTTCCCTTGCGAGAACGTTCCACTTTCCTGATCAGCCCGTCCTCGTTCTGGCATCCGTATTCGTTTATATACCCCTTTATTTCTTCATCAAGATTTGCGACTTCACTACCCAAATTGTCCATGGTTTCTTTTAGGCGGACCACATCTTCCTCTATCATCTCGTATTCTTTTTCCGCATTTTTGGCCCTATCCAGGCGCTGTCTTGTTGCCCGGATAAATTCCTCTTCCGGATATGAATCTGAGATTTTTTCACCTAATTTTTGTGCCAGATGAAGGATTTCCTGTTCAAAACTCCGGCATTGAGCTTCCTTTTCCTCAATCCGCTTTTCAATTCGACCGATCTCCGAAAGTCCCAGGAACAATTGCTTAAGTTTTTCAATATAGATGACTGCGATCTTTATGTTACTCGGAAGAGCAGGATAACGGGTCCTGATTTCCTTCCATTCTTTCATTTTTTCTTCGAGACTACGGGAAATTTCCATTAATTTTTTCTCTTGAAGGGCCAATTTCCTTTCGGCTTCCTCAAAGGATTTTTTTGTAATGCCATATTCGGTCTTTTTGTTTTCGTAAAATTTAAGGGTTTCTTCCGCCTTAGTCAAAAGGCTTTTTAAAGAAAGGCTTTCCAACTCCTCTTCCTGAAAAATTCCTCGGGAAAGGAGGGAGTTTTTGAGCTGCTTGATACAAGTTTCCTTAAGCAGGATCAGTTCCTCTAATTCCTGCTCAAGCATGCTCATTTCTTCAAGGCTTTCCAACATGGGATAATAGAAAAGGGTCAGCCATTCTTTCATTTCTGAAGGAGATTTCGGTTCGATTCCTGAAGCTTGCCATTCTTTATGCCAATCTTCCTGTAGCTGGACCAACCTCCCCTTTTTCTCCTCGAAGATTCTTTCCCAATCGTTCCTTTCCTTTAGGATCTTTTCCCTTTGCAAAAGGTTATGCGCCCGTTCGGCGGAACGATTCGATTCTATCCGGAGCAAATCGGAAATTTCGTCCGCTTTCCTTACAGATTCTTCATAGGCTTCCGGCAAGGATCTATCACCGGCAAACCGTATTTTCTCTTCCTCATTCAATTTCCCGTTTGTCCAAGCATTTTTTATGATTTCCCATCCGAAATCCCGGTGTGTCCTTATTTTAAACAAATCCTCGACCAATGGCACCGGACCTTGTGCCTCCAAAACTTTCAATTTATGTTCCACATCATTCAATTCGGACTGTAGATGCTCCAGTTTCTTTTCGGCTTCCTTTATTTCCTTTTCGTATTCAGTCCATTCTTTTAAGAAGCGTTCCCGGGTTTCGGGAATCGGGATCGGTGTTGTCCTTAATGGTTCCAAATCCCTTTTCCATAAGGTTTGGATGGATAATCTTCTTTCCAAATCTGCCCTCTTTTCTCTTACCTTTCTTTCTTGAACCTTGATTTTATCTTCCAGATCCCCTTGTTCCCGTACCTCCTTGACAACGGTTTCCAGTTCCGAGAGATTTTCCGGCTCTCCGATTTCACGCAGTTTTTCCTTAGCTTGATCAATATCATTTTTCGTTTCTTGAAGATGATTTCTGAAAAGTTCCAGCTCCGGTTCCAACTGTTCGATTTCCTTCGACAGTTGTTCAATTCTTTCCATGTCGCCATAGGGGATCCGGTAGGTTTCCGCGTCGGATAATTTGGTACCGGGATGCAGTTCCGTTATGAGCTGTTCGCATTCCCATCTTTGTCTTTCAAGATTTTTCCGGTCCTCTGGGATCTCTTCCCATTTCCTCGAACGATATTGTTGCAATCCTTCATTTAAAAGATTAATTTCCCGCTCAAACTTCAGGACCATCGGATCCCTACGGATCAAATGGAGCTTCTGAACTTTCGATTCATATTGATTTTGAATATCCCGAAGCTTACTCTTCCCATCCTTCAAATGATCCATCAGCTTCAGGATGTAATGATCCATCTCTTCCGAAAAAATGTCCCCTTCACGATAGGTCGCCAGTTCTGCCTTGATATTTTGCAAACTCCCGACTAACGTTCGTACCCTTTGGATTCTCTCCAGTGTTTTCAATTCCCCTTTTCGTTCCGTCCGTTCCTGATGTAAACGCTCCAGCTCCAGCTCTGTTTCTTCCAGATCCATCTTAAGCCGTTTCCATTTATCCCCCCGTAGGCTTGAGGAAAGCATGGTTTTTTCCGTCTCTTTATATTTTTGCCATAGTCTGTTGATTACCTTTGCCGATTTGGCGCGAAATCCGGGATCTAACAGTTCGTTGGATCGGTTTTCCAATTCCTTCATAAAATTTTGCAGAAATTGGAGACCGCCCCCGGTTTCAAAGAGGGAAATTCCTGCATGGCCTTCAGATACTAATAAACTTTTGCCGCCTTCCCGGAGCCTTTCATGGTCAAAACCGAAAAGCAGGCTGTATTGCTCCCGGTCAAAACCGCCCAATAACTCCTTTAAAGTGTCCTCCATCAGGTCGGTATTGCTAAGTTCCAATTTATTTCTCTTCCTGTTTCGCTCAAGGAAAATCCGGACATTTTTCGCTTCCAAAACAGCACGTAAATTCGATTTGCTATGATAATAGTTTTTATTGGATTCTCCGATTTTCCCTCCAAAAAGGATATCAATTAAGACCTGTAAGAGGGTGCTTTTTCCCGTTTCATTCGGTCCGTAGAGGATATGGAGACCGCCATTTGCTTTTCCGAAATCCAATTCAAAAAGCTCGTAATTGAGCACCTGCTCCAATTGGATCTGTTGAAACTTCATCCTTTTCCTCCCCCTTTCAGCATACCTGAGAAGAGCAAATCCTTTGCCTCCCGGATTAAGGAAGTCACATCTTCGACACTATTTATTTTTCTTGCATCTTCCCTTTTAATATAGGAACTGATTCGATTTTGGATGTTTTTTATGTCTCCAAGGAAAGCTTCAATAAATTCTTCATCCTCGAGACTCGATCCCACGCTTTTTGCAAGCAGGTTAAGGGCATCCTTCCGCTCGGGGTCGTCCTTCCATTCCCCTGGAGAGGATGTCATAAATTTGACTTTTTCAATCCAAATTTGCTGGCTTACTAGATTGGCAATATTCAAAAATTCATTCCGGTACCGTTCCGGATCCTTTAGGAAAGCATGATGAAGGGGTGTATTCCCGAAAAGTTCTATCCGGATAGCAAGCGGCATTCCCGGATTCTCCAAAACAAAATCGGAAAGCTGATTTTCCACTATTCCCAATAACTCCTGTTCCGTTTCAATATCCGATAGATCAACCGAACAGACAAACCAGCGCATGACATCCAGATCCCGATATTCCGGAATAACTTTATCCTCCTGGATCTTCACCAAATAGCAACCTTTATTTCCCGTCTCCCGCACATGCCTACCCTGAATATTACCCGGAAAAATGATGTACGGATCCGTGTGTAAAATTTCCCTTTTGTGAATATGGCCTAATGCCCAATAGTCATATCCTTTCTGAACCAATTCCTCCAGGCGGCAAGGGGCATAACGCTCATGTCCGTCCTGACCTTCCAAAGACGTATGCAACAAGCCGATATTAAAATAGCCCGGAACAGGATCCGGATACTCCAAAGCAATGTTGTTCCAAACTTCCCGCTCCTTATACCCCATGCCATGCAAAGCAACCTTTAATTCATCAAGGAGGATCGTCTCCGGATGGTCCATAGAAAATTCATAGACATTGTCCGGTAGCTGCAGATTCTTGGTAATATTGCTTGCGGCGTCGTGATTGCCCCGGATGATATAAACCGGAATATGATGATTGCGAAGCCTTCCCATCTCCCGGTTAAAAAATAGTCCGGTAGAATAATCTTGCCAATCCCCATCATAAATATCCCCGGCAATGACCAGAAAATCCACCGATTCTTGAATGCATAGATCTACAAGATTCGTTAATGCCCTACGTGTGGCAAGCCGGATCTCATCCACCGGGGCGTCCATCTTTTGGGCTAGTCCCCTTAATGGGCTATCCAGATGCAAATCAGCACAATGAATGAATTTTAACATATTGTCCCCCTTCCAACTCATCTTCATTTCCGTCAAATCGTAAATTTATTTCTATCATTCTATCATAAATTTTTACTGTTTTAGCAGATAAGTTCGCTGGTAAAATTGTGCTGTTCTTATCGTCTTTCTACATTCTTTTGGTAGTGGTGGTGTTCATCCAAATTCAACTGTAAGGAAAATAACCTCTTCGACTGCCAAGAAACGAACATACGTTCCTATTATGATCTTATCATGTTTCTCTTTTCCAGCCAATGTTTTTTTCCTGAAAACATCCGAACAAATAGAGAAAAGCAAATCCATTACAGGCCATACAATGCAACTTACATAAATTAGCCTAAATGAAACCGTTAAGATTCGGGGATGAATCCTAGGCAGGAAAACATCCTTTACAAAGAAAAAAAATAAGGCCGAAGTGATGATCAAATCACGACGGCCTTCCTCAACTTTCCTATTACATTGCCTTATTCATTTTGTCTTCATTTGCCCCTTCCAACCCTTTTACGTCGACCCGTTTCAGGAACAACGTCAGGATCAAGGCAACAACGGTAATGCCTGTTGCTACAAGGAATGAGAATTGGATACCTTCAAGCAATGCCTGCTGCTCGATTTGTTTCTTAACTGTGTCCAATCCTAATTGGGCAACGGTTTGTGGATCGATGTTGGCAACGAGTTCCGTGCCTTTATTTTTGGAAACGGTTGTCATGATCGTAACAAAAATCGCCGTACCGATCGATCCGATGACTTGTTGCACCGTATTGTTTACGGCTGTACCGTGGGGGTTTAGCCGGTTCGGCAACTGATTTAGACCGTTTGTGATAATCGGCATGGACACCATGGACATACCAAACATCCGAACGGTATAGATCATGATGATATAAAAGTACGTCGAATCCAATTGCAATCCGGACAATAAATAGGTCGAAAAAGCCGTTATAGCCAATCCGACAAAGGCCAACATCCTTGGTCCAAATTTATCGAAGAGTTTACCGGTAATCGGAGACATGATCCCCATCACAAGGGCTCCTGGGAGCATCATCAAACCGGAATCCAATGGTGAAATCCCACGGACATTCTGGACATACGCAGGGGTTAAGATCATCCCCGAGAACATGGCTGCGGTTGTAACCATGGAAATAACGTTCCCGACGGCAAACATCGGATATTTATATACCCGTAGATCGAGGAGCGGTTCATCAATGAATAACTGTCTCAGGATAAATCCGATAACGCCTAGACCACCAACTACCAAAGGTATGATCGTTTGGATATTGTCCCAACCGTTGTTACTTGCGGTAGAACAGCCATATAACACCCCACCAAAACCGATGATAGAAAGGACAACAGAAACGTAATCCAAGGACACTTTCCGATTTGGCAACACATTTTCCAATTTCCATACAGCTAAAACTAAACTTAAAACGGCAAAGGGCAAAATCATTTCAAAAAGGAAACGCCACTCAAAATATTGGACAATATAACCGGATAAAGTCGGTCCAATGGCCGGTGCGGTAATCATAACCAAGCCAAAAATTCCCATAGCGGCTCCCCGTTTTTCCCTCGGGAAACTGACAAGCATAACGTTCATCAATAAAGGTCCCATTACTGCAGAACCCGCTGCCTGGGTCATCCGGCCAGCCAGAAGGACAGCAAAATTAGGAGCAAAGGCGGCCATTCCGGTACCGATGGTAAAAGTCAGCATGGAAGTGATGAATAAAGATTTATTTTGGAAACGGGTAATTAAGAAAGCGGAAACCGGAATTAGCACTCCGCTGACCAGCATATACCCCGTAGCAAGCCATTGGACGGTTGAATAATCCTTTCCAAAGTCAGCCATAATGGTGGGCAATGCAACATTTAGCAGGGAGTTATTTAAAAAAGATACGAACGCACCAAAAAATAAGATGGCAATCATTAAATAAGGTGGTTTTTGTTCAGTTGAAACATGATTCATATAATTTCTCCTTCTTGTCAAATTATTTCGTTTTTCGAAATATAAGTCGCACCTGTATTGAAATTCACATACATCAATCAATTTATTTTTTTGATGAAATATTCGATGGGGGTTTAAGGATTGGAGATTTGGATAAGTATTAGGATCAAAAAATGTAAGAAACGGCATACGGATCCGGGAACGTCTTTTGCATTCCCGCTTCTTTTGTTGAACATTGCGCCTTCGCCTTTTCTTTTCTTCATGAACGGATACGTTATTGATTGGAAACGATATTTTCCTTGATCAGCTCCATTATTTCAAAGACCACATCCACTTGTTCCTTTGTTAAACCTTGAAAAACCTGTTCCATAAAAGGCTCCAGTTCTTTACCGATTTGATCTATTTTTTCTTCCCCTAATGACGTTAAACCAATTTGCTTTTCCCGCTTATCTCTTCCAAGCCGGATTTCTACAATCCCCATAGCCGTTAACTTTTTTATTATCTTCGTAAGGGCAGGCTTTTCGATATATAGGCGTTTCGAAATCTCCCCAAAATTGGCCTGGCCTGACCTTTGTAAAATACATAAAACCCGCCAATAGGACCCGGATATTCCGCTATTTTCCAATATCCTATTGATATGATTGTTTAATAGACGATAAATGGAGCTATATTCGCTAAAAAATAGGTCGCGATTCTTTTTTACCTTTCTCACCATCCCAATGTTGGTTACATCAAATAGTTAACCATATTAACTAATTGGCAAAAAATAAAGTTAACCTATGGACTGCTGAATTTATTTTCCAGCAGAATTTAAGTTAACAGGAAATAGTATATAGGATTCTTTTGCCTTTGTATATTTATTTTTAAATTAAAATTATTCCAATATATTTTCAACTGGCTTCTATCTGATTTTCCCCAAAAAAACAGGGAACCCAAGATTTGGGTATCCCTGTTCGTTTTCAATTAATCTATTATTTTTGATCATATTCAGGACGATTCTTTTTCAAAAAGCCAAGCATTAACGCAGTGACGACACTTCCGATCAAAATAGCGAGCAAGTATAACCATGGACTTCCTTCAACGAGGCCAATGACGAATAACCCACCATGGGGTGCTGGAACACCGATGTCAAAGGCCATGGATAGGGCGCCAGCTACCGCGGAACCGGCTATGATGGAAGGAATTACCCGTAGAGGATCACTGGCGGCAAAGGGAATCGCACCTTCGGTAATGAAGCTGATTCCCATGATAATATTCGTCTTACCAGCATCTCTCTCCTGAAGGGTAAATTTCTTCTTAAACAGGAAAGTAGCAAGAGCAATACCTAATGGAGGAACCATTCCACCAGCCATTATCGCTGCATGGGGAGTTGTGATTCCTTCTGATATCATCGCAAGTCCAAAGGTATAGGCAGCTTTGTTGATGGGACCACCCATGTCGACCGCCATCATCCCACCTAATATGAGACCCAATAAAATGGCGTTTGCCGTTCCCATCCCTTGAAGCCAATTACTCAATGCCTGATTGAAGCTTGCAAGCGGGGAATTTACGACAAAGAACATGATCATACCCGTTAGGAAAATACCGAAAACCGGATAAAGCAAAATGGTTTTAATCCCTTCAATCGATTTGGGCAAATTCCTAAACAATTTTTTCAGACCGAGAATGATATAACCTGCCAAAAAGCCGGCAATAAGTCCACCTAGGAAACCAGAACCACCTTGAGCAGCCATGTATCCGCCTACCATCCCAGGTGCAAGTCCCGGACGGTCTGCGATGCTCATAGCGATAAAACCGGCCAAAACCGGTACCATTAAACCGAAAGCATTCCCGCCACCGATCGTATTTAAAGCTTCGGCAAATCGGTTATAGGTTTCATGCCCGACAACATGGGACTCAATCCCAAATAGAAATCCGATGGCAACTAAAATACCTCCACCGACAACAAAAGGCAACATATGGGAGACACCGTTCATTAGGTGTTTGTAGANGGCTCCAAGTCCCGATGATGTTGTTTGGACGTCCTGATCAGAGTCCCTAGTGTCATCTCCCTTATAAATTGGTACATTACCGCTTAACGCTTTTTCAATCAATTCCTTCGGCCGTTTAATCCCGTCGGAGACCCCTGTCACAAGAACAGGTTTTCCTTTAAATCGATTCATGTCCACCTTCGTATCAGCGGCAACAATCACCGCATCCGCATTCCGGATATCTTCTTCTGTCAATACATTTTTTGCTCCTCCGCTTCCACGGGTTTCTACTTTGATGTCTACCGCTAATTCCTTTGCCTTTTCCTTCAGTGAATCGGCTGCCATGTAGGTATGGGCAATGCCGGTTGGACAGGCAGTGACAGCCACAACCCTTTTCTTGTCCATAGAAACACCTCCAGATTCCTCCATTAATTTTTCCCTTTCCTTTTGATCAATAATGGCAAGAACTTCCTGTTTCGTTTTCGCTTTCAATAATTTTTCCTTAAACTTTGAATCTATTAACATAGAAGCCAATCGAGCCAACGTATCCAAATGCTGGTTGTTGGCACCCTCTGTTGCGGCAATCATGAAGAACAAGTAAACCGGCTGGCCATCCAGGGCGTCGTATTCCACCCCATCGGAAGAACGGGCAAATACAATGGACGGTTCCTTAACAGCATCGGTTTTGGCGTGGGGAATGGCAATCCCGTCTCCGACACCGGTGGAACCCATTTGTTCCCTTTTCCAGATTTCTTCCTTAAATTTTTCGATATCTGTAAGCTTTCCTGCGGATTCCAGAACCCCGGCAAGCTCAAGGATGGCGTCCTGTTTCCCTTTGGCTTTCATATCCAAGTGGATGGTTTCCGCCGATAACAAATCAGTAATCTTCATTATTCTTCCTCCTTCCAAGTTTGTACTTTGATATATGGCAACAGTCGATCGGCTTCATGTTTCCTGCATAGGTCATCGGAAAAGGCAGTGGCACTACCTGCTGCAACACTATAGGCGAAAGAAGATACCGGATCGTGGGAAGCGATGTAAGAGGATAAAAATCCCGCTACCATGGAATCTCCTGCTCCCACCGTACTTTTTACCCTTCCTTGGGGGGCATTGGCAATCAGGACAACATCAGCATTCATAAAAATGGCACCTTGACCACCCATGGAAATGATCACATTTTCCGCTCCCCATTGGAGAAGCTCCTTACCACCCCCAACAAGGGCTTTTATCGAACCCATATCCCTTCCTAAGATGGCTGACAGTTCTTCCAAATTTGGCTTTACTAAAAAGGGCTTAAACTGTAAAAGTTTTTTCAGATCAGGACTGGATATGTCCAAAATCCAGGAGACCCCTTTGGAGCTGGCTATGGAAACCATTTTTTCATAATAGTCGAATCCGATTCCGGAAGGTAGGCTTCCGGAAATCACGAAATAATCTTCACTTGTAAATTCCCTTACTTTTTTCAGGAGCATTTCCTGGCATTCTCGTGGTACGGAAGGACCTTGACCGTTAATTTCTGTTTCCGTCTCCATCATCTTTAGTTTGACGTTAATCCTTGTCGGGGCTTCATGGAAAACGAAATCGCTGACAATTCCTTCCCGGTTTAACGAGTCCAAAATAAACTTTCCGGTAAACCCTCCGAGAAAACCGATGGCAATGTTGGGTGTCCCAAAATTTTTTAAGACCCTGGAAACGTTGATCCCTTTGCCACCCGGATAATAATCATTCTGTTTCGCCCGATGCAACTCACCGATTTGGAAAGAATCCAATTCGATGCGGTAGTCTACGGAAGGATTTAATGTGCAAGTATAAATCATGATTTCACAACCTCGATTTTTGTTATTGTCCGATACTCTTCAATTACTTCTTCTGCCTCGCTATTTGTAATAATTACCGCATCTTCCAAAGGGGCAATTTGGGCAAAAGTAACCTCATTAAATTTGGAATCATCGGCCAAAACAAAAACCTTCTGCCCCAGTTCCATCGCTGTTCTTTTGACAGCAGCCTCTTCGGGGTCCGGGGTCGTAAAGCCATACTCCAGATGGATCCCGTTCACACCGAGAAAGGTTTTATCGAAGCGGTACTTCTTTAATCCTTCAATGGCACCTAAGCCAACCATTGCTTTTGTTTTCGGTTTCACAAATCCCCCTGTGGCATAGACCATAAACCCCTTTTCCGTAAGTGGGTCCAAATGGGGGATTCCGTTCGTCACGATCGTCACATCTTTGGCAATAATGTAATCGATCATCTGCAATGTTGTGGTCCCGGCATCAATATAGATGCAGTCCCCATTTTGGATCAGACTGGCTGCATATGAGGCGATTCGCTTTTTGGCGGATAAATTGGTAGCAGCCTTCTCCAGCATGCTTGGTTCTTCTCTCTTTTGTTTTAGGAGAGAAGCTCCTCCATGGATGCGTTTCAACAATTTCTTTTTTTCCAGATAGCTTAAGTCCCTCCGGACCGTTGATTCCGAAGTGTTAAGGATTTCCACCAATTCCTGTATCCGGATGATCCCCTTCGCTTCCAAAAGTTCCATTATGATTGCCTGTCTTTCTTCCGTAAGCATTTTCATTCGCTCCTAAATGTATAAACAAAGTCCTACTTTCTATAAGAAATTATAGTTGAAGCGCTTTCAAAAATCAATCATTTTCTTTCACTTTCTTTCATATTCTTTCAAAAAAACATTATTCTAATCATAAATACTATCAAATTCTATCATTCTTTTTCAGGAAAAAAGCAAAAAGCTGTCACCCGAATTGGCGACAGCAAAATATGGCAAGGGGTTATGAAAGATTTTGGACGCATCATTTTGCGCGATATAAGTATATTTTCCAGAAAGAATCTGGGTGTTCAAAAATCTTCTCCAATTCCAACTGGTTTTCCTCCGCATTCAAGATCGGAAGCGCCGATAAAATATATTCTCCCCCCATCTTTTTGAATTGATTCATGTTCAGTTCCAGATTTTCGATTACCCGATCCGATTTCTTTGTGAAATCATATTTTTGACCCAGCTCATCGACAAAAATGTACACCCTTCCTCCCCAATGGTCATAATAGTTCGCTAATGTTTGATTTTTCTCGAGTTCCTTTTCAATGATTTTCCGAAACTCCATCTTATAGGTTAAAGGATAAATATTGTTGTACGTGTCCAACGTATAAAAACCATTGTATTGACTGATCGCGGGATGAATACCAATGGAGACTACCCGGTAGTCAGAAAGAGGACGACCAATGTACTGTTTAATTTCTTCAAATTGCTCCACCGCAAAAAACTCTTTGAAACTTGGAGATTTTTTATAATAAATTTGTTCATTGTATGGAATCAAAATGAAAAATTGGATCAGGATGAAAAGGGCGACCAACCTTTTCCCCCAGACATATCCGTTAAACTTGGACCCTTTCCGTCTCTCAAATTCTTCCCGGATGATTTTTAGGGAGAGGGCAAACAGGGCATAAACAATGGCAGGACTGAAATAATGGAAGCGGGAAAAGTTATAGGTTGTCAAAATTCCAACTTTTTCCTTAAGCGGCTGCCATACCTCATGAAACCAGAAGGCATACCAAAGGGACAAACCGAAATGAAAGATATGCAATCCGATGAAAAGTTTTTCCTTACGCCACCTTTTTTTCCAAATTACCCAAAAAAGCACCGCTAAAGCCAGGGGCAAAATCAAGAAATGATGGACGGAACGGTCCTGATTATGGGCAATAACATAATTTTTCAAGGCAAGGAGAATCGTTTCCCACGTGTCATTTTTCGACTGATAAAAGACATCCCGGTTTGTAGGCTCATGGGGCAGCAACATGGAGATGACCAAACGATAATCGATGATGAGGTAAACCGTGAGCATATAAAGAATGGACAGGAAAAAACGGATATTCCATTTTTTTGTCCGAATCAAATCGATCAACCAAAAGATCCCCATGGCAGCCAAAAAATAAAAGAATCCGAGAACGAAACTTGAGAAAAAAGGAAGCGCGGTGAGAATCAAATAATGATACCAGCGGGATTCTCCCTTCCTAATATGCAAAAAGGCCCACAAGGCAAGGGGCATCCCCATATAACTAAGCATCCCCGATGGCCAATAGGGAATCAGGGAAAAAACCAGGGCCACCCCGATATGTATCAGAAAGGCATTCCTGTCCTTAACAACAAAATCCCTTAACAACAAGTACATCCCCAAAAAGGCGAAGGTCCTTGTAATCAATTGGCTTATCCCATAGGCTATGACGGAAGGAAAAAGCATGAATAGGAAAATCATTGCATAAAACTCCGAATAAAAAGCGTTCCTCGTTAGCTCCCCATTCATGATCTGATCAATGGGAGCATCTAACGGAGCAAACAATTGACCGCTTTTTTTCAGCACTTCATACCAGGCAAGATTGGAATCTAGATTATCATGCACCCGCATATGGCTATCTTCACCAAAAAGAAAATAAGGTGCTACCCATAATCCGATGATAATGCCGGAAATGATAAAAAGGATTGTTTTTTGCTTCTGTTCCTTATTCATAAGATCCCCTTTTCCTTAATTTATGTTGAAACGGTTGAAAAACGAAAAGCTTCTGGCCGAAATAATTGGTTATCGTATACAACCCGGCCCCGATCAAAACCGCGATATCTTGATCATATTTCCTAAGGAAGTCAAAATTGGCGAAAACCTTTTCCCCCACCATAAGTCCGATCTTATAGGAAAGGAAATAACATGACAGGATTACGATAACAAAACGGAATAGACTGGACATAACAGGCACTTCACTGCGAAAGGTAAAGTGCCGATTCAATAGATAACTACAGATGGCACCGATCGAATTCCCCAGAAACGTCGACAGCCAATACCGGAAATGGAAAACATGCAGAAAAATAAAAATGGAGGATAGACCAATCACGGTATTGATGCAGCCGACCAATAAAAATTTGATAAAGGTTAATCTTGACGTCATTGTTTCACCCTTCGTTTCAAGATCCGCTCTTTTGGCTGATAATGCTTTAAATTTTCCTCCACGATGTAACGGGGCCGCATTTTTACCTCTTCATAAATCTTGCCAATATATTCCCCGATCAGTCCAAGGCTCATCAATAAAAGACCGCCAATAAACCAAAGGGATATCATGATGGATGCCCAACCGCTTACCGGGTCGGATGACAATTTTTGAATCAAAACATAGATGGAGGCACCGATACTGACTAAAAAGGCAAGAAAACCGGTTAAGGTAATAAACCGAATCGGCCTGATCGAAAAGGATGTAATCCCATTTAAGGCAAGGGATACCATTTTCCGTAAAGGATATTTGGATTCACCGGCAGCCCGTGCCTTCCGGTCATAAAAAACTTTGGTCGTTTTAAATCCAAGGACAGGAATGATCCCTCTCAGAAAAAGATTGGCTTCTTTATATTGAAGCATGGCATTCAACGCCCGTTTGCTCAGCAAGCGATAATCGGCATGGTTAAAAACTAAAGGCAAGCCTAACTTTTCCATGATTTTGTAAAACATCTCTGCCGTTTTTCTCTTGAAGAAACGGTCCACACTTCGGTCCTTCCTAACACCATAGACAATATCGTAACCTTCCAGAAACTTCATGACAAATTCCCGGATAGCCCCAACATCATCCTGCAGGTCGGCATCAATGGAAATGACACAGTCCGAATACTTCGCTGCTTCTTCCAGTCCTGCCAAAAGGGCCCGTTGATGTCCAAAGTTCCTGGACAATTTCAGTCCATTTACATTCAGATTTTCCCGATAGGCCCTTTCGATCAGTGTCCAGGTCGAATCCGTGCTTCCATCATCCACAAATAAAATCCGGCTGCTTATATCAATATACCCATCATCCATCAATGAAAAGAGCATTCTTTTCAGCTCTTGGTAGGTCCTTTGAAAAACTTCCTCTTCGTTATAACAAGGAACAACAATCGTCAACTTCGGCAGTTTCATTTCTCTCCCCCCATAACCATCAAAAACTCAATTCCATCAACCGAAGGATTTGTTTTTCCGATCCCTTCCGACAAAGAAAATCGTGATCTTTCCACTTTTGAATTTCCAGATAAAGT
>NICF_comb_assmDRAFT_10000778_pt1 | contig 27035 bp, 22 predicted proteins | sample NewIslPassag4_SG_FD_11279 | JGI IMG/M metagenome (IMG submission 11279) | reverse complement strand
GGAATACGATCGGATCGCGGAGTTGGCCCGCCAGTCGCTGGACCCCGAGGTTCGTCGGCAGTACGTGTTCCAACTTCAGGAGTTGGTCGCTCGGGATGTACCCGTGCTGCCCCTGTACTACGAAGACGAGTGGAACGCCTACAACAAGGAGCGGCTGGAGGGCGTGGTCGTACAGGGCGGCATCGGGATCTGGAACTACCACACCTTCGTCAACGTGCGCGTCAAGTACGGCGAGAACGTGGTGCGCATCGCTCACCGCCAGGACAATGACGTACTGAATCCGGTGTACGCTTCCATCTTCACGGACACTCAAATTCTGAGCCTGATCTACGACTACTTGGTGCGCCTTGGGCCCGACAATGAGCCTGTGCCATCCGCCGCGGAATCGTGGACAGTGGTGGACGACGTTACGGTGGACGTGCGGCTAAAGCCCGGCCAACAGTGGCATGATGGGCGGCCCGTGACGGTCGAGGACGTCAAGTTTACCTTTGACTACGGGCTGAAGCACACCTTCGGCAAAAACGACACCTATATCCGTCCTGTGAAGGAAGTCCAGATTCTGGACGAAAACACGGTGCGGTTCATCCTGCATGAGCCCACTGGATTTTTCATCACCGGCACGCTGACGGCCATTCCGATCTTGCCCAAGCACATCTGGGAGAACGTGGATGATCCGCTGAACTGGAACAACCCGCATCCCATCGGATCCGGTCCGTTCAAGTTCACCTACTGGCGGCGGGGTGAGGAGATCCGGTTGGACCGGCATGCCGCGTATCACACGCCGGCCAACATCGAGGCGATCATCCAGGTACCGTTCGCCAACCCCGACGCCATCATCGGGGCCTTGGAGCTCAAGCAGGTCGACATGATCAATCCGAGCCTCACACCGCAGCAGATTGAACTGGCGCGCCGCATACCCCACGTCGAGGTGACGCGGACGCCGGGTGTGGGATGGAATTACTTCTCGTACAACCACCGGCGCAAGCCCTTCAGTGATTTGGCCTTCCGGCAGGCGATGGCCCACGTGATTGACCCCGTGCTCATCGCGGACATCGTCACGGCGGGCACCAAGACCCCGGCCGGTGCGGGTCATATCGTCTCGCCCGCGGCCGCGTACTGGTACAATCCGGACGTGCCGCAATACGAGATCAGCCTGGAGAGGGCTTACCAGATTCTGAAGGAAGCCGGTTACGAGTGGGACCGCAACGGTAAGCTGTATTACCCGAAGGAGCAGTAGGCAACGGACTAACGCGGGAAGGGTGATGCCGCGCTCGCTGCGGCATCACCCTGGTTCCCTCCGCGCACGGGCCAGGGGAGATCACGGTGGGCACGTTCATTGCGAGGCGACTTTTGCAAAGCCTGGTCTCGCTGTTCATTTTGATGACCCTTGTCTTCTTTCTGTTCCGGCTCTTGCCGGCGGACCCGACGGCGGTCATGGTGGACGCGGCCATGACTCCGGAACAGGTGGAGCGCCTCCGCGCCAACTTTGGCTTGGATAAGCCACTGTTAGTGCAGTACGCGCTCTATCTCCGCAACGTGATTCTGCACGGCGATTTTGGCACGTCCTTCTTTTACCGCCAGCCCGTGTTCCAGGTGCTGGGCGACAAGATTCTTAGTACGATCATCCTCGGACTTGCCACCGTCGTGATCTCTTACAGCCTCGGCACGCTAATCGGGGCCCTCGCGGCGTGGCGGCGCGGCAGTGCCTTTGAGGCTGGCAGCATTGCGGTTTCCTTGGCCTTCCGCGCCGCACCGGATTTTTGGATCGGCATGGTCTTCGTGATGATCTTCGCCTACCGTTTGGGCTGGTTTCCCCATTCGGGAATGCGGGAAATTGGCTACGTGGCTACCAGCTTATGGGATAAGTATGTGAACCTAGACTTCCTGCGCCACCTCTTCTTGCCGGCGTTGGTGGGAGGCTTGGCCAACGTGGCGACCCCGTTGCTCCTTATGCGCAACGCCATGCTGGAGGTGGTTCACGAGGAGTTTGTCGAGCTGGCGCGCGCCAAAGGACTCCCGCCGTGGCGCATCATCTACCTGCACGCGGCGCGCAACGCCCTGCTGCCCGTCGTGACGTCCTTGGCCGTAAGCGTGGGCAGGACCATCGGCGGCATTGTCCTGGTGGAAGTGGTCTTTTCATGGCCTGGGTTAGGGCGGGAGATCGTGTTGGCCGCCACGCGGTATGACTTTCCGGTGGCGCAAGCGGCCTTCGTCCTGATTGCCGCTGTGGTCATGCTCATGAACTTGCTGGCAGACCTCCTGTACGCCTACCTCGACCCTCGCATCGTATACCGCTGAGTGGTGCGCAAGAGGGGAGATTGCCGGTGACGCTCAACGCGCGGGAAATGTTGCGGCTGCTGCTAAGAGACCGCTTGGCGGTGGCCGGACTGCTTGTTCTTTTGGGATTCATCGTCTTGGCGGTGTTCGCCGACTCCATTGCGCCCTTCGATCCCATGGCCATGCAGCGGGTGGACGGTCGCATCGCACGGATGCACCCTCCTTCGCAACAATTTTTGTTCGGCACCACCGACTACGGGCGCGACATTTTCAGCCAGGTCGTGATGGGAAGCCGGATCGCGCTCCAGGTGGGCATCCTGGCCGCACTCGTGGTCACCATCGCGGGCACGGCCATCGGTCTTGTGGCTGGGTACTACGGCGGCTTGGTGGACACCATCCTCATGCGGGTCGTGGACATCGCCTACGGCATTCCTTTTATCCCCTTTGTGATTGTGCTCGTAGCGCTGATGGAACCCAGCACCACCAATATCATTGTGGCCATTTCAGTGCTGTCGTGGCGCTCGGTGGCGCGCATTGTCCGGGCCCAAGTACTGAGTTTGGCCAACCGGCCGTTCGTGAAGGCAGCGCGGGTGGCGGGCGCCAGCGACTTGCGGATCATGTGGGTGCACATCTTGCCCAACATTATTCCTCTGGCGCTGTTGGAAATGAGCTTTGTCACCGGCTGGGCGATTACATCCGAGGCCAGTATCAGCTTCGTCGGGTTCGGTGACCCGCGCTCTGTGTCGTGGGGAAAAACGCTGCACGAGGCGTTTCTCGCCGGAGCGGTGCGTACCGCGCCATGGTGGGTGGCGGCCCCGGGGCTGGCGATCGTGCTCTTGGTTCTCGCCATCTTCTTCATTACGCGCGGCCTGGAAAACGTTATCAATCCGCGGCTGAGGGAGTGGTGAGACCGTGAGCTTGCTGCAAGTGACGGATCTGAAGGTGGAATACACCACTTCCCGCGGCACCCTGCGCGCGGTGGACGGCGTGTCCTTCTCCCTAGAGCGGGGCAAGACGCTGGGCATCGTGGGCGAAAGCGGCTGCGGCAAATCCACGCTGATGAAGTCCCTGATGCGTTTGCTGCCGCCCCAGGGACGCATCGTCGGCGGCCAGGTCTTGCTGGAAGGGACGGACCTCACCAAACTGTCCGAACACGAGTTGCGGGCCATTCGATGGAAAAAGATGGCCCTCATCACCCAAAGCGCGATGAACGCCCTCAACCCGGTTTACAAGATCGGGGACCAGCTGGCCGAGGTGTTGATAGTCCACGGGGGCATGACCCGCAAAGCGGCGTGGGAGCGAGCTGCGCAACTGTGCCAATTGGTCGGGATCGACCCTGCGCGGCTGTCCGCATATCCGCATCAGTTGTCAGGCGGCATGCGGCAGCGGGTCATGATCGCGATGGCCATCGCCCTTAACCCTGCCCTGATCATCGCTGACGAACCTACCACTGCGTTGGACGTGGTCATCCAGCACCGGATCTTAACCCGGATACGGGAACTGCAGTCTCAGCTGCAAATCGCGATGATCCTGGTGACCCATGACATTTCTTTGGTGGCCGAGATCTGCGATTATGCCATGGTCATGTACGCAGGGGAGATGGTGGAGTACGGGGCGGTCCGGGACATCTTTTTCAAAGCGTACCACCCCTACACCTTGGGACTGTTGAACGCAGTGCCCAGCGTTACCCAGGATATCGAGAGCCTGATCAGCATTCCGGGCTACCCGCCGGACTTGATCCATCCTCCGGCGGGGTGCCGCTTCGCGACCCGTTGTCCCTTCCGGACCGAGGTGTGCGAAACCCAGCGGCCCAACCTCGGTGAAGTGCAAGCGGGTCATCGCGTTGGTTGCCATTTCCCGGAGAAAGCCGAAGAATTTCGGCGACAGGCGGCTGACCGCCGTACGTGGGAGCGCATGAGCGTATGAGCGGCTACGTGTTGGAAGCCAGAAACCTGAAGAAGTACTATCCGGCCAGAGGCGGCATCTGGTCCCGGGGCCAGCGGGGCGAGTTGGTGAAAGCCGTCGACGGTGTGAGTTTCACCCTGCGCGAAGGGGAGATCTTGGGTCTAGCCGGCGAGAGCGGCTCCGGGAAGTCGACCACGGGCGAAATGATTGTCGGCCTCATTGATCCCACGTCCGGGGAGTTATTGCTGGACGGCCGCCCGATCGCGCACGTCAAGAGCCGGAACCTCAAGCAGTTCCGGCGGCAAGTTCAGATGATCTTTCAGGATCCCTTCGGCACCTTGAATCCCCGCCTGACCATCAGGCAGACGGTGGAGGAACCGCTGATCATACACGGTTTTCGCGACCGGGCCGAACGCTTGCAGCGGGTCAAGCTTGCCCTGGAGCGGGCGGAGTTGCGCCCGGTCGAGAAGTACATTAACCGGTTTCCCCATGAACTGTCGGGCGGGGAACGCCAGCGAGTGGCCATCGCCCGTGCCATCGTCCTGGAACCGCGTCTTATCGTGGCCGACGAGCCGGTTTCCATGCTGGACGTCTCCATTCGCGCGGGCGTCCTCAACTTGCTGCGGAAACTCCGCGACGAGCTGGGCCTGAGCATGCTTTACATTTCCCACGACTTATCCACCATCCGCTACATGGCGGACCGGACCGCGGTGATGTACCTGGGGCAGATTGTGGAGATGGGCCCCACCAAGAAGATTATGGAGGCCCCAAAGCATCCTTACACACAGCTTCTGCTCCGGTCGGTGCCGGTCCCAAATCCCGACCACCGCCGGGAGCCGATCCCGGTGAAGGAGGAGGTGGCGCAGCAAATCCGTCCTCCGCAGGGATGCCGTTTTGCGCCCCGCTGCCCTTACGCCATGGAGGCGTGCTGGTCGCAGGAACCGCCGCCGGAGGTTTTCGAAGACGGCCACCAAGTCAGCTGTCATCTCGTGCACGGCACACCAACACAACGGGCGGTCAGTGGAGGCACCTCTCTGCCGACCGCCGGCAACATGCTATAGCCATCGGGAGGTACAGCAAAGTGAGCAATCCCCTCCGACAGTACATCGAACAACACATGGATGAGTTTGTGGCGGATCTGCAGGCCTTCTTGCGCATCCCCAGCGTGAGCGCTCAGGGCGGGCAGCCCATTTTGGACGCGGCCGAATGGCTCAAGCAGCGCATGGAGAAGGCGGGCATTTCCGTCCAGGTCTTCTCCGTTGACGGGGGCCATCCAGTGATCTACGGCGAGATCCAGGGTGAGGGAGACGAAACGCTCCTGAACTACAACCATTACGACGTGCAGCCGCCGGATCCGCTGGAAGAGTGGCACTCGGATCCTTTCGCCGCCGAGATCCGGGACGGGGTGCTGTACGCCCGAGGTGTGGCCGACAACAAGGGCAGCCTGCTTTCCCGCATTCACGCTGTGGAGGCGTATAAAGCGGTCTACGGCAAGCTGCCGGTGACGGTCAAGTTCCTCTTTGAAGGCGAGGAGGAGATCGGCAGCCCCAACTTGGCCGCCTTTGTCGAAGCCCACAAGGACCTGCTCCGGGCCAACGCCTGCATCTGGGAGAACGCTTACAAGGATGACCACGGGCGGCCCACCATGCGGCTGGGCAACAAGGGCATGTGCTATGTGGAACTGCGCTGCCGCGTGGCCAACATCGACAGCCACTCGTCTTTGGCCACCATTTATCCCAACGCCGCGTGGCGGCTAGTGTGGGCTCTCTCAACCTTCAAGGATCAGAACGAGAATATCCTCATCGAAGGCTTCTACGACGATGTGGTGCCGCCCTCTGAGGCCGACATTGAGGCGCTCAAGCGCATCCCGGCCAACGTGGAAGAACAAAAGGCGCGAATGGGCATTCCGCAGCTCCTGTCGGGCGACGACGAGCTAGAGACCAATAAGCGCCTCTACTTCTACCCCACCTGCACCATCGCCGGAATCGGTTCCGGGTACCTGGGCCCCAACTCCAAGACGGTAAATCCGGCCTACGCGTTTGCCAAGGTGGACATGCGACTGGTGGCCAACCAGGATCCCGACGACATCTTGGCCAAGGTCAAGGCCCATTTGAAGAAGCACGGGTTTGACGATATCGAGGTGGTGTCGTACACCCACTCCTGGCCCATGCGGACCCCTGTAGATAACGGCTTTGTGCAGGTGGTGAATGCGGCCGGGCGCAGGGTGTACGGTCAGGAAATGGTCATCCTGCCCAGTTCGCCCGGTACCGGGCCACGGTACGTGTTCCGCCACGTCCGGGATACGATGCCCATCGTGGCGTTGGGCGTCGGCCATGCGGGATCGCAGCAGCACGCTCCCAACGAAAACATCAAGCTGCAGGACTACGCAGAGGCCGTGCACCACGTAGCCGAGATCTTGGCCGAGGCGGCCAAAAGCGGCCTCAACCCGCCCACCAACGGCCGGTAGCAGCCCAAGGTTCCGGCGGTTGCCGCGTCGGGATCAGCTTCTGGACCGCGCCCGCTGCGCCGCCCACCCGGGGCGGCGCAGCGGCGCGTCATTGTACTGGCGGGAGTAGGCGCGGTATGCCCGGCGAATATGCAGCCTCATGAGGCGTTGCGCTTGCCTGGCGTTGCCCTCGCGAATGGCGGCGAGGATCTGCGCGTGTTCCTGGATGGTCTTGGCTGGACGGCGGGGCCAAGCGAGGGAGCGGCCCATCATGACCGCGATGTGAGCCTGCAGTTTCGCGAAGGTCATAACAACGTAAGGGTTGCCGCTGGCCTTGGCTAGGATGAAATGAAAGTTCTGGTTGGCCCGGATAAGATCCTTGAGCGATCCGGCGTCAGCAGCGGCGCGGGCCGCCTCGATGGTGGCCTCGAGCTCCGGGATTACGGCGGGATCGCCCTGCTCGCACACCAGCCGAACTGCCAGGGCTTCGATGGTTTCCCGAAAAACGAATAGGTGGAGGGCCTGTTCGGGGCAGATGGACGCGACCCGGTAGCCTCGACCCGGCTCGTGGGTCACAATGCCTTCCTCCACCAGGCGACGCAGAGCCTCACGCACCGGCGTCCGGCTAACCGACAGCGCGGCGGCGAGTTCGCGCTCGCTCAGTCGGAAACCGGGCGGGAAGGCGCTGTCGAGGATCATGAGCCGAAGTTGTCCGTAGACATCGGGACCTTTGGGGTGTGCGAGAGCCAACGGCCATCACCTTGGCGCTTCTCGACGTGGAACCGTTCGCCCACAAAGTTCGCTACCGCGACGGAAAATCCTAGTGAAAGTCGATTTTCATATGTCTTGATCGGAGGCGTTGGACCATCAGGGGACTGCTTCGAGCCAATCCTCCTCTGGCGTGGCTGTGTGCCAGCACCTTGTTTGTCTTCATGTCCAAGAGCATGTTGGACCCGCTGGCGTCCCTGTACGTGGTGGAATTGGGCGGCAGCCCGGCCGTGGTGGGCGCGGCCGTGGCGTCCGCCTTCGTCATCCCGGCGCTGGTGGCCATCCCCATCGGACGGGTGGTGGACCGCGCGGGGGCCCCGCGCATGCTGGTGGCGGGCACGCTCGTCCTTATCTTTTCGGCGCTGGTTGTGGTGGTGCGTCCGGGCTTGGCCATGCTGTTTTTGTCCCGGGTGGCCAACGGGTTGGCCCACGTCATCCTGATGGTGGCCACGCAGGTGCATGTGGCGGTGGTGGCGCCCGTGCACCGGCGGGAAGAGGCCATCAGTTGGTACAGTACCTTTGTCTCAGCGGGGCAGCTCTTGGGCCCGCTGGCGGTGGGCGTGCTAGTGGACTTGGCGGGCTTTCAGGCTGCTTTTGCGGCCGGAGGCGCAGCCGCTGCGCTGGCTCTGGCCCCCGCCGGCCGCCTGCGAGTCCACGAGGCATCAACCTCGATGGACAGGCGCGGGGAGGACCGGGCGCAGCCGCCGGAAGTGTGGGGCAGGCGACGGCAAGCCGCACCGGCGCGCAGCACCGGCGTCCGCGAACTGTTGCGCAACGACGGCGTGAAGGTGGCCATCGCGGCCAGCAGCGGCATCCTGTTCGCCATGGGCGCCCGCCAGGCATTCCTACCGGTTTACCTGCACAGCCTCGGTTTCTCCACGACGCTCATCGGGTTCATGCTGAGCCTGCGCTCCGTGGTTTCGATGGTGGTCCGGCCCTGGATCCCGGCTATGATCGGCGTCATGGGCGGCCGCCGGTCGGCCCTCGTCGGCGCGACGCTGCTGACCGCAGCCGGTTTGGGGCTCACCGGCTTGGCCCGGGATCCGGTAAGCGTCGGTCTCCTTACCATCCTGATCGGGGTAGGCATCGGCGCATCGCAGCCGCTCACCATCGTGGCCGTCGCGGACCATGTGGAGGAGGGCAAGCAGGGCGTCGCCCTGGGCCTGCGCCTCGCGGCCAACCGCATTGCGCAGCTCATCAATCCCGTCATCTTTGGGCTGGTGGCGGAGGCGGCCGGGTTTGCCGTTACGTTCCTCATCGCGGGCCTCCTGATCGGCCTTGTGGGCGCCATGGTGCGGCAGTGGGGCGCGGTGCTGGACCGGCGCGGGCATGCCGCAGGGGCGGGGGCAGAGTAGCGGCAACGGGAGGATAGGAGCGGGCTCCGGAGAAGTTTAGTGACAATTGGATTCACGGATCCATTGCCGGAAATCACCGACATCGCACTTGCGGAGGGACCCGGCGTGGCTGGCCCGCTGGCGGGCGTCCGCGTCCTCGATGTGACCACCAACATTGCGGGGCCAACCCTGACGTGGATCTTGGCCCAACTGGGCGCGGAGGTCATCAAGGTGGAGCGGCCCGGGGCGGGCGACGAAGGCCGCGCCATGGGCCCCCTCTGGAACGGTCACGGCGTCTACTTCCTGGCCATCAACACCGGCAAGCGGTCCGTGGCCGTGGATCTCAAGGACCCCAGAGGCTTGGCGTGCGTCCGCAGGCTCGCCGCGCAGGCAGACGTGTTCGTCGAAAACTTCCGCCGCGGCAAGGCGGAAGCCCTGGGCTTGGGCTACGAGCAACTGCGCGCGCTGCGGCCCGACGTGATCTATTGCTCCGTGTCGGCCTTTGGCGAAGAGGGGCCGGACGCGGCCAAGCCCGGCTACGACTCGGTGCTGCAAGGGCGCACCGGCATTATCAGCGTTACAGGCACGCCGGAGGGTCCGCCGGTGCGGGCGGGCGTCTCCATCCTGGACGGCGGGACGGCCATGTGGGGCGCTCTGGCCGTGGTTACCGCGCTGTACCACCGGGCCCTCACCGGGCAAGGACAGCGGGTGGGCGTGTCCCTTTTTGAAACCGGCGCCGGTTGGATGAACTACCACATCATGGCGTACCAGGCCACGGGCCGGGTGCCGCCCCGGCAGGGCACCGGGCACGCGGCCTTTGCTCCCTACGGGAGCTTTCCGTGCCGGGACGGTTCCATCCTCATCGGGATCTCCAACGACCGCCTGTTTCGCCGGCTGTGCGAGGCCATGGGACTTGAGCACCTGGCAGACGATCCCCGCTTTCAGCACAACCCCGGCCGCGTCCAGCGGCGCGACGAGTTGGGTGCGCTCCTCGCGGATCGGTTCCGGGAGGACACGGTAGACGCGTGGATCGAGCGGCTGGAGGCCGCGGGGATCCCCTGCGGCCCCATCCAGACCGTCGAGCAGCTTTTGGCCGACCCGCAGCTGGACGCCCTGCGCATGCTGGTGCCGGCTGACCATCCGGACATTCCCGGCCTGCGGGTGCCGCGGATCCCCGTCCGGTTGGAGACGCTGCCGCAGGCCGCCAGGGCCCGCGGGGCGCCGCCGTTGGGCCAGGACACCTGGGCGGTGTTGCGGAAGGCGGGCTGTTCGGCCGCGCAGCTCCGGGAACTGTGGCGGGACGGTGTGCTGGCCGGGCCCATCCCGGATGATGAGGGCGATGCGGAATGCGCCACCAGCTGACCCGCAGCCGATCAGGGAGAACGGGACCCGGAAGAGGAAGGCCATGCGCGTCAAGTAGCCTCAAGACTGAGCGCGAGCGGAGGCGGCGGCGCAAGCCGGCCGGCGGAGGAGGACCGCGATGATTGAGCTGACGCCAGAGCAGAAAGAAATCTTGGCCGTGGTGCGGGAGTTTGCCCAGCGGGAGATCAAGCCCGTCGTCAAGGAGTACGAGCCCCAAGACCGCTACCCGTGGCCCATCGTGGAGCGCATGAAGGAACTGGGCCTGTTTGGGCTGACCATCCCGCAAGAGTACGGCGGGGCGGGGCTCGACTTCGTGACGTATGCCCTGGTGTTTGAGGAGTTGTCGGCCGCGTGGATGAGCGTCGCCGGTGTTCTGGGCACCCACTCCATCATGGCCTATGTCATCAACACCTACGGCACCGAGGAGCAGAAGCGGCGGTTTCTCCCCCACATGGCCACCGGGGAACTGCGCGGCGGGCTGGCCCTGACCGAGCCCGAGGCCGGGTCCGACGTGGCCAACATCCAGACCCGGGCGGTGCGGGACGGCGACCACTACGTGCTCAACGGCACCAAGACGTTCATCACCAACTCCCGCAACGGCACGGGGCTTTTGGTGCTGGCCAAGACCAATCCTCACGCGGAGCGGCCCAGCCGCGGCATGTCGGCATTCATATTCGAGCACTTCGGCGACGTGCCCGGGTTCACGGTGCGGCGGGACATCCACAAGCTGGGCTATCGGGGCCTGGATACGTGTGAGATCGGCTTTGAGAACGTGCGCATCCCGGCCGAAAACCTGGTGGGCGGCGTGGAAGGCCAGGGCTTCAAGCACGTGATGAGCGGCCTGGAGGTGGGGCGGCTCAATGTAGCCGCCCGCGCCGTGGGCGTGGCCCGGGCCGCGTTTGAAGACGCCATCCGCTACGCGCAGCAGCGGGTCGCGTTTGGGAAACCCATCGCCCGGCACCAGGCGGTGCAGCAGCTGTTGGCCGACGCCTACACGCAGATCGAGGCCGCCCGCTACCTGGTGCTGCACGCGGCCAGGAAGAAAGACCGGGGCGAGCGGGTCGACCTGGAGGCGGGAGCGGCCAAGCTGTTTGCCAGCGAGATGTGCGGCCGGGTGACGCTGGACATGATGCGGGTCCTGGGTGGCTACGGGTATACCGCCGACTTTGACCTGGAGCGGTACTACCGGGACGCACCGCTGATGATCATCGGTGAGGGCACCAACGAGATCCAGCGCATGGTCATCGCCAACCGGCTGCTGGAGCTGTATGCCCTGTAGCGTTTCTTGGACCGCAAGACGAGGAGGCGGGACGGGTGAGCAACGCGCCGGCGCGCGGGCAACCGAAGCAGGCCGGCGGCCGGTCCGGGAGCGAACCGCCATCGCGTTCGGCCCAACGCAGCGCCAAAAGCGGCGGCGCGGCCGGACGGGCGCCGCGCCCTAGGCCGGTTTCTGTGGACGACATCCGCCGCGCCGTTGCGGAGCTGCTGGTGGAGGCCAACTACTCCATCGGCGACGACGTGCTGGACGCGCTGCGCCACGCTGCCGCGGAGGAGCAATCGCCGCTGGGGCGGGACATCTTGCGGCAGTTGGTGGCCAACTACGAACTGGCCCGCCGGGAGCGTGTGCCCGCTTGCCAGGACACGGGCCTGACGGTGGTGTTTCTCGAGATCGGGCAGGATGTGCACCTGGTAGGCGGGGACTTGCGGGCGGCGGTGGATGAGGGAGTGCGCGACGGGACCCGCGCGGGGTACCTGCGCAACTCCGTGGTGGGCGACCCGCTCCTGCGGGCCAACACCGGCGACAATGCACCGGCGGTGCTGCACATCGACATCATACCCGGCGACCGGGTGCACGTGACCGTTGCGTGCAAAGGTTTTGGCAGCGAGAACAAGAGCCGGTTGGCCATGCTGACGCCCGCCGACGGGATCGAAGGCGTCAAGCGGTTTGTGGTGGAAACGGTGGACCGGGCCGGTGCCCAAGCGTGCCCGCCGCTCATCGTGGGCGTAGGTATCGGCGGCAGCTTTGAACTGGCGGCCCGCCTGGCCAAGCAGGCCCTGCTGCGCCCTGTCAACAGGCGGCACGCCCGCCCCGACATCCGGCAGCTGGAAGAAGAGCTGCTGGAGGAGATCAACCGGCTGGGCATCGGTCCCCAGGGCCTGGGCGGCGTCAAGACGGCCCTGGGCGTGAACATCGAGGTGTACCCGACTCACATCGCGGGCCTGCCTGTGGCCGTCAATATTGGCTGCCATTCCAACCGGCACCGGGACGTGTGGCTGTAGGCGGCCGGCAGCGGCGCCGCTGGCCGTTGCAGAGCGCAGGAAATCGCACCGGGGAGGGGCGGCAGGCGGTGCGCACCCGAGGCTGCCGGCCGGCGCCAAGCGGGGACGGAGCATGGCTGTAGAGTTGCACATCGATCCCATCTTGCCGGCTGAGGCCGCGCGACGTTTGCGGGCCGGCGAGCAGGTGCTGATCACAGGCGAGCTGTGGACAGCCCGCGACGCCGCGTGCGGGCGGCTGGCCCGGGCGCTGACCGCAGGCGACCCGCTGCCCCTCGATCTGCGGGGCCGCGTCATCTACGCAGTGGGCCCCACGCCGGCGAAACCGGGCCAGGTCATCGGCTCCGCCGGGCCTACCACCGCGGCGCGGCTTTTGCCGTACCTGGGGGCGCTTTTGAGCGCGGGGACGGCGGCACTGGTGGCCAAGGGCGACTGGCCGGCCCATGCGGCGGACATCTTCCGGGGCCACGGAGCGGTGTACCTGGTCGCCCTGGGCGGGGCCGGGGCGCTTTTGGCCCAAACGGTCAAAGAGGTGGAAGTAGCCGCCTACCCGGATCTGGGCCCTGAGGCCATCCTCCGCCTGCGGGTGGAGCGATTTCCGGCCATCGTCGCCATCGACGCGCAGGGAAAGGACTTGCACCGTCAGGCCCGGGCCGAATGGGTCCGCCGCCTGCAGGGCGGTGCCGCCGGCGCGGTGCCGCCAGGGGCGCTTTAGGCCGCGGGCGCTTGCGCCCGAGAGAAGGTCGCGGGCCGCCGCGGCCGTCGAACCCTCTGGGGAGGATGAGGCATGTACCGCAGTTACCTGTTCAGCCCCGCCAGCGACATCTACAAGATGGAGAAGGGCCTGCGCAGCGGCGCGGACGCGGTCATCTATGACCTGGAGGACGGCGTTGCGCCGTCGCAGAAAGACGCGGCCCGGGCCAACCTGGCGGCGTTTCTGGAACGGATCGACTGGGACGCGCCGCACCCGGCGGTGTTCGTGCGGGTCAACGGTGCGATGACGCCCTGGTTTCACCGGGACCTGGAGGCGGTTTACCATCCCCGCGTGACCGGATACATGGTGCCCAAGGTGGAGTCCCGTGAGACGCTCATCACCGCCGAGGCGGCGCTGCTGCGGGCGGCCGGACGGGAAGACGCGCCCTTCAGCATCATTCCTTTCATTGAAAGCGCCCATGCCCTGTGGAACCTGCCCGCCATCGTGCAGGGCCTGCCGCGGGTGCCCCGGGTGGTGCTGGGCGGCGAGGACTTCGCGACCGGGTTGGGTATCCGGCCCAAACCGGGGGGACTGAGCTACGTGGTGCCCAGGGGCCTGCTGGCCATCTTGAGCCGGGTGGCGGGGCTCGAGCCGCCGGTGGACACGGTGTACGCGGCCTTTCGCGATGAGGCGGGCCTGCGGGCGGAGCTGGAGCAGGCCAAGGAACTGGGCTGCTTCGGCAAGCTCGCCATCCACCCTGCCCAGATCCAGCCTATTAACGAGGCCTTCACGCCTGGTGAGGCGGACGTCGCGTGGGCGCGGAAGGTGCTGGACGCCTTTGCCGCGAGCCTAGCCGCGGGTAAGGGTGCGGGCAAAGCGGACGAAGCCATGGTCGAGCAGCCCATCGCCGAGCGGGCGCGGCGGCTTTTGGCACTGCATGAGGCCATCGCCCGGCGCGGCGGGGAGGGAGGGACACGGTGAACCCGGCCGGCGAAAACCGCGAGCAGCTTTTGGGCCAGGAGGCGCCGGACCAGCCGGCGGAAGCAGGAGGACAGGCGGGAGCGGGCGCAGAGAGCCTGGTCCCGCCGGAAGCGTGGGAACTGGTAGGGCGCCAGATCGGCCCCGGCAAGCCCTTGACCATTTGCGCCAACGACGTGGAGCGGTTTTGCAAGGTCATCGGCGAGGATAATCCCATCTTCTTTGACGACGAGGCAGCGCGCAAAAGCCCCTACGGGAGCCGGCCCATGCCACTCACGTTCCCCTTGACGCGCTTTGAGTCGGGCGACGAGCGCAGCTTTCACGTGCCGCTCCATGCGACGCGCCGGGTGCGGGGCGAGGATGAGCTCATCGTGTTGCGGCCTATCAAGGTGGGGGACGTGATCCGGGCGCGCACCCGTCTCGTAGGCATCGAGGAAAAGACGGGCCGCAGCGGGCGGATGGTGTTCCTGCGCTTTCAAACCGAGTATTTATTGGACAACGACGAGGTGGCCATGATCGTGCGCACCACCATCGTGCGGCGCTAGCGCCGCACCCGCTGGCGCCGCACGGCGCGCTTGTCGGGCGGGAAGGCGAAGGCGTCGCGAAGGTTCGGCGAGGGAGGACGGGCCGGTGGACTGGCAACCGGGAGCACAGTTGCCGCCGCTGGTGGTGGGGCCCATCACCACCGAGATGCTGGTGCGCTGGACGGCGGCGGCTGAAGACTACAATCCGATTCATTACGACCAGGCTTTCGCCCGGGAGCAGGGCTTGCCCGACGTGATCATGCACGGTCCCTACAAGCTCGCGCTGCTGTGCCGGCTGCTGCACCGGGCGCTGGGGTCCCAGGGATGGATCCGGCGCATCCAGGTCCGCTACACGGGCATGGACGTGCCCGGCGACGTGCTGGAGATGGGCGGCCGGGTGGAGCGGCTGGAGGAGGGGCCGGGGGAGCGGCGAGCTGTGCTCAGCCTATACGCCCGCAACCGCCGCGGGGTCGAGACGGTGCGCGGGGAAGCGGAGGTGGTGCTGGTCCCGCAGGGGGAAGTGGATGATGTATGCAGGAGACAGGCGCCGGTAGGTGGAAAAAGCGAATCATCAGGCGACCTGATCGACCATGAATTTTCCTAAAAGGAGGTCATGTTGGTGGCACGTCGGATGGGTAGAACGGCAGTATGCATTATTGCGGTTTTTGCACTGGTTGGAGTGATCGCCGGCGCGGCACTGGCCCAGAGGGTGCCTGTGCGCATGGCTACGGCTGACGTAGGCTCCTACGGGTATGCAGTGTCCAGCATCTTGGCCGACGTCCTCAACCGGGAGCTGCCGTCCCAGTACGTGGTCACCGTCCACCCGTATCCCAATACGACCGCGGCCATGCGGGCGGCCATGAACGGCGAGGCGGAGATGTCCTACACCGCCGACGTCGGGATGACCGAGCTGTACGCCCGGGTCGGGCCGTACCAGGGCTTCACGCCGAGGATCGGCGACCTGGTGCACACCCTGTACGTGTACCCGATGGAGTCGTTTATGACGGTGCCGGCCGATCAGGCGGACAACTTCGACTCGTGGGGTGACTTCAGCGGCAAGCCGGTCTACTTCACGCCGGCCGGGTACATGAACTGGATCAACTTCCAGCGGGTGTTCAACGCGCTGGGCTACGAGTTCAACCACGTGGAGATCGACTCGTCGCTGCTGGCCGACGCCCTGCGGGCGGGCTCCATCGTGGGCGCCGGCTCCTACACCACGGCGGGCGCGTCGCTGCCCACGTTCTGGAAGGAAGCCGAGTTGCGCATCGCCATCAAGATCGTGAACCCCAGCCCCGAGGAGTTCGCCAAGCTGGAGGCGGCCGGCCTGGTGCCGCGGCGCGTAGATCCCAAGCGGGCGTTCACCCGCGACGTGGGCGTCGACGAGATCTGGGGCGTGCCCATCCTGTTCGCCTACAACATGCGGGCCGACGCGGATCCTGAGCTGGTGTACCAGATTTTGACGGCGCTGGAGAAGGCCGCGCCCGGGCTGCCGGCCCTCGACCCCGGCTTCACACCGCTGTCCGAGGACTTCGTCGGCATCCAGGTGGCCGGCATCGCTGCCAACCCGCACATCCCGGTCCATGCCGGCTTGGCGCGGTTCCTCCAGGAGCGGGGCGCCTGGGACGACAGCTGGACCATCGCCGAGTAACGAACCCGGGGGCTGGCCTTGCGCCAGCCCCCCTTTTGCCCTCTGGTGGGCGCGACCTGCCCCGCGAGCGGGGAAGCCCGGACCGCGACCAAACACGCATGAGGGGACGAAACCCGCCATGGAACAGCTCAGGAAGGTTGTGAACGCCCGCAGCTTGCTGCTGGCGGCGTCGCTCTTCTTTTTCGTGCAACTGCTCATCTACTTTTTCACCGGCGCCGGCGGCCCGCTTAAGCTGGCAACCCGGCTCGTGCCCGTGGCCCTGATCTTGTATGTCCTTAAGGCCTATAAGGACAATGAGCTGTACCCGCGCCTGCCGCGCTTGGCCAACCAGATCATCGCCGCCATATACGTGATCGCGGCCTTGATACCGCTTGTGTACCTGGAGCGGGAGTACACCAACCTGTTCCTCTTTCGGGCTGGGGCGTACAATACCGCCGACCTGGTGGTGGGCACGATTCTGTTCCTTTTGGTGATGGAGATTTCCCGGAAGGCCCACCCGGTGCTCTTCATTGTCAACCTGGTGCTGATCGCCTACACCTTGTGGGGCGCGTACATTCCCATCGACTTCTTCTGGCACCCTGGGGCTTCCCTGGAGCGGATCATCACGTCATCCACGGTGGAGCTGGCCACGGGCGTCTTCGGAAAGTACCCCCAGATGGGTTTGACGCTCATAGCCGCCTTCTTGCTCTTGGCCTCCGTCGGAGATGGGTTCGGCACCCAGGAGTCGCTTCTAAGGGTGGTTACCGGCCTCGCGGGCCGCCGCAGGCACACGATCCCCCAAACGGCGGTCATCAGTTCGCTCGTGGTCGGCATGGTCAGCGGCAGCGGCGCTGCCAACACGGCCGTGACCGGGAGCGTCACCATCCCTCTTATGAAGAGGTATGGCATCCCGGCCGCGTTTGCGGGCGCCGTGGAAACCGCCGCCTCCATGGGCGGCCTCATCATGCCGCCCCTTATGGCCGCGGCCGCGTTCATGATGGCCGACTTCCTAGGCGTTACCTACTGGGACGTGGTGCAGCGGGGTTTTTCCACCGGGTTCATCTACTACGCGGTCGTGGCCTTCGCGGTATATCTGATCGGCCTGCGCTATATCGAACCGGGTGAGGTCAACCAGCCGGCCGTCCCCTTCTACGACAAGCTCAAGACCATTCTGTTCCTGGGCTGCATCGTCCTGCTGGTCATTTTCATGGGCGTGCTGGACTTAAGCCCCATGCGGGCGGCCGTGTACGCCGGTTTCGTGCTTTTGACGCTGATGGTGGCCGTCGAGTCGTACTACAAGTACGGGCGGCGTCATCCGGATTTTGCCCGGCATACACTGGCGGGACAGTTAGCCAAAGCCCTGGAAACCTTTGCCGACCTGGCGGCCTACATCGTCATCCTTATGATGGTACTGGGCATCATGATCGGGCTGTTCACGGTCACCGGCTTCATCCTGCGCATGGGCCAGCTCATGCTGCGGCTGGGCGAGTGGCACGTGGCCGCCATCATCGTGATGGCGTGGCTCTTTGGGTGGCTCGCGGGCACGGGGCTGCCCCCGACGGCCACCTACATCGTCGTCGCCGTTATCATCGTGCCGCCTATGACCCGGTTTGGCATCAGCCCGTGGGTGGCCCACTTTTTTGCGTTCTTGATCTCGGTCTGGGGCGAGCTGACGCCGCCCACGTCGCTGACGGCCGCGGTGGCGTCCAGCATATCCGGAGCGTCGTTCATGCGCACGGCTTGGGAAGCCTTGAGGATCTGCTCACCCATGTTCGTGCTGTCCTTCGCGATCTTCGTGCGCCAGGAAATGCTCACGCAGCCCGGGTGGCCGCAGATCCTCTCCAGCGTCATCGTGGGAATCGCTTGTCTTGGATTGACCTTCTCGCTGTTTGGGCAGTTTTCGAAGGAGCGACTGGCCGACTGGCTCGGGAGGGGCGCCATCGTGGCCTTAGCCCTGGTCACCATGTTTTACCCGGACCAGTCGGTGGCCGTCGCCGCGGGCATACCGTGCTTAATCCTGCTGATTAAGGGCGTGCTCAACTTCCGGATCATCGGTCCCCCGGTGACGCAGCCCATCGGCCCGGCGGTATGACCCGCGGCCGGCGGGGCGACGCCGGGGAAGACCAACTGCCCCTGGCGTGCCGGCTGCTGGGCGGTGGGCCGGCGCCGCCCACCGGCAGCCAAAAAAAGAGGCCGCCCTCAGGCGGCCTCTTTTGGCTGGGGCGCCAGGATTCGAACCTGGACCGATTGCTCCAAAGGCAATAGTGCTGCCGTTACACCACGCCCCACTAGACGGCAAGCGCCGGCGCACCGCCGGCTGCAGCCAACCCTATTATACCGGCCCGTTGTCGGCGCTGTCAAACAATTGGGCCGCCCGGGTGTCAGCCGAGCCGCCCGGGCGCAAGGGCCGCCGGCGCTGCATGGGGCCTGGGGCCGCTGGGCGCTGCAGGGTGCCCGCGGACGGAAGCGGCTGCAGGAGGGTGTGCACTCGCCAGGCGGGGCGAAGGCGGACGCCAGGAGGCCATGGCGACAGGAGATGAGGGTCGCGGCGTCATACTGATAATGATCGCCCCGGATGGATGCATCCGGGCAGGCGGGCGTCCCGGCGAACCTGCCCGCGCCGGGAGCGCCGGCGGCCCCGCGGCCGGCGGAGGAAAGGCACCGGCGGTGCCGAAGGAGTCGGGGCGGAACTTTCATCCGGGAGGAGACCCTTGCATGTCCGAAGCCGTCGCCGTCATCCTGGCTGCCGGCCAAGGCACCCGCATGCGCTCCAAGCGCCCCAAGGTGCTGCATCCTTTGTGCGGGCGGCCAATGCTGCACACGGTAGTCGACAACGTGCGGCGGGCGGGCTTCGGCCGGGTGATCGTGGTTGTCGGCCACCAGGCGGATGAGGTGCGGGCCGCGTGCGCGGGGCTCGACCTCGAGTTTGTCGTGCAGGAGCCGCAACTGGGTACGGGCCACGCGGTGGCCCAAGCGGAGCCTCTTTTGGCCCGCTACGACGGTCCGGTGCTTGTCACCTACGGGGACACCCCCCTTTGGCGGCCGCAGACCTTGGCTAACCTACTGGACCACCATCGCAAAAGCGGGGCCGCGGCGTCCGTCATCAGCGCCGTGGTGGACCGGCCGGACGGCTACGGCCGCATCGTACGGGACGGCGGCACGGGCCGGTTTCTGCGCGTCGTGGAGCAAAAGGACGCGACGCCCGCCGAGGCGGCCATCCGGGAGATCAATTCGGGCACCTATTGCTTCGACGCGGCCAAGCTGTTTGAGGGCCTGCGGCAGGTGCAGCCCCTCAACGCCCAGGGCGAGTACTACCTGCCCGACGTCCTGACGGTGCTGGGGCGGGCCGGCCAGACGGTGGAAGTGCTGGTGGTGCCCGACGCGCTGGAGGTCCTGGGCGTCAACAACCGGGTGGAGCTGGCCCAGGCGGAGGCCGTCATGCGCCAGCGCATCGTGGAGCAGTGGATGCTGGCCGGCGTGACAGTGATGGATCCGGACACCGTGTACATCGACCCCCAGGCCCACCTAGAGCCGGATGTCGTCATCATGCCGTTCACGTTCATCCGCGGGGCGTCAAAGATCTGCGAAGACGCCCGCATCGGTCCCCACGCCGAAATTGACAACAGCGAGATCGGGGCCGGCGCCGTGGTGGAGCGCTCGGTAGTGCGGGAAAGCCGCGTCGGACCGCGCTGCACGGTGGGCCCCTTCAGTTTCCTCCGGCCCGGCACGGTGCTGGAGGCGGGCGCCAAGGTCGGGGCCTATGTGGAGGTCAAGCAGTCCATCATCGGTCCCGGCAGCAAGGTGCCCCACTTGTCGTACGTGGGTGACGCCACCATCGGCAAGGACGTCAACGTGGGCGCCGGCACCATCACGTGCAACTATGACGGCCAGGCCAAGCATCCCACCTTCATCAGCGACGGGGCGTTCATCGGCAGCAACACCAATCTGGTAGCGCCGGTGCGCATCGGCGAAGGCGCCTACACCGGCGCCGGCTCCACCATCACGCGCGATGTGCCGCCGGGGGCGTTGGCGCTGGAGCGCGCCGAGCTCCGCATCATCGAGGGATGGGCGGCCAGGAGAAGATCAAAGAGGAAGACACAGGAGGCGCCATAGGAGGACATGCGGGTCCACTCCGTAAGCCATAAGAAGATCAAGATATTCACGGGCACCGCCCACCCCGAGCTGGCGAAGGAGATCTGCGACTGCCTCGAGCTGCCGTTGGGGGATGCGGTGGTCGGCCGGTTTCGAGACGGCGAGATCAACCTGCGCATCGGCGAGACGGTGCGGGGTGCCGAGGTATTTGTCATCCAGCCCACCTGCAACCCGGCCGACTCCAACCTGATGGAGCTTTTGGTAATGATCGACGCCCTCAACCGGGCGTCGGCCACCTCCATCGCCGCCGTCATCCCCTACTACGGTTACGCCCGGCAGGACCGCAAGACGCAGCCCCGGGATCCCATCGTGGCCAAGCTGGTCGCCAACCTTTTGACCGCCGCCGGGGCCGACCGGGTGCTGACCATGGACCTGCACGCCGGCCAGATCCAGGGTTTCTTTGACATTCCGGTGGACAACCTCAAGGCGCTGCCCATCCTGGCCGACTACTTCGCCAAAAAAGGCCTGGACGACGTGGTGGTGGTGTCGCCCGACGTGGGTGGCGTGGCCCGGGCGCGCGAGTTTTCCCAGCGGTTGGGCACGCCCTTGGCCATCATCGACAAGCGCCGCCCGCAGCCCAACGTCGCGGAAGTGATGCACGTCATCGGCGACGTCCAGGGCAAGACAGCTATCCTGATCGACGACATCGTGGACACCGGCGGCACGCTGGTCAAGGCCGCCGAGGCGCTCTTGGCTCAGGGGGCCAAGGAGGTGTACGCTGCGGCCACGCACCCGGTCCTGTCGGACCCGGGGGCCGAGCGACTACAGGCGTCGCCCATCAAGGAAATCGTGGTGACCAATACTATCCCGCTGCCGGTGCACAAGCGGGTGCCCAAGATCCGGGTGCTGTCCATCGCGCCGATGTTCGCCGAGGCCATCCGGCGCATCTTTGAGGAGATCTCGGTGAGCAAGTTGTTCGAGGTCTAGCCGGAGCCGCGACGGGCTGATCGAGACCCCGGCGCGTAGGAGCCGCACCCATGGGAAACCACATGGTACAGGCACAGCGAGGAGGGGTCGCGATGAGCGAAGCGGTGTTGACGGGACAATACCGGCAGGTGACAGGCAAAGGCAGCGCGCGCCGTCTGCGGCGGGCTGGGCAGGTGCCGGGCGTCCTGTACGGCGCCGGGCAGGAATCGACGCCGGTGGCCGTGGACGCGCGGCAGTTGGAACGCCTGGCTCACGGCGCGGGCGTCCACGGTCTGGTGGAGCTGCAGTTGCAGGACGGCGACCGGGCGGCGCAGCGTAAAGTGTTGATCAAGGAGTTGCAGCGGGATCCCGTGACCGGTGCCATCGTGCATGTGGATCTCCACGCCGTCGCCCTGGACCAGGAGTTGGAGACGACGGTGCCCGTCGAGGCCGTCGGCAGCCCGGCCGACGGGGTGGTCAACCTGTTGCGGCGGGAGCTCACCGTGTCATGCCTGCCGGCGGACATCCCCGAGGTCATCTCCGTGGATGTGTCCGGCCTGGAAGTGGGCGCTCAGGTGACAGTCCAGGATTTGACGGTGCCGCCGGGCGTGCGGGTCCGCCACGACCCCGATGACGTGGTGCTGACCATCATCCCCACCCGGACAGAAGCGGCGCCGGAGGCAGAGGCGCCAGCCGGCGAAGCTGGCGGTGAAGGCGAGTCGTCCGGCGAGGCCGGTGCCGGCGGCGAGGGCAAGGAGGAGTAACGGGNTCTGAAGCTGATCGTCGGATTGGGCAACCCCGGCCCGCGTTACGCGCGCACCCGGCACAACCTGGGCTTTTGGGTCGTTGATCTCGTGGCCGCGGAGCTGGGCCTGCGCTGGCGCGAGCACTGGTCCAACAGCCTCCTGGCCAGCGGCGAGCTGGGTGGGCACAAGATCCTGCTGGCCAAGCCCCAGACGTTCATGAACTTGAGCGGCGAAGCGGTGGAGCCGCTTGTCCGCTACTACCGCCTGCCTTTAGAAGACCTGCTGGTGGTCTACGACGACCTGGACCTGCCGGCAGGCAGCATGCGGGTGCGGCCCGCCGGCAGTGCCGGGGGCCACAAGGGCATGCAGTCCATCATCACCCATCTGGGCAGCCAGGCGTTTCCTCGAGTGCGGTTGGGTATCGGGCGGCCACCGGCGCCCCTCACGGCCGCGGAATACGTGCTCAAGCCCATGGACGACCAGGAGCGGGCGTTGTATGAGTCGTTGGCCCGGGAGGGCGCGGCCGCCGTGCGCACTTGGGTGTTGGAAGGCACGGCGGCGGCCATGAACAAGTACAATAAAGCGAATAAGGCGCAGGAGGCCCTGCCATAATACGAGCCGTACCAGCGAGCTCAAGTTGATCTTGTCTTGTGCCCGTGCCTATAATGAAGAGTGCCGTTCAAAGGCGGTCGATCATCTTCGCGTTGGCCAAAGGCCGTCGCTTCCACCGGGATGGCCGAGCCTTTCCAAATAGATTGACGCGCCCGGCCCCACGGCTGGGCGTGTTCCTCGTTGCATGACCGGGGAAAGCCGCCGGGCGCTGGGGAGGTATGCCCGCGCGCGGCTGACGGAGGGACATTGATTTGGACATTACGGCAATCTTTGACTTGTTGGCCGAATCGCGCGAGTTGCGCTGGCTGAAAGGCAGCCAGCGCCCGCCCGCGCAGGCGCCCGTCAGCCTCCTGCACGGGTTTACGCCGGCCCACAAGGTATTGCTCATCGCGGCCCTCTATCGCGAGGGCTGGCCGGGGGGCGGCCGCCGCTCCATGCTGGTGGTGGCCGCGGGGCCCCGTCAGGCGGAGCGGCTGCGGGAAGACCTGGTAGCTCTGCTGCCCGAAGATGAGGTGCTGCTGTTTCCGGCGCGGGAAATCTGGCCCCACGAAGAGCTGCCGATGCCCAAGGACCTGACCTCCGCCCGCCTGGCCGTCTTGGAGCGCCTGAGCCTGGGCCGCCCAACGCTGGTGGTGGCGCCCGTGCAAGCGGCCGTGGAGCGGCTGGTGCCCCGGGAGGCGCTGGCCCGCGCCGTGCGCACCATCGCCGTGGGCGATCGCATCCGGATGCAGGCGCTCGCGGCAGAATTGGTGCGACTGGGCTACGAGCGGGTGGACATGGTGGACGGGCGCGGCCAGTTCAGCGTGCGGGGCGGGCTCATCGACGTGTTCCCCCTGACGGCGGTGCAAGCCCTGCGCCTCGACTTCTTCGACGACGAGGTCGACTCCATCCGCTGGTTTGATGTGGAAACCCAACGTTCCTCAGGCACCGTGGACCGGGCCGTCATCGGGCCGGTGTGGGAACTGCTGTTGCCGGAGGACGTGAGCCCGGCCCTGGAAGCCATCGAAGCCGCCGCCGACCGCCAGGCCAACCGCCTGCACCGGGCCGGTTTCACCGAGGCCGCGGCGGACCTGCGCCAGCGGGTGGCCGCCCACCTCGAGCAGTTGCGGACAGGCCGGCGGTTTGCCGGCATCGAGCAGTACAAGGCCTTTTTCCACCCGCGCCTGGAAACGCTGGTGGACTACGTGGGCGACGGGCCCGTGGTACTGGATGAGCCGGCCCGTACCCGGGAACAGCTGAACTTGTTCCACGGCGACTACGTGCAAAACCACGCGGGGCTGCTGGAGCGCGGGCGGGTGCTGCCTGAGTCCGGCGGGCTGTTTGCTGACTGGGACGACCTCTTGCTTGCGGTGCGCCGCCGCCCGGCGCTCTTTACATGCGGCCTCAAACAGCACGTGCCGGGGTTGGAGGGCGTCCCCGAACTGCAGGTGGCGTCCCGGCCCGCGCCCACGTTCCAGGGGAAGATGGAGCCCTTTGTGGAGTCGGTGCGAGAGCGGCGCCGCCAGGGATGGCGAGTCGTGATCGCCTCGGCCACGGATGAGCGGGCGCAGCGGATCGAAACCGTCCTCCGGGATGAGGAGATCCCGGTGCGGCGCTGGCCGGTGCCGGGCGACGGGCCAGTCCAGGAAGGCACTAAGCTCAATGGCGGGTACAACGGCAAGGCCCATGGGGCCGGGGCGGGCGCGGCGGGGAGCCTGGGGGCCGTCGCTTCCGAGAGCCTGCTCGACGGCGCCTCGGTGCCTGACGGCGCTGGCGCCGGCGGGGCGCGGCCCAACGGCGCCGCGCCCGGCGGCAATGGCGCGGTCCCGGCCGCGGAGCGCGCGCCGGCGGCGCCGGGGCGGCTCATCCTGCCGCCCGGCACGGTGACCGTCCTCACCGCCAACTTGAGCGCCGGCTGCGAGTTGCCGGCGGTGAAGCTCTTGCTCTTGACGGAGCTGGAGACCTTCGGCCAGCGGAAAGTGCGCCGGCAGGCGCGGCCCAGAAGTGGCGCCGGGGCGCGGCTTGACGAGCTCAAGGTGGGCGACCTGGTGGTCCACGTCAACCACGGCATCGGCCGCTACATGGGCGTGGAGACGCTGCAGATCGGCGGTGTCCATAAGGACTACCTGGTGGTGCAGTACGCGGGTGACGACAAGCTGTATGTGCCCACCGAGCAGGTGGACCTGCTGCAGAAGTACATCGGTGTGGAAGGCCAGACCCCCCGCCTCAATCGGTTAGGCGGCAGCGACTGGGCCCGGGTCAAAAAGCGGGTCACCGAATCCGTCAAGGAGCTGGCCCAAGGACTGCTCAAGCTGTACGCGGAGCGGGAGGCGCTGCCCGGCTACGCCTTTTCCAAGGACACCGTCTGGCAACAGCAGTTTGAGGAAGCCTTTCCCTACGAGGAGACGCCCGACCAGTGGCGGGCCATCCAGGAAGTCAAGGCCGACATGGAGCGGCCCCGGCCCATGGACCGGCTGCTTTGCGGCGACGTGGGCTTCGGCAAGACGGAGGTGGCCATGCGGGCGGCCTTCAAGGCCGTCATGGACGCCAAGCAGGTGGCGGTGCTGGTGCCCACCACCATCCTCGCGCAGCAGCACCTGCGCACCTTCCGGGATCGATTTGCCGCGTACCCGGTGCGCATCGAGGCGTTGAGCCGCTTCCAGTCGCCGGCGGAGCAGGCCCGCATCCTCAAGGGGCTCGCCGACGGCACCGTGGACATCGTCATCGGCACGCACAGGCTCCTGTCCAAGGACGTGCAGTTCAAGGACTTGGGCTGCGTCATCGTGGACGAGGAGCAGCGCTTTGGCGTGGCGCAAAAGGAGCGCCTCAAGGAGCTGCGTCGCACGGTAGACGTGCTCACTTTGAGCGCGACGCCCATTCCCCGCACCCTGCACATGGCCCTGGTGGGCGTCCGGGACATGAGCATCATCGAGACGCCGCCCGAAGACCGGTTTCCCATCCGCACCTACGTGGTGGAGTACAACGAGGAGCTGGTGCGGGAAGCCATCCTGCGGGAGCTGGCCCGGGGCGGGCAGGTGTACTTTGTCCACAACCGGGTGCAGGACATCGAGCGGTTCGGCGAGCGTTTGCGGGAGCTGGTGCCGGAGGCCCGCATCGCCATCGCCCACGGGCAGATGGACGAGGATCTGCTCGAGCGGGTGATGCTGGACTTCCTCAACGGCGAGATCGACGTGCTTTTGTGCAGCACCATCATCGAAACCGGCATGGACATCGCCAACGTCAACACCCTCATCGTGGACGAGGCGGACCGGCTGGGGCTCGCGCAGCTCTACCAGCTACGGGGACGGGTCGGGCGCAGCAACCGGGTGGCCTATGCGTATTTCACCTACCGCAGGGACAAAATACTGACCGAGGACGCGGAGAAGCGCTTGCAGGCTATCCGGGAGTTCACCGAGCTCGGCTCGGGCTTCAAGATTGCCCTGCGGGATCTGGAGATCCGCGGCGCGGGGAACCTGCTCGGCCCGGAGCAGCACGGCTTCATCGCCTCGGTAGGCTTTGAGCTGTACTGCAAGCTGCTGGAGGAGGCCGTGCGCGAGGTCAAGGGAGAGGTGGTCCAGGAACCGCCGGATCCCGTCATCGACCTCAACGTAGACGCGTACGTCGCAGACGAGTACGTGCCGGATCCGCAGCGCAAGGTGGAGGTCTACAAGAAGGTAGTCGCCATCCGGCGGCCGGAAGACGTGGCCGACCTCCAGGAGGAACTGGAGGACCGGTTTGGCCCGGTGCCGGTGCCGGTGCGCAACCTCCTGGCCGTGGCCCGCATCAAGGCGCTGGCCCGGGAGCTCAGCGTCGCCTCCGTCAGCGGCGACAAGGGCGAGGTTGTCATCCGGCTGCTCCAGGGGGTCGTGCTCCCCCGGGAGGTGGCGCTGCACCTGACCCGCCGGTTTCGCGGGCGGGTGCTGCTGTCGCCCACGGGCACCGCGCTGATCAAGCTGCGCTGCCGCGGCCTGGGCGAGCGAGACGTCCTCGCGCTGCTGGAGGAGGTGCTGCGGGAGATGAAGGCGGCATGGCCCAGCACCACCCAGAAAAGGCAAGCCGACCCACCCCGGGTGCAGGCGGTCCAGAGCGGCAGGGCCTGACAGGCGCAAGGCCCGGACGCCGGCAACCACAAGGCAAAGGAGGGGGACTTCAGAAGGTGAAAGCAACCGGGATCGTGCGCCGCATCGATGACCTCGGCCGCGTCGTCATTCCCAAGGAGATCCGCCGCACCCTGCGGATACGGGAAGGAGATCCCCTGGAGATTTTCGTCGACCGGGAAGGCGAGGTCATTCTCAAGAAGTATTCGCCCATCGGCGAGCTGGGGGACTTCGCCCAGGAGTATGCGGATTCCTTGCACGAGACGACCAACCATATCGCCTTGATCTCGGATCGGGACGCGGTGGTGGCGGTCGCCGGCGCGCCCAAGAAGCAGTGGCTGGACAAGCCGG
>NICF_comb_assmDRAFT_10000769_pt1 | contig 27097 bp, 29 predicted proteins | sample NewIslPassag4_SG_FD_11279 | JGI IMG/M metagenome (IMG submission 11279) | reverse complement strand
ACGGACAAATTCGCCGAGCTCGTCTGCAGCAACAGCCTGCGCGCGAACGGGCTCACGAACGCGGTCGGCGTGCTGAAGGAGGAAATGCGCCGGCTCGGCTCGCTCATCCTCCGCGCGGCCGACGAACACGCCGTGCCGGCCGGAGGCGCGCTGGCCGTCGACCGGGAGGGCTTCTCCGCGGCGGTGACGGACAGCATCCGGAACCATCCGCTGATCGAGGTGCGGCACGAGGAAGTGACGGAGATTCCGGAAGACGGCATCGTCGTCGTCGCCACCGGCCCGCTGACGTCTCCGGCGCTGTCGGAGCGCATCAAGGAATTGCTCGGCGAGGAATACTTCTACTTCTACGACGCGGCGGCGCCGATCGTCGAGCGGGATTCGATCGACATGGAGAAGGTGTACGTCGCCTCCCGCTACGGCAAAGGGGAAGCCGCCTATCTGAACTGCCCGATGACGGAGGACGAGTTCAACGCTTTCTATGACGCGCTCGTGACGGCCGAGAAGGCGGAACTGAAATCGTTCGAGAAAGAGATCTATTTCGAAGGTTGCATGCCGATCGAAGTGATGGCGGCCCGGGGCCGCCAGACGCTGCTGTTCGGACCGCTCAAGCCGGTCGGTCTGCCCGATCCGCGCACGGGCAAGCTGCCGTACGCCGTCGTGCAGCTTCGGCAGGACAACGCCGCCGGCACGCTGTACAATCTGGTCGGCTTCCAGACCCATCTGAAATGGGGCGAGCAGAAGCGGGTGTTCAGCATGATTCCGGGATTGGAGAACGCGGAGTTCGTCCGGTACGGCGTCATGCACCGCAATACGTTCATCAATTCGCCGAAGCTGCTCAAAGATACCTACCAGTTCAAGGGCAGGGAGACGCTGCTCTTCGCCGGCCAGATGACCGGTGTCGAAGGCTATGTGGAGTCCGCCGCTTCCGGGCTATTGGCCGGCATCAACGCGGGGCGGCTCGCGCGCGGACTCGATCCGGTCGTGCCGCCGCCGGAGACGGCGCACGGCAGCATGGCGCGGTACATCACGACCGCCGATTTCAGGAATTTCCAGCCGATGAACGCCAACTTCGGGCTGTTCCCGCCCCTTTCGGAGCGCGTCCGGGGCAAGAAGGAGAAGAACGAGGCGCTGGCCCGGCGCGCGCTGGAAGCGCTGGAGACATTCAAGCGCTCGCTGGACTGACGGCGGCTGGGCGCATGGCCGAATACGAAAGGAGACAGTAGCGATGGACATGACGTTCCATGCCACCACGATATGCGCCGTCCGCCATGACGGCCGCGGCGCCATCGCCGGCGACGGACAGGTGACGTTCGGCGGCAGCATGGTGATGAAACATACGGCGAAGAAGGTGCGCAGGCTGTATCGCGGACAGGTCGTTGCCGGGTTCGCCGGAGCGGTGGCGGACGCGATCACGCTGTTCGAGAAGTTCGAAGGCAAGCTCGAGGAACATCAGGGCAACCTGCAGCGCGCCGCCGTCGAAATGACGAAGGAATGGCGGTCCGACCGGGTGCTCAGGCGGCTGGAAGCGATGATGATCGTCATGGACGCCTCCGGCCTGCTGCTGCTGTCCGGCGCCGGCGAGATCATCGAACCGGACGACGGCATTCTCGCGATCGGGTCCGGGGGCGGATTCGCGCTCGCGGCGGCCCGCGCCCTGAAGCGGCACGCGCCGGGCCTTACGGCGGGCGAGATCGCCAGGGCGGCGCTGGAGACGGCCGCGGATATCTGCGTCTATACGAACCGGCAGATCATCCTCGAAGAAATTTGAATCCCTGCCGGTCAAGCGGCAGGCGATCGGAGGGAACATGATGAGCAGCGAAGCGCTGACACCGCGTCAGATCGTCGCGGAACTGGACAAATACATCGTGGGGCAGAAGGCTGCCAAGCGCGCCGTTGCGGTGGCGCTGCGCAATCGGTACCGCCGGATGAAGCTGGATGAGAACCTGCGCGACGAAATCGTGCCGAAGAACATCCTGATGATCGGTCCCACGGGGGTCGGCAAGACGGAAATCGCCCGCAGGCTGGCGAAGCTTGTGGGCGCGCCGTTCGTCAAGGTGGAGGCGACGAAGTTCACGGAAGTCGGTTACGTGGGACGCGACGTGGAGTCGATGGTGCGCGATCTGGTCGAGACGGCGATCCGGATGGTCAAGGCCGAGCGGACCGAACAGGTTCGGGACAAGGCCGAGCGGATGGCGAACGAACGGCTGGTCCAGCTGCTGGTGCCGTCCGGCCAGAAGCCGAGGAGCGTCCGCAACCCGCTCGAGATGCTGTTCGGCCAGCAGGGAAGCGCGCAGCAGGAGGAGCCCGAGCCGGACGCGGCCGTCGCCGAACGCCGCAGGGCGGTGCGCGAGCGGCTCGCCGCCGGCGAGCTGGAGAACGAGCTGGTCGAGATCGAGGTGGAGGACGCGGTCCCGAGCATGCTCGACATGCTGCCCGGGCAGGGAATGGAGACGCTCGGCATGAACATGCAGGAGCTGTTCGGCCACCTGCTGCCGAAGCGGGTGAAGAAGCGCAAGCTGCCGGTCAAGGAAGCGCGCAAGGTGCTGACCCAGGAAGAGGCGAACAAGCTGATCGACATGGATGACGTGATCGCCGAATCGACGCGACGCGCCGAGCAATCCGGCATTATTTTCATCGATGAGATCGACAAGATCGCAAGCCCGTCCCGCGGGGCCGGTCCGGACGTGTCCCGCGAAGGGGTTCAGCGCGATATTCTGCCGATCGTCGAAGGCTCGACCGTCATGACGAAGTACGGGCCGGTGAAGACCGACCATATTCTCTTCATCGCCGCGGGGGCGTTCCATATCGCCAAGCCGTCGGATCTCATTCCCGAACTACAGGGCAGATTTCCGATCCGGGTGGAACTGTCCAGCCTGACGATGGACGATTTCGTGAAAATTCTGACCGAACCGAAGAACGCGCTGACGAAGCAATACGCGGCGCTGCTCGAGACGGAAGGCATCCGCGTCGAGTTCACGGACGAGGCGATCCGCGAACTGGCCGGCATCGCGGCGGACGTCAACCAGCGGACGGAAAACATCGGCGCCCGCCGGCTGCATACGATTCTCGAGAAGCTGCTCGAAGATCTGTCGTTCGAGGCGCCGGAGCTCAATCTCGAAGAATTCGTGATCACCCCGGAATACGTTCGGGAGAAGGTCGGCGATATTGCGCAGAACCGCGATCTTAGCCAATATATTCTGTAACGGCTTTAATGAATGAAGTGCTCCGGCAACACCGCCCGGGCGGCTGCTGCCGGCTGCGGAGATCTCGGGAGGAACAGGGATGACACTGCTAGCGAAGACCAGGGCGCTGAACCGGCTGCTGCAGCGGGCGGCCGGCAAGCCGCTGAATTTCAGGGAGATGGCCGAGGTGCTCGGTTCGACGATCCAGGCCCATGTGTTCGTCGTCAGCCGCAGGGGCAAACTGCTCGGATGCGCGGCCGCGCGGGCATGGGAGAACGACCGGCTGCGGGCCGCTTCATCGTCCGGGGACAAATATTTTCCGCCGGAGACGAATGAACGCTTCTTGAACATGCAGGAGACGGTGACGAATACGGAACCCGATCCCGGCATTGCCGTCACGTTTCCCGAGATGTCCGAACACCGGATCATGACGGTCGTCCCGATCATCGGCGGCGGCGACCGGCTCGGCACCCTCGTGCTCACAAGACCTTCCGGAACGTTCGGAGAAGACGACCTCATCCTGGCGGAATACGGTTCAACCATCGTCGGCATGGAAATTCTGCGCGAGCGGGCCGAAGAGGTCGAGATGGAGGCGAGGAGCCGGGCGGCCGTCCTGGTGGCGGTCAACTCTTTGTCCTTCAGCGAATTGGAAGCGGTCGAACATATTTTCGAGGAATTGGACGGTCAGGAAGGGCTGCTGGTTGCGTCCAAGGTCGCGGATCGGGTGGGCATCACGCGGTCCGTGATCGTCAACGCGCTGCGCAAGCTGGAGAGCGCCGGGGTCATCGAGACCCGGTCGCTTGGGATGAAAGGCACATATATCAAGATTCTCAACCCGCAATTGCTCCAGGAACTTGAGAAAATGAGGGCGTAAGTCATTGGACAAACAACCGCATCGGAGAAAAAAAGCACTTTCTTCGCGTACGAAGATAGTGCTTTTTTCATATTGTGACGAAATTAAAAAAAACTCATATTTAGAGTAGCCGGCATGAACCGAGCCTGTCAGCGCTTTTAACGATCTATATCGACAAATCTTTCGCAGTTTTTTATAGGGTTTTGTCGATTGCAAGAAGGAATTAACCAATATTTTGTTGAATTAGTCTGCTGGGATTGGACGGCAAATACCATGCGGGAAGGCGGGGATTCTTAATGAATGTGCTGGGCGGTTCCGAAATGGCCAGGCTGAAGGGGGCGATCACGGCGGCGGAACTGCGGCAGCAGGTCATCGCGAACAACATCGCCAACGTCGACACCCCCGGTTTCAAACGGTCCGAAGTGCTGTTTGAAGAATTGCTGGCCGGCCGGATGGGCAACGGCTCATATCCCAGGTTGGAAGCCCGACGCACGCACGCGAAGCATATTCCTTTCGGCGGGGGAGGAAACGCGGTCCGGCCGCAACTGGTGACGGACGAGACCACATTGATGAACAACAACCTGAACAACGTGGACATCGACCGCGAGATGGCGCTGCTCGCCAAGAACCAACTGCGTTACAATGCCTTGATCCAGCAGCTCAATCACAAAATTTCGATGCTTCGGATCGGAATTGAAGGGAGATAATCGCCTTGAGACTGAATGACGGATTTGAGGCCAGCGCTTCCGCCTTGACCGCGCAACGGCTGCGGATGGACGTCATCTCGTCGAACATCGCGAACGCGGAGACGACCCGCGGACGCTACGTGAACGGCCGATGGGAGCCCTATACGCGCAAAATGGTCGTCCTGGAGCCGGTTCGGCCGTCGTTCTCGAACGTGCTCAATTCGAAGCTGTCCGGCGGCGCGATACGTTCGTCCGGCGTCAAGGTGGCGCGCGTTGTCGAAGATGCCACGCCGGCCAAACTGGTCTACAATCCGACGCACCCCGACGCTGACGAGAACGGATACGTCCGCATGCCGAACGTGGACATCCTGAAAGAAATGGTGGACATGATTTCCGCCACCCGTTCCTATGAAGCCAACGTGACGGCGCTCAACGCGTCGAAGGCCATGTTCACCAAAGCGCTTGAAATCGGAAGACAGTCCTGAGAAGAAACGGAGGCTAATTGCGCATGATCCAGGGGTTGACCGGCGCCGGATCGCTGATCGGCGCCGCAAGCGGCGAGGGCAGGCAGACGCCAGCCGAATCAATGGAGAAGTTCGGAGATTATCTGAAGCGGGCAATTGACAGCGTGGCGCAGCAGGAAGAAACCGTCAAGCAGACGACCGAGCAGTTCATTCTCGGCAATGTGGATGTATCGGAGCTCATGATTGTGTCCGAACAGGCCAAGCTCAGCCTTCAGCTCACCGCCCAGATCCGCAACAAAGTGATCGAAGCGTATCACGAAATCATGAGGATGCAGGTCTGATCGCACCAACAGTCATAGCACAGTTACCGGGTGAGGTGAAAACGTGAACGAGAGATTGGCCCAATATCGCGAACGCATCGCGCAATATTGGCGGCAATTCGGCAAGAAGCAGAAAATCTATCTTGCCGCGACAGCCGGCGGCCTCATCCTGCTGATCATAGCCCTTGTGTATATGTTCTCCAGAACCGAATACGAGCTTGCGTTTCAGAACCTGGATGCCACGGACGCGGCGGCCGTCATGGATTATCTGAACGAGGAAGGCATCAGCTACAAGCTCGGCAACGACGGCACGAGCATTTCGGTTCCCGCTTCCGTCGCATCGCGGGTGAAGGTGGAAGTCGGTTCCATGGGCATCGTCCGGAACGGTTCGATCGGATTCGAATCGTTCAGGGATGCCGGTTCGCGATTCGGAATGACGGACAACGAATTCAACGTGCGATATCGCGACGCGCTGAATGGCGAGGTGCAGCGGCTGCTGAATTCGATGGAGGGCGTTCAACGTTCCAACGTCCTCATCAATCTGCCGGAAGATTCCGTGTTCCTGAACGATGAACGGGATCAGGCTTCGGCTTCGATCACGATCGAGTTCAAGCGGGGCTTTCGTCCCACCCAGGAACAGATCGACGCCTATTACAACCTGGTGAAGACGGCCGTTCCCAACCTGAGCATCGAGAACATCACGATCTCCAGCCCGCAGGGAGAGCTGGTCGCTTCCGAGAAAGCCGGGGGAGGCGCCAAATTCGCCTCGACGATTGCGGAAGCGCAATTCAATATCCAGCGCAAGTACGAGAATGACCTCAAGCGGGAGATCCAGCAGTTTCTCGGCCAGATGCTCGGCATGCAGAACCTGGCGATCAGCGTGAACAGCACGCTGAACTTCGACCAGAAGACGTCGGTGGAGAACCTTGTGCAGCCGCTGGCAGGCAGTTCGACCGGCGTCGTCATCAGCGAAGAGATCCGCTCCAGCGCGTCGACGGGCACGACGGGTCCCGGCGGCGTGGCCGGCACCGGCGAGACCGATATTCCCGGCTACGACGCCGTGGACGGGACAAGCACGAGCAGTTCGGAGGAGACGTCCCGCATCTCGAACTACGAGGTCAGCCGCATCCAGAACCAGATTGTTTCGGCCCCGTTTGTCGTCAAGGATCTGTCGATCGGCGTCGGCATCCAGGAAGGCGTGCTCAGCGAAGAGAACCGCGCTTTCGTCATGGATTATCTGACGCGTCTGGTGCGGACGCAGCTCGCGCAGTCCGGACTCGAACTGACGGATGAAGCGGTTGCCGGCAAAGTGTCCCTGATCACGCAGCCGTTCGTCCAGGATACCGCCGAAGCGTCGACCGGCGTGCAGCTCTGGATGATTCTCGCGCTCGCGGGCGCGCTGCTGGCCGCCCTGGCCGCCGTCCTGTTCTATTTCCTGCGCAAGCGGAGACTGGAACGGATCAGGGCGGAGGAAGAAGCCGCGGCGCTCGAGGCCGAACAGCAGAAGGTGGAACTGCCGACGATCGACCTCGATCAGGTGACGACCGAGACGCAAATGCGCAGACAGCTGGAACATTTCGCAAAACGCAAACCGGACGACTTCGTCAACCTGCTACGTACCTGGCTAGTGGATGAATAGGGGTGGAATGATGTGGCAAGGCCGGTGGCTCAGCAAGCATTGACGGGAAGACAGAAGGCGGCCATTCTTCTGATCACGCTCGGTCCGGAAGTTTCGGCGCACATTTTCAAGCATTTGCGTGACGAAGAGATCGAGCAGCTGACGCTGGAGATTGCGAACGTCCGCAAGGTCGACAGCGCGGAGAAGCAGGCGATCCTGACCGAATTTCATCAGATTTGCATGGCCCAGGAATACATATCCCAGGGCGGCATTCAATACGCAAAGACGATTCTGGAGAAGGCGCTCGGCGAACACAAGGCGATGGAGGTCATCAACCGGCTGACCGCGACGCTTCAGGTGCGGCCGTTCGACTTCGCGCGGAAAGCCGATCCGGCGCAAATTCTCAACTTCATCCAGAACGAGAATTCCCAGACCATCGCGCTGGTGCTGTCCTATCTGCAGCCGGATCAGGCGGCGGCGATTCTGTCGTCCCTGCCGCAGGAGAAGCAGGCGGATGTCGCGCGGCGCATCGCGCTGATGGACAGCACGTCGCCGGAAGTGATCACGCAGATCGAGCGCATCCTCGAACAGAAGTTGTCGTCGACCGTCACCCAGGACTACACGACGGCGGGCGGCATCGAAGCGATCGTCCAGATTCTGAACGGCGTCGACCGCGGCACGGAGCGCACGATCCTCGACTCGCTCGAGATCCAGGATCCGGAGCTGGCGGAAGAGATCAAGAAACGGATGTTCGTCTTCGAGGACATCGTCAACCTCGACAACCGCTCGATCCAGCGCATCATCCGCGACATCGAGAACTCGGACCTGCAGCTGGCCCTCAAGGTGGCCAGCGAAGAAGTGCGCGAGGTCATCTTCCGCAACATGTCGAAGCGGATGGCCGAGACGTTCAAGGAAGAGATGGAATACATGGGACCCGTCCGGCTGCGTGACGTCGAAGAGGCGCAGACGCGCATCGTAGCGACGATCCGCAGGCTTGAAGAAGCCGGCGAGATCATCATCGCGCGCGGCGGAGGTGACGACATCATTGTCTAACCTGATCAAGTCCCCGTTCGTCGTCTCGCTTGAAGATCTCAAGCGGCTGGAGCTGATCCCCAGGCACCAGCCTGCCGCCAGGACCGAGGAAGGACAGAACGGTCCGGATGCCCAGACGGCGGCGTTCAAAGAGCAGATTCTGCGCGACGCCGAAGCCGAGGCCGAAGAGCGCGTCCGCCAGGCGGCCGAGCAGGCCGAGCGGATGAAGCGCGACGCCGAAGAGCAGATCGAGCGGTGGTGGCAGGAGCGCCGCGCGGCGGACCTCGAGGTTGTCGAAGCCGCCCGGAAAGACGGATACGAGCAAGGTTACGCGGAGGGCCGGGCCGAAGCCGAAGAGGCGGTCCGCGGGGAATGGACGGCCAGGCTGGCCGAAGCGAAGGCGCTGCTCGAAGAAGCCTACCGGATGAAGGAGCGGATCATCCAGGAGGCGGAGCCGTTTCTGGTCGAGCTCAGCGTGGCCATCGCGGGCAAGATCGTCGATCATGAACTCGAGCGCTCGCCGGAATGGGTCATCGAGCTGATCCGCAAATCGCTCGCGCGGCGCCGGGAACAGGGCGTCGTCACGCTTTGCGTCGCGCCGGAACAGTTCTCGTTCGTGCTGGCCGCGCGCGACGAGCTCGAGATGGCGGTCGATTCCCAGGCCGAGCTGCAGATCGTGCCGGATCCGACCGTAACGGACCGCGGCTGCGTGGTGCGCACGTCCTTCGGCAGCATCGACGCGCGCATCGACACCCAGCTCGAAGAGATCAAACGGGCGCTGCTGCAGGCCGCGGCGGAGGCCGAAGAGCGGAGGCGTGCGGATGACGGCGCATCAGCTTGACGTCTCGCCTTACCTCGAAGCGCTGCGTGCCGTCGATCCGGTGCGGATGAACGGCAAGGTGACGCAGGTCATCGGCCTGACCGTCGAATCGGAAGGGCCGGACGCGAGCGTGGGCGATGTATGCCTTATCTATCCCGCCAAGTCGGGCAATCCGATCAAGGCGGAGGTCGTGGGCTTCCGCAACAACAAGGTGCTGCTTATGCCGCTCGGCGAGCTGCACGCCATCGCCCCGGGATGCGATGTCGTGAGCACCGGCAAGCCGCTCACCGTGCAGGTCGGCAGCGAATTGCTCGGCAAGGTGCTCGACGGTCTCGGGCAGCCGCTCGACGGCTCGCGAATTCCGGCGCGCATGCCGCATTATTCGACGTACAATGTGCCGCCGAATCCGCTGTTCAGGCCGAGGGTGACCGAACCGCTCGGCATCGGCGTGCGCGCGATCGACGGGCTGCTCACCGTGGGACGGGGGCAGCGGATCGGCATCTTCGCCGGCTCGGGCGTCGGCAAGAGCACGCTGCTCGGCATGATCGCCCGCAACACGGCCGCGGATGTGAACGTCATCGCGCTCATCGGCGAACGCGGACGCGAAGTGCTGGAATTCATCGAGAAGGATCTCGGTCCGGAAGGGCTCGCCCGCTCGGTCGTCGTTGTCGCGACGAGCGACCAGCCGGCGCTCATCCGGATCAAGGGCGCGCTGATCGCCACGACGATCGCGGAATATTTCCGCGACCGCGGCCTCGACGTCATGCTCATGATGGATTCGGTGACGCGGTTCGCGATGGCCCAGCGCGAGGTCGGTCTCGCGATCGGCGAGCCGCCGGCGACGCGCGGCTACACGCCTTCCGTGTTCGCCATGCTGCCGAAGCTGCTCGAGCGGTCGGGAACGGGCAAGACCGGTTCGATCACGGCGTTCTACACCGTGCTGGTGGACGGGGATGACATGAACGAACCGATCGCCGACGCCGTGCGCGGCATTCTCGACGGGCATATCGTGCTCAGCCGCAGCCTCGCGAACAAGGGGCATTATCCGGCGATCGACGTTCTCGCTTCCGTCAGCCGCGTCATGAACGATATCGTGCCGGAGAAGCAGCTGGAGGCGGCCAACGAATTCAAACGCCTGCTCTCCATTTACAGAGATTCGGAGGATCTGATCAATATCGGGGCGTATCAGCGGGGGTCCAACGCGGAAATCGACCGCGCGATCGAATATTACGACCGCATTCGCAGCTATTCCATGCAGCGGACGGATGAGAAGGTCAGCTTTGAAGAGTCGCAGCGGCGTCTGATCAGCGAGTTCCTTGGAGGTTGAGCCTGGCGATGGCGAAATTCCGTTATCCGTATCAGAAGATCGTCGATCTGAAATCCAGCGAGAAGACGCAGGCGGAATGGCTGCTCGCGGCGGCGATCGGCAAGCTGGAGCAGGAAGAACGGACGCTTGCGCGGCTGCAGGAAGAGCTGGCCGCATGGCTTGACAGACTGCAGACCGAAGCCGAAAGCGGCGCCAGCCTCGCCGAACTGCAGATCATGCAATCGTATGTCGAATATTTGAATTCCGCCATTCGGAAACAGCAGGAGAACGTTGACCGCGCCCTCGCCGAGAAGGAGCGGCGCAGGGAAGCGCTGGCCGACCGGATGATCGACGAGAAGGTGTGGCTCAAGGCGAAGGAACGGGCGTTCCAGCATTTCAGGCTGGAGCAGCAGCGGGCGGAACAGAACGAGCTCGATGAAATCGCATCCGTCCGGTTCGTCTTCACGGCAAACTGACGGCCGCGATCGGCAGGAAGGAGGGAACGGGGCTTGGCTGAAGTGGAAGCGGAGAAAACATACAGCGGACTGGAACGATTCATGTTCTTCCTGACGCCGATCCTGTTCACGCTGGTGCTTGTGGGCGTGCTGCTCACGTTGTTCAGTTCCGATGTGCGCCATCGCATGCTCGAGACGGCGAACCGCGTTCCGCTGCTTGAGCGGATCGTGCCCGATCCGCCGGCCAAAGAGGGGACGATGAGCGAGCAGGCGATCCGTGAAATGAACCACAGCGAGAAAATCGCGGAGCTGGAATCGCTGCTTGCGGAGAAGGAAGCCCAGATTTCGGAACTTGCCGGCATACGATCCGAGCTGGAACAGACGGTGGCGCAGCTGGAAGCCCGGATTGAGGAACTGACGCAGGCGAACGCGGAGAGACAGCTTTCCGATGAAGAATACCAGGCCCGCATAAGCGAGCTGGCATCGATGTTCGGGCAGTTGTCGCCCGGCAAGGCGGCGCCGATCCTCGAGAGCATGACGATGGAGGAAATGGTGCTGATCATGGACGCGATGCGTCCGGAAATCCGCGTCTCCGTGATGGAGAAGATGACGCCCCGCGTGGCCGCGGAAGCGACGGTGCGGCTCAAGGACACGGTCCCGGCGAAGGACCGGCAGATTGCCGCGCTGCAGGCCAGGCTGAGCGAATATGAGTCCGCCCGGTCCGAGAGCACGGCCAGTCTGGACGACAACCAGCTCATCACGACGTTCAGCTCGATGAATCCGGACAGCGCCGCGCAGATCCTGCTGCAGATGGCCGATCTGAATCCGGCGAAGGTGCTGGATATTCTCGGTTCGCTCCCGGCGGCATCGCGGGCCGACATCATCGAATCGATGAACAAACAGAACTCGAAATACACCGCGCAGCTGGTCAACAAGCTGGTCAACCGCTGACGCACCGGTTGACCGGCGGCTCGCCGGCCGCGTCATCCTTCTTGAAAGGAGGTGAGAACACATGACGATGGATATCGCACTCGCTCTGGCCGCACCGGCGGCGAATGCGGCGGCGCCGCAGCCGGCGGCATCCGGACAGGAGGCGGCCGCGGATACGCAGACTGTGCAGTTCGGCCGCATTCTGGTGGCGCGAGTCGCGGATGCAGGCGGAAATGCTGCAAGTCAGCATGCCCAGACGCAAGCCGCTCCGAAATTGACCTGGAAGCTGTCCAGCGGCGAATGGACCGATCTCGTGGGCGGCGCGACGGGTGAAGCCCTGGTCGCGAAACTGGACGAGCTGCTTCGGCTGGCGGAGAGCGGCGAACCGCTCACGCAGGCGCAGCGGGCGGAGATCGACGAAGTGCTGGACGAGCTGCAAGCCCTGATGGCCGCATTGTTCGGCATTGCGCTGCCGCTGTACGAACACGGCGAGACGGCCGGTCAGACGGCCGACCAGGTCACGGAACTTGCGGCGGGTATGGCGGCGGATCCGGACATCTCCGAATTGCCGACGTTCCGGAGCGGATTGCACGAAACGATTGCCTTCGTGCGGTCGTTCCTCGCCGAAGGCGCGTTCCGGCCCCTCACCAAGCAGGAAAACGCGTTGTTTGACGCCCTGATCGGCCGGCTGCAGCGCGCGCTGGTTCAAGCGAACGATGCTGCTTCGGCTCAGGATGGCGCAGCGGAGAATCAGACGTCCGCGGATCATCCCGTGGTGACGGTCGAGACCCGGACGTCGGCGGAGTCGATGCTTGCGCGTTTGGCCCGGCAGCCGGTGCAGGCTTCTGTTGCGGCAATCTTGACGGGTACGCAGCGGCAAGGAGCCGCGCAGACTGCGACGGCTCAGAACGCGGCGCCCGCGGAGACCGCTCCGAACAGCGAGGAAGCGGAACAGATTGCGCAACTGCCGACGGACGCGGAGGATCAGGATCTGATCCTGACGCAGGCGCAGCGCCAGGGAGCCGCGCGGTCCGGAACGGCGCAGAACGCGGCATTGTCGGCGGAAGCGGAAACCGGCCTGACGCGGGATCGGAACATGCAATCTCCGGCGGTCACGGCGGATCAGGATCCGGACTTGACGGAAGCGCAGCGTCCGGGAACCGCAGGGCTCGCTGCGACGCAGAACACGGCATTGACGGAAAATGCGGCAGGCGGCCGGACCACGGGGCAAGCCGCGCAATCGCAGACCGTTATGTCTGCTGAGCTGTCTCAGACAGCGGCATCCGAAACCGATATGACGCCGTTCGCCCAATCCGTTCAACCGGCAGCCGGCGGCGATCACAGCAATCATGTGCGGTCGGAAGCGCCGGTTCGCCAGCCCGTACCCACCGTTCCCGCGGATCGGTTCCATGAGCTCGTCTCGGGCATGGCGATCAGACAGATGAAGCTGAGCTCTTCGGGCGGCGTATCGGAAGCCCGCATTCTGCTCGTGCCGGAGCATCTTGGCGAGGTGTCCGTCCGCATCACGCTGCAGAACGGCCAGCTGACGGCGCAGTTCGTGACGGAGAATGCGGCGGCGAAGGAACTGATCGAGAATCAGTTCGTCGTGCTCCGGGGCGTCCTTCAGAGCCAGGGCATCCAGGTCGAGCGGCTGGAAGTGACCCAGGGCAACGCCGCGGCGCAGAGCCAGATGTTCCAGGAGCAGCGTCAGCGCGGCGGACAGTCCCGGCAAGAAGGCGGCAAAGGCAAGCGCGGCGAAGAGTCGTTTGCCGTGTTCGAATCGGAACTGATCGAACAGGCCGCGATCCGGGAACTCGGGTATGGACGCGCCATCAATGTGAAGGCTTGACGGCATGATTTTTGAGGACAGCCTCTGACGGAGGTGAACACGAATGGCAAACGTTGTCTGGCCGTCCTATCATGTCTCCAACGTCAGGGCCGCTGCAGCCGATACGGACCGGAATGTGCTGGGCAAGGACGCGTTTCTGAATCTGCTGGTTACGCAGCTCAGGAACCAGAATCCGCTCGAACCGTTGTCGAACACCGAATATATCGCGCAGATGGCGCAGTTCACGTCGGTTGAGCAGCTGATGAACGTGGCTGAAGCCGTGACGGCGCTCAGGAACAGCCTCGGCATCGCTTCCGGTTTGATCGGCTTGAGCGTCGAATGGTCCGAGCTGGATCAGACGACCGGGCAACTGGTGACCTATCGGGGGATCGTCGACTCCATCGTTGTCCGCGAAGGCGAGACGCTGGCGAAGGTCGGAGACAAGGAGTTGTCCCTGGACTTGATCCAGTCGATATCGTTCCCCGGCCCGGGAGGAGAGACCGATGGCTGAAGGGATCCGGATCGGGCATCTGTATCCGGCGAGGCAGCCGCTCGGCGTAAGCGGCGCGCCGCAGATCCGGAAGCAGCCGGCCGGTTCGGATGAAGGCCTGGCGTTTCGCGCGCTGCTCAAGGCCGGTGAGCTGAAATTCAGCCGGCACGCGGAAATGCGGATGCAGCAGCGGGGGATCAGCCTGAAGCCCGAACAGCTCAGCAAGATCGTCTCCGCGGTCGAAGCGGCCGAAGCGAAGGGCGCGAAGGATTCCCTCATCCTGTACCGGGACATCGCGATGATTGTCAATGTGCCGTCGAAGACGGTCGTGACGGCGCTCGAAGGCGGTTCTTTTGAAGGGAACGTGTTTACCCAGATTGACAGCGCCGTGGTCATATCTTGACGGGCTGGACCTTATCGGAGGCCCCGCAGCCGCGGATCGATGGAAGCGGCTGCCCCGGCGAACCTGAGATCATACAAACGGGAGGTTGAACGGATTCCATGTTGAGATCCATGTATTCCGGGGTGTCCGGCATGCGCGGATTCCAGACGAAGCTTGACGTCATCGGCAACAACATTGCCAACGTCAATACGATCGGCTTCAAATCGGGTCGCGTCATGTTCAAGGATATCCTGAGCCAGACGGTTGCAAGCTTTACGGCGCCGGAAGAAGGCACGATCGGCGGCGTGAACCCGAAGCAGATCGGTCTCGGCGTCACCACCGCCGCGATCGATACGATCCATACGGCCGGAAGCGCGATGACAACGAACGTCGCGACGGACCTGCGCATCGACGGCGACGGATTCTTCGCCATCGCCGCGTCCGAAGATCAGGAAGTTCCGTATCTGACCCGGGCGGGCAACTTCACGGTGGATGCGGCGGGACAGCTCGTCACCAGCGACGGCTATTTCGTGCTGGGCGTTGACGGCGCGCCGATCGTTATCGGCGCGGAAGTGACGGCCTTCACCATCGGCCAGGACGGTAGAATCATCGCCGTCAACGCGGACGGCACGATGGATGACACGGGCATGCAGATCGCGGTTGTGCGGGTTGCCAACCCCGCCGGTCTGGAGAAAATCGGCGGCAACCTGTATCGCGTGACGCCGAACGCGAATCCGGACGGCGTGGTCGATCTGACGGCGCCGGGCGACGCGGATGCGGGCACGGGCAACATCATTTCCGGGCAGCTTGAAATGTCGAACGTCGACCTGACGGTGGAGTTCACCGAAATGATCGTCGCGCAGCGCGGGTTCCAAGCGAACTCCCGCATCATCACGACTTCGGACGAGATTCTGCAGGAAGTCGTCAATCTGAAACGCTGATTTCTCGTTCATTAGGCCGGGCGGGAGGCGGCTCTCCCGCCTTCCCGCGCGGCGTCGGCGAAGGGGGAAACTCATGATCGAGGTGACGCGCCTGAACGGGACGAAGGTTATCATCAACGCGCTTCTGATCGAGACGATCGAAGAAGTTCCGGATACGATCATTACGCTTCTGACCGGAAAGAAAGTGATGGCTTCGGAACCCGCGGCCGAACTCATCGCGAGAACGCAGGAATACTTGCGCGGAATCGGCCTGGTGGCGTCCGTCATTCGGAGCGAACAATTGGAGGGTCCTTAAGTCATGAAAAGAATGTTGCCTTGGTTGATCACCATTCTGCTCGCCATAACGCTGATCGTTGTCGCGGCATTCTTCATTTATGACCGGGTGTTCAATGACAGCGGTTCGGAGAGCGAAATCGACAGGATTGTCGAAGAGGTGGAACCTGAAAAGCTGACGGCCGATGAACGGGTCGCCATGACCTCTGAAATCCAGGACATCCGCACAAATCTGCTCGATACGGATTACATCGTCGTCATGAGTTTCGCCTTCCGGCTCGACAGCAAGAAAGCGAAAGAGGAATTCGACAAGATCGCGAACATTTCCATCAAGCCGATCATCATCCGGACGCTGGCCGACATGACGGAAGAACAGCTGCGCGGTTCCCAGGGCAAGGATGAGCTGAGCGCCAGACTGCTCAATCTGATCAACCCCGAACTTACGCACGGCAAGCTGACCAAGGTTGAGATCACGAACTTCATCATCACGCGAATCTGATCGCGGCGTCCGGCCGCGCCGGTTCCTTCCAGGGGGGTGAGAATAGTGGTGGATGTGCTTTCGCAGAACGAGATAGACGCGCTGCTGGCGGCGTTGTCTTCCGGCGAGATGGACGCGGAAGAGCTCAAGAAGGAAGAGACGCAGAAACGGATCCGGACCTATGACTTCAAGCGCGCCGTCCGCTTTTCGAAGGACCATCTGCGCAGCCTGACGCGCATTCACGAGAACTTCGCGCGTTACTTGACCACCTATTTCTCCGCGCAGCTCAGAACGTTCGTCCAGATCAACGTGGTGCAAGTCGAACAGCTGCCGTACGACGAATTCATTCGGTCCATTCCGAAGATGACGATTCTGAACATCTTTGAAGCTGATCCGCTCGAAGGCCGGATGGTGCTCGAAGTGCACCCGAACGTCGCATATGCCATGCTCGACCGCATGCTGGGCGGACAAGGGAACGCGCCGACCAAGATCAATGCGCTGACGGATATCGAGAACAGCATCATGGAGCGCATTTTCAACCGGGCGCTGGACAGCCTGGCGGAGGCATGGAAGACGGTGCTGGACATCACCCCGAGGCTTGAGGGACTGGAGACGAATCCGCAGTTCATGCAGATCGTGTCGCCGAACGAGACGATCGCGCTGATCTCGCTCAGCACCAAGATCGGCGATACGACGGGCATGATCAACCTGTGCATACCGCACGTCGTCATCGAGCCGATCATGCACCGCCTGTCGGTGCATCATTGGTTTGTCGCCCAGAAGAAGCACCGCGCGCCTGAAGAGATCGACATCATCAACAGCCGGGTCAGCAAAGCCAAGTTGCCGATCATCGCCGAGCTCGGCACCTCGACCATCACGATCCGCGAATTTCTGAGCCTGCAGCCGGGCGATGTCATCACGCTGAACACGCGCACCGATGACGGGCTGCACATCAGAGTCGGCGAGAGGCTGAAATACATCGGCACGCCCGGCACGATCCGGGACCGCATGGCCGTACAAATCGATCAGATCGTGGAAGGAGCGGAGGAAAATGACGAGTAAAGATTACTTGTCGCAGGAAGAGATCGATGCCTTGCTGCGGCAGGCGGGAGAACCGGATCCGGTTCCTGCGGCATCGCAGGAAGAGACGCTCGATCCCATTGAAGTGGACGCGATCGGGGAGATCGGGAACATCACGTTCGGCAGCGCGGCTACGGCGCTTTCCACGCTGCTCGGCAAGAAAGTGGATATCACGACGCCGCAGGTGTCGATCATCAGACGCGACGATCTGGAGACCGAATTTCCCAAGCCGCATGTCGCCGTTCACGTCCAGTACGTCGAAGGTTTCCAGGGCATCAATTCGCTGGTGATCAAGACGAAGGACGCGAGAATCATCGCCGACCTGATGCTGGGCGGAACCGGAGAGGTCAGCGACGACGACGAGCTGAACGAGATCCATGTCAGCGCCGTGCAGGAAGCGATGAACCAGATGATGGGATCGTCCGCGACGTCCATGTCGACGATCTTCAACCGCCTGGTCAACATTTCGCCGCCGTCCGTCAATATCCTGGATGTCATGAAGGGAGACGGTGTCAGCAGCCTGCCGCCCGTGGATGTATTCGTCAAGATTTCGTTCCGGCTGACGATCGGCGATCTGATCGATTCGACGATCATGCAGCTGCTTCCGGTTCCGTTCGTCAAGGAGCTTGTCCGCTCGCTGCTCGGCGGCGGTTCGACATCGCAGCCCGCCGCAGCGCCCGAACCTCCGAAACCGGAGCCCGCGGAACCGTCATACTCGGAACCGCAGCCGGCTGCGAATCAGAGCCCGCAGCAGCAGCCTTTCGAGCAGCCTTATGCGCAGCAACAGCCTTATATGCAACAGCCCTTTATGCAGCAGCCTTATATGCAGCAGCCGCAGCAACCGTACATGCAGCCGCCGGTCGCGCCGCCTCCGGGTCCGCAGACCTACGGTAACGTTCCGACCCGCGGCGTGAACGTGCAGCCGGTTCAATTCCCGAGCTTCGGAAATCCGCCGTTCGTGCAGGCAGAAGACACCAATTTGAATTTGCTTCTCGACATACCTCTGAAAGTAACGGTAGAATTGGGGAGGACGTCGAAGCAAATCAAAGAAATCCTCGAACTGTCACAAGGATCGGTCATTGAACTGGACAAGCTGGCGGGCGAGCCGGTGGACATTCTCGTCAACAACAAGCTGATCGCGAAGGGCGAAGTCGTTGTCATTGACGAGAATTTCGGCGTACGGGTAACCGAAATCGTCAGCCAATGGGACCGGATCCAAAAACTACAATAATCACCCCGGGAGGAAAGTTACGATGGCACACCGCATTCTGATTGTTGACGACGCAGCGTTCATGAGAATGATGATCCGCGACATTCTGACGAAAAACGGCTACGAAGTCGTCGGCGAGGCGCAGGATGGTGCGCAGGCGGTTGAGCGTTTCAAGGAACTGAGACCGGATCTGGTCACGATGGACATCACGATGCCGGAAATGGACGGCATTGCGGCGCTCAAGGAAATCAAGAAGATTGACAGCAGCGCGAAAGTGATCATGTGTTCGGCCATGGGCCAGCAAGCGATGGTCATCGATGCGATTCAAGCGGGGGCGAAGGATTTCATCGTCAAGCCGTTCCAGGCGGACCGTGTCATCGAAGCGATCAAGAAGACGCTCGGGTGAAGCGATGCGTATTCGCCCGTATCTCGCCGTCTTGTCGCCGGCAGCGGCGGCAATTTTGCATCCTGTGGCGGCGTCGGGAACCGGCCTGGAAGACGAACTCTCGGGCGGGGAGAACGCACCGCCGGATATTCCGGACGGGATGGACGCCTTGGGCTACGCGGTATGGGTCATTGTCGCGCTCATCATCGTCATCACCCTGATCGTGTTTACGCTCCGCTTCCTGTCTTCCCGGACCCGAACCTGGGGACAGAACCGATCGCTTCGATCGCTGGGCGGGATTGCGCTTGGGCAGAACAAGTCGCTCCAGGTCATCGAAGTCGGCGGAAAGGTGTATCTCGTCGGCGTCGGGGAAAACGTGACGCTCATCGATCGGATTGACGACGCGGAGGAAGCCGGCCGGCTGATCGCCATTCTGGAAAATCCGGTGCCGCAGCCGTTGGGTGTTCCGCTTGTCGGCGAATGGTGGAGACGGCTCAAGGGCGGCCGGAGCCGATCGGAGTCTGAGGCCGGCGCCGGCTGGAATGTCTCCGAGTTCGAAGCCATGCTGCGGAGCAATCTGGAACGGCAGGCCGGCAGAAAACAACATTTCGAGTCGCTCATGAACGACTCGAAGGCGAAAGATCGGTTGATGGACGAATGAGAAGCAAATGGTGGCTGTCCTTGTTCTTGGTATCGGCGTTGTTCCTCATGTTCGGAGATCAGCAGGCGACCGCCGCCGTGCTGCCCAATATCGACATTTCCATCGGCGGAGATTCGGAGGAACCGGACACTTCCGCTTTGTCGCTTCTGTTGATCATTACGGTGCTGAGCGTGGCGCCGGCGATTCTGGTGCTCATGACGAGCTTCACCCGGATCGTGGTCGTGCTGGGATTTGTCCGCATGTCGCTCGGCACGCAGACAAGCCCGCCGAACCAGGTGCTTCTCGGTTTGGCGTTGTTCCTGACATTGTTCATCATGGCGCCCACATTGTCCGAGGTGAACGAGACCGCGCTGCAGCCGTATCTGCGCGGCGAGCTGACACAGACGGAAGCGTTGGAAGCGGCAGCCGTTCCGATGAAAGAATTCATGGCCAAGCATACGCGGGAGAAGGATTTGCTGCTCTTCATGCGCTACGCGCAGATGGAACGGCCGGCTTCCGTGGAGGATATTCCGATTACCGTGCTTGTTCCCGCGTTCGCGATCAGCGAACTGAAGACAGCTTTCCAGATGGGGTTCATGATCTTCATCCCGTTTCTGATCATCGACATGATCGTCGCGAGCACGCTCATGGCGATGGGGATGATGATGCTGCCGCCCATGATGATATCGTTGCCGTTCAAGATTCTGCTGTTCGTCCTGGTGGACGGATGGTATCTCGTCGTGAAATCGGCGTTGCTCAGCTTTAACACATAAGCCGCTTCGGGGAAAGGACGATAGCCGTGAGCGAGGATTTTATCATCGGCTTGGCGGGCCAGGCCATCTATACGGTGCTCAAGGCGGCCGCGCCGCTGCTCGTCGTCGCCCTGTCCGTCGGGCTCATCGTCAGCATCTTCCAGGCCACGACGCATATCCAGGAACAGACATTGGCCTTCATCCCGAAAATTGCGGCGGTGTTGGTGGCGGTCATCGTATTCGGTCCGTGGATCCTGAATACGGTCGTCGATTTCGCCTACAACCTGCTGAACAACCTGTACAGATATATCGGTTAGGTATAGCGGATCATGGACGGCATTCTGCAAAATTTTGCTGTTTTTTTGCTTTTCTTGTGTCGAATCACTTCGTTTTTCGTCGTATCGCCGCTGTTTTCCATCCGACAGGTGCCCGCCATGTTCAAGCTCGGGCTCGGATTTTTCGTCTCGCTGATTGTTTACCTGGCGAGCGGGCTGGCGCAGACGGTACCGATGGATGCGGGCTATATTCTGTATGTCATTCATGAAGTGCTCGCCGGACTGCTGCTCGGATATGTGTTCTATCTGTTTTTCGCGGTAGCCCAAATATCCGGCGCCTTCGTCGACTTGCAGATGGGCTTCGGCATGGCGAACATCATCGATCCGATGACCGGCGTTTCGGCTCCGCTTACGGGCAACTTCAAATATTTCTTGCTGTTGGCTGTTTTTCTGGCCATGAACGGCCACCATTACATGCTGTCCGCGCTGATGGACAGTTATGAATGGCTGCCGATGGCGGGCGATCTGTACGCGGCGATCGCGGCGGGCGGGCTGACGGAGCAGCTCGCCAAGACGGTTGCGACGACGTTCCTGCTGGGCTTTCAGCTGGCCGCGCCGGTGCTGGTGGCGATGTTTCTGACCGACGTCGGGCTCGGTTTTCTCGCCAAGACGGCGCCGCAGTTCAATGTGTTCGTCATCGGCCTGTCGCTCAAGATTCTGGTCGGCCTGATGGTGATGCTGGTAAGCCTTGCGGGCTTTGCGGCCTTCTGTTCCTATCTGATGTCCGTTCTGTTCGATCATCTCCGGCTGCTGATGGCCGCGATCACGGGCTGAACCCGGGGAAGGTGGAGAAGCATGCGACGGTATCGGCTTAGCCTTGATCTGCAGCTGTTCAGTCAGGAGAAGACGGAACCGGCTACGCCCCGAAGAAGGCAGGAAGCGCGGAAGAAAGGCCAGGTGGCATCCAGCCAGGAGATACCGTCGGCGTTCATCCTGCTGTTCGTCTTTCTCAGCTTTCTGATGCTGGGCGGCTACTACAAGGATCGGTTGTACCGCATCTTCGGGGAAGCGTTCGAGAGCGGGCTGACGATGGAACTGACGGCGGAATCGCTGGGCTCGCTCGCGATGAAATGGATGACGGAGATCGCGCTGCTGCTGTTGCCGATCTTCGCGATTGCGCTGGTGGTCGGCATCGCGAGCAACTTCTTTCAGTTCGGTTTTTTGTTCACGCTGGAACCGCTCAAGCCGTCGCTGCGCAACATCAGCCCGATCCAGGGCGTCAAGCAGCTGTTCTCGAGCCGATCGCTCGTCGAATTCGTCAAGAGCATCCTGAAGCTGCTCATTGTGGGCCTCATGGTTTATACAACCATTCAGGGCGAAATCGGCTCGATCGTGCTTCTGGACCACGCGATGCCCGAACAGATCATGTCGTTCGCCGCATCGCTCACGCTGTCGCTCGGCATCAAGATCGCCGTTTTGCTGGTCGTGTTGGCGTTTCTGGATTTCATGTACCGCAAATATATGCATGAGAAGAGCCTTCGCATGTCCAAACAGGACATCAAGGATGAGCACAAGAAATTGGAAGGCGATCCGCTCATCAAAGGCAGAATCCGCGAGAAACAGCGCCGCATGGCGATTCAGCGGATGATGCAGGAAGTGCCGAAAGCGGACGTGGTCATCACGAACCCGACGCACTATGCGGTCGCGCTCCGCTACGACGCGGCGGAGATGGACGCGCCGGTCGTCGTGGCCAAGGGCGTCGATTATCTGGCCCTTCGCATTCGCGAGATCGCGAAGGAGTCGGACGTTCCGATCATGGAGAACAAGCCGCTCGCCAGGGCGCTCTATGAACGGGTGGAGGTCGGGCGATCGATCCCGGTCGACCTGTTCCAGGCCGTGGCGGAGATTCTGGCTTACATATATAGGTTGAAAGGCCGCATCAAGACATCCTGACCGGGGAGGTGGGAAGCCGCATGAAAACCAAAGATCTGATCATTCTGATCGGCATCATCGGCATTGTGCTCATGATGGTCATTCCCGTCCCGCTCGGGCTTCTCGATTTTCTGCTCGTCGTCAACATTTCGCTGGCGCTCATGATATTGCTCATCGCGATGAACACGAACGACGCGCTCAATTTCAGCATTTTCCCTTCGCTCCTGCTGATCACGACGCTGTTCAGGCTCGCGCTCAATATTTCGGCGACCCGGAACATCCTGTCGAAGGGCGAAGGCGGACACGTCATCGAGACGTTCGGACGGTTCGTCGCCGGCAATGAGATCGCCATCGGCTTCATCGTGTTCCTGATTCTCGTCGTCGTGCAGTTCATCGTCATCACGAGAGGTTCGGAACGGGTCGCCGAAGTGGCGGCGCGTTTCACCCTCGACGCGATGCCCGGCAAGCAAATGAGCATCGACGCCGATCTGAACTCCGGGCTCATCAACGAGCAGCAGGCGCGCGAAAGGCGCGAGAAGATTGAGAAGGAAGCCGACTTTTACGGCGCGATGGACGGCGCGAGCAAGTTCGTCAAAGGCGACGCCATCGCCGCCATCATCATCCTGTTCATCAACCTGATCGGCGGATTCGTCGTCGGGATGGTCGTGCACGGCATGTCGTTCAGCGAAGCGCTGGAGACGTATTCCGTCCTGACGATCGGCGACGGCCTCGTCAGCCAGATTCCGGCGCTCCTCATTTCGACTTCCGCCGGCCTCGTCGTGACGCGCGCGGCTTCGGAAGGCAACCTTGCCTTCGATCTGACGAGCCAACTGCTCAAATATCCGCGTATGCTTTATATCGTCGCCGGCACCGTGGCGATGCTCGGTCTGTTCACGCCGATCGGTTGGATCACGACGCTGCCCTTCGCGGCCGTTCTGGCCATCGCCGGCTATCGGATGAGCAAGAACATGGAGCGGAAGAAGCAGGAGGAGGAGATGATGGTCGAGGAGCAGCAGATCGAAGAGGTGCGCAGCCCCGAGAGCGTCGTCAGTCTGCTGCAGGTCGATCCGATCGAATTCGAGTTCGGCTACGGCCTGATTCCGCTCGCGGACACGCAGCAAGGCGGCGATCTGCTGGACCGCATCATCATGATCCGCCGGCAGTGCGCGCTCGAGCTCGGACTGATCGTTCCCGTCATCCGGATCCGCGACAACATCCAGCTCAAGCCGAACGAATATGTGATCAAGATCAAGGGCAACACGGTCGCCCGTGGCGAGCTGCTGCTCAACCATTATCTCGCGATGAGCCCGGGCATCGAGGACGAATCCATCGTCGGCATCGAGACGAAGGAACCGGCCTTCGGCCTGCCGGCTCTATGGATCGACCATGCCATGAAGGAGCGGGCCGAGCTGGCCGGCTATACCGTCGTCGATCCGCCTTCCGTTGTGGCGACCCACCTGACCGAAGTGATCAAACGCCACGCGCACGAACTGATCGGCCGCCAGGAGACGAAGCAGTTGATCGACAACCTGAAGGAGCAATATCCGGCATTGGTCGACGAATTGATTCCGAATGTGCTGTCCGTCGGCGACGTGCAGAAGGTGTTGGTCAAGCTGCTGAAGGAGAAGGTGTCGATCCGCGATCTGGTGACGATCTTCGAGACGCTGGCCGATCACGGAACCTATACGAAGGATCCCGATATCCTGACCGAATACGTCCGGCAGGCGCTGTCGCGCCAGATCACGAACCAGTTCGCGCCGCCGGGCGAGACGCTCAAAGTCATCACGGTCGGGCCGCAGCTGGAGAAGAAGATCGCCGAATCCGTCCAGCAGACGGAGCAAGGCAGCTATCTTGCGCTTGATCCCGTATCGACGCAGCAGATTTACCAGAAGCTGAACGAGCAGGTCATGAAGCAGATCCAGGCCGGGCAGCAGCCGATCGTCCTGGCTTCGCCGACAATCCGCATGTACCTGCGGCAAATCATCGAACGCACGATGCAGGATATCCCCGTGCTGTCGTACAGCGAGCTTGAACCGAGCGTTGAAGTTCAAAGTGTCGGGGTGGTGAATCTGTGAGGGTCAAACGATACGTCGTGGACGATGTGCCGCAGGCGCTTCCGATCATTCGCAGCGAGCTGGGTCAGGACGCGGTGATTCTGAATACGAAAGAGATTTATGTCGGCGGTTTTCTTGGCCTGTTCCGCAAGAAGAAAATGGAGGTGATCGCCGCCGTCGAGACGAACGCTTCGGGCGCCGGAAGCGGCGCCCGGAAGCCCGGACCGGGGCTGAACCCGCCATCGGCCAGGCCGTCGGCGGCGGGCGCGATCGGCAAATCCGCGGCGGCGGCCTATGCGCTGCCGTCCGCCGTCCGCCGGGAGCAGCTGCAGACGGCGGCAGGTGCGCAGCCATCCTCCGCGCCGGCCACGGCGGTTGAAGATCCGCCGGCTGAAGCGCCGGCCGCGTCCGGATCTGCGGCCCGTACTTCCCCCCGCATCGTCATCGACCAGGATGCGGTCATGGAAGAGATCCGCCAGATGAAGGCGATGATGGCCAAGCTCGCGCGGAGCCGCGAAGAGGAAGAGGAACCGGCCGCCTTCTCGAAACTCAGGCAAAGGCTGGCCGAGCAGGAAGTCGCGCGGGAATGGATCGATTTGCTCATTGAGAAGATCAGATCGCATCCGAATTACCGTTTCGAATCGGGGACGGAAACCGTCTGGGCGATCGCGTCCGAGGTCCTCAAGGAATGGGTGCATCCGGGCGAACCTGCGGGCATCCGCGAGGGGACGCGGGTCGTCCATATCGTCGGTCCGACGGGTGTGGGCAAAACGACCACGATCGCGAAGCTGGCGGCCGACCAGGTGCTGCGTTCCAAGCGCAAAGTCGGGTTCATCACATCGGATACGTATCGCATCGCCGCGGTCGAACAGCTCAGAACGTACGCCAACATCCTGAACGTGCCGATGGAGGTCGTCTTCTCGCCGCTCGAACTCGCGCGCGCGTTCAAGCAGCTTGAAGACCGCGAGATCATCTTCATGGATACGGCCGGCCGGAATTATCGGAACGATCTCTACGTATCCGAGGTGAACAGCCTGATCCAGCGGGATGAGGATTGCGACACGTTTCTTGTGCTCAGCCTGACCCACAAGACGCGGGATTTGTCGGCGATCGCATCGAAATTTACGGCATACGGCGTGACGAAGGTCATCTACACGAAGCGGGATGAGACGGACGCGATCGGTCCCGTGCTCAATCTGGCCATGCAGCACCATCTGAAAGCGGCTTACGTGACGACCGGCCAGAATGTGCCGGACGACATCGAACCGTTCCGTACCGACCGTTATGTGGAGCAGCTGTTGGGGGCGCACGACGATGGCTGACCAGGCGGAAGCGCTTCGCAATCTGATGCAGTTCAGGAGCACGGTCAAGGATCCGCTCCAGACCCGGGTCGTCGCGGTGACCAGCGGCAAAGGAGGCGTCGGCAAATCGAATTTCAGCCTCAATTTCGCCCTGTCGCTGCAGAAGCTCGGCAAGCGGGTGCTCGTGTTCGACGCGGACATCGGCATGGCCAACATCGATGTGCTGATGGGAGCGCAAGCCCGGTACAACCTCGTGCACCTGCTCAGACGGGAGAAGGCGATCTGGGAGATCGTGCAGGAGGGACCGCTCGGCCTTCATTTCATCGCCGGCGGTTCGGGTTTCCGGGACCTGCTGAATCTGTCGGACAGGGAGCTGGACTATTTCGGCGATCAGATCAGCAAACTGCACGGCCACTACGATCTGATTCTGTTCGATACGGGAGCCGGTCTGTCGAAGGAGACCGTCCGCTTTATCACGGCGGCGCAGGAAACGGTGGTGGTGACAACGCCGGAACCGACGGCGATCACGGACGCATACGCGCTGATCAAGATGGTTCGCTCGATGAACCAGGATGTCGACTTCAAACTGGTCGTCAACCGCGCGGCCGACAACCGCGAAGGCAGGCAGACGGCCGACAAGATCAGCATGGTGGCCCGTCAGTTTCTCTCGATCAACCTGCCTCTGCTCGGCATCATCCTCGATGACGCGAATGTGCCGAAGGCTGTCAAGCGTCAGGTGCCGTTCACGATCGCCTATCCGGGCGGAAGCGCGGCAAGGGCGATCGAAGAGATCGCGAGGGCGTTCATATCCGCACCATGCGAGAAGAAATCCGGCGGCATTCGGGGGTTTCTGGAGCGCATGTTCAGACAGCGTTGACGATACGCGCCAAGGGGGGGAGCATCGATGGAGCCATACCGGATCCTTGTGGTGGACGATTCCGCCTTCATGAGGAAGCTGTTCACGGACATCATCGAATCCGATCCGGCATTCGCCGTCATCGCCGTCGGAACAAACGGCAAAGAGGCGGTCAGGCTCCATCGGGAACTGAAACCGGACGCCGTCACGCTCGATCTGGAAATGCCGGAGATGAACGGGATCGAAGCGCTCAAGCTCATCATGGCAGAATCGGACACGCCCGTCATCATGCTGTCCGGCATCAGCGAGGAGAACACCAGGGAGACGATCACGGCGCTGTCGCTCGGCGCGTTCGATTTCATTCGGAAGCCGTCCGGCCCGGGATCGGACATCCGCAAGACGGCAGACGCGCTCATGCTTCGGCTCAGGGCGGCGGTCTCGAGCCGCCGCCCGCCTCGATCCGAACCGGAGTTCAGGCCGCCGGCCGCCGGCCCGTCCGGACCCGCGAGGGACGGGGCTCGCGCGGCATCCGAACCGAAGCGGCCGGTACGGCG
>NICF_comb_assmDRAFT_10000767_pt1 | contig 27107 bp, 29 predicted proteins | sample NewIslPassag4_SG_FD_11279 | JGI IMG/M metagenome (IMG submission 11279) | reverse complement strand
TTGGAGAACGGGTGTCGGACCTGGGCGAGAAGACTGCGTTGATCGCTCAGCTTGATGCGGCCCGCGAGCGATCAGATAGCTGGCTCGCCAATGGCTGTCCCCCCGACCCGGTGGTCGGCGTTTACCCATCGCTGGAGAAGCAGGGCGACTTTGCGTTCCGCCTCTTGGACTGGCCCTCTCCGTCGCAGAACATTACGTTCGCCTGGCCATAGCCGAAAGGGGCACACACGCGAAAGCGCCCCCTCCATCGCGGAGGGGGCGCTTGTCCATCCGAACGGCGGGCAGCTCAGCTGCCGATGATGACCATCGCAAGCCGCCGCAGCAGCCCGAAGCGCGAGGACCAGGCGCGCTGCCTCCTCCGTTCGGCGCGCAGCTCGCCCAGCGCGCGCTGTTCTGCCGCGGCCCGGCGCAACCACTCCGGCTCGCCCTCGCCCGGGTGGACGAACCGGCGGTAGTTCGCGAACGCAACGTAGTCCAGGTGCGTGAAATGATTCCCGATCAACAAGACTCCCCAATCACGCTAAGGGCGGCAAAGAAGCCCGCCCGTTTCGACGCCGGAAGAGCAGGATTGGCTTGCCCCGCACCGGTGTACCGGTGGTTTCGCGGTCCGGTTCGGTCCGCGTGAGCGCGTCGCGAGTAAGCCAATCCGGGCACGGGGCGTCCATACGAGGCGCCCTGTGGCGGCTCGAAAGAATCGCAATATGCGGCGACGTTGTGGAAACGAGATACAGCACGTCCGTTCCTCCTCTGGTGACGCTGATTGTGCTACTGAAAAACGGCGCACGATCTCACCGCGCGTCCAGGACTGCGGTTTGAACACGGGAGATGTGAGGCATGGCTCCGCTAACCGGTGTTACCCGGCAGCGTTCGCGGAACTACGTGGACTGGTACAGCGGAGGAAACAAAAACGCCGTACCACTCACGGTACGGCGTGATAAACCGGACTACCGGAGGGGTCGTCTAGCGATTCTGTTCCTCGCGCCAATCGGTGCGCACAAGCTTCGCTGCCTGGAACATCGACTGCCTCCGGCGGAAGTTTCCGCAACCTGTAAGTACTGAAAGAACCTACGAGCAGAACATACTGGCTGTCAACCCACTGGCGTGAATATCTGAACGTACTGTGAACTGTGTCACACAACAGCGAACCCCGGGGAAAACCTCCCCCGGGTTCGCTGCTCACTCCCGTTCGCTGCTGCTCGTCCGCGCCTACTCGACCGCTCCGCAGGCCAGCAGACGGTTATCCTCGATGTCGTTGGCATCGTCATCGTCGTCGTCAAAGTCATCCCCGGCGATAGCGATGACGTAGTTGCCGTCCTTCAGATCCTGGATGCCGATACCGGCGGTATCGGTCGAAACGCCGTCGCGGACGTCGTCCAGGTCGTACCGTGGGTTGCCGCTCATCGTGTCGCACGTGCCTTCCCAGATGCCGGCTTCCATGTAGTCGTCCTCACCGTCATCGTCGTGGCGGAGCGGCTGGTACTCTTCGGCGTCGATTTCAAACGTGACGCGAACGCGGTCGTTCCCCTCGGGCGTCACGATCGCCGTGCCCGATACCCGCGAACCGTTCACCTCGTTGAGGGTGACGTTCACCGGCGCGACGCCGGCGACCGCGGATTGCGCGTCGTTCGCCGCGTCCTGCACCGTGTCCCGCGCCTGGTCAATGCGGTCCGACACGTCGTCGTCATCATCATCGCCGCAGGCAGCCACCGCGAACGGCAGACCCAACGCCAGCGCCGCGATGAGCAGTCCTCGTTTCAGCATGTATCCCCTCTGGGCGGTGTGCCCGTGGTTCCACGCTAGAAGGTGGTAGCCCGGCCCCGGACTACCACCCACGAAGGTTCTGCTGCGGTTTCGTTACAGCCCTCAGGCCGGCGACTGCCAGTCCTTGAAGCCGTACTTCTGGTGCGGCCCCAACGCGATGATTTCGTAGATGCCGACGCCTTCGCGGTTCCCTGCTTTCGCCAGCGAGACGGTCTGCACGTGCAGGTTCTGCATCGGGTCTTCGCGTGCGAGGTCGTACTCCGCGCCATCGACAACGTCCTCGCCGACCCACATGCCGTGGCCCCACTTCGGGTCGCCGTACCCCAGCCCCTTCATCAGGAAGTGGTAGAGCGGCTGCAGCGTAATCTCGAGCGGTTCGCCGGCCGGCGGCTGGAGCGTCAGCTTCGCGCTCGAAACCCACCGCGTGCCCTTCTGGAACTGCAGCTCGTGCGCCACCTGGCAGTGCGTCTCTGTGGCGTCCGGGTACGGCGTGAGGATCGAGCCCGCCGCGTGCCAGTGCGACCCGTCCGGGTTCTCGGAGACGGTGAACAGCGTGCACAGGTCCTCGAAGTTGAGCGGCGCCCAGTTCCAGAAGAAGGTCGGCGGCTCCTTCGGCGGCGCACCGCGCGGGTCCCTCCCGCCCACGTTCCGGATGCCCCAGGAACGGTCGCGCGAACCCCACCAGCGCTCCGGTGCAACCTCGGAGCGGCGCCCATCGATGGCGATCCATCCGCTCCAGCTCCCGTGCTGCGTCATCCGCGTGTAGTCCATCGTGATGGGCCCGCGCCGGTGGAAATGTGGCTCCTCGCTTGGCAGCGAACGGGCATCGAACAATAAGTCCGCTTCGACGCCGAAGTCGTTCTTCGCGACCGTCACGCGCAGCTTGCGCAGCGGTTCGACGACCTCGACCCGGATGGGCCCGGCTTGCGTCTCCATCCGGTCTGGTCCCATCCGCTTCGACGCACGCACCGTGCGCTGCTTCCCGTCGCGCACCACGCTGAAGGCGGCATCGAACACGCCCAGGTTCGGGTATTGGCCCATGGCGACGCCGAAATACATTTCGCCGTCGCGCGGGTACCCGTTGAAGAAGTAGCGGTCGTAGAAGTTCCGATCGGTCGTGTACACGGTCGCGATCGGATACGGCGTCTGGTGGATCAGGTAGTCATCGGCCGGTGTCAGCATGTGCCTCGCTCGCGTCCCTGTTGAGGTGGCCCGACTCTACCGGCCCGGCCTGTTGCCGCCAACCCTCAACGCCCGGCGAGCGAGTTCTCGTAAACCTCGGCCATCCCTTCGAGCACCACGTCCGCCAGCTGCAGGATGTTCTCCAGCGCTTCGACGGCCTCCTCGGTGCTCAGTTCCGATTCCCCGGCGATCTGCGACGCTGCCTCTTCGACGGAGCGGCGCAGGTTGTTGAACGTGCCAACCGCGGTCGTCAGGCCGACGCCGGCCTGCACCAGCACACGGCCGTATTCGCGGCCGATGGTGCGCGCGTCTTCGGCGAAGCGTTCGCGCTTCGTCCCGCTCGAAACGTATCGAGCGAACAGGTCGACGAGCTGCCGGCCGAGGAGCCGCAGCCGGTCGCGGACGTCCTCCGGGAGCCCCTCGAGCGCCGCAGCGTACGTCTGGCGCCGCCGGCCGAGCTGCCGCTTTACCCGCGCAAGGGCGATTTCGCTGATGCGGTCGGAATCTCGCCCGGCCGCCGGCTGATGCCCGCTAACCAACCGGCGCAGGTCTTCCTCGAGGATGCGCCGGTGCCCGCCGCCCGTTCGGTACGAGCGGACTTCCCCGGCGTCGGCCCACCGCCGCACCGTCGATTCGCTTACGCCAAGCAGTTCGCTGGCCGCGCGCAGGGTTAGCCACCGTTGCCTGGTTACATCAGGCTCGCTCACGGAGAAACCTCCCAAATCGCCCCAATCATTACAATTCTTGCCAGCCGCGTCAACTGCGTTGTCCGGGCTGCCCGCGTTCGCGCCGGAGCTCCGCGAGCCGCCGGATGACGTGGTCGCCGAACTTGAGCCGCAGCCCCGCGACCGTTTCGGCGAGCTGGTCGGCCTCGAGCGTTTCGCCGAGCCGGAGCTGTCGCGCCCGCTCCTGGAGGTTCGTGGCCCCCATGCCGATAAGCCGCACGGGGCGCCGGTCGTGTTCGCGCCACGCCCGTTCGAACAGCGCCACCGCCGCGTCGTACAGCTCGTCGGCGAGGTCGATCGGAACGCGCGATGTCCACGACCGGGTGAGCGTTTCGAACGGTGGGAAGCGCAGCTTCAGCACCACCGTGCGGGCGCTCTTACCCTGCCTCGCCAGGTCGGCGGCGATGCGTTCCGCCTGTCCCCGGAGCACCGCGCGAAGCCGGTCGCCGTCCGGTTCGTCCACGCCGAACGTCATCTCGCGGCTCACCGACTTCGCCTCGGCGCGGCCCGCGAGCACCGGCGCGTCGTACCGGCCGAGCGCCCGCTCGTGGAGTTCGATGCCGTGCCGCCCGAACTTCGCTTCGAGCGCCGAGACCGGCACCTTCGCCAGGTCGCCGATGGTTCGCAGGCCCAGCTTCGAAAGCGCCTCGGCTGTCTTCGGCCCGATCATCGGCAGGTCACGAAGCGGCCGCGGTGCGAGGAATGCTGCCTCCTGGCCGGCCGGAACGACGACCAGCCCGTCCGGCTTTCCCGCGTCGCTGGCAACTTTTGAAACTAGTTTATTAACCGAAATCCCGACCGACGCGGTGATGCCGATCTCCTCGCGCACGCGCCGCTTGATCTCGCGGCCGATGTGCTCCGGGGAGCCGTGCAGGAGTTCGCTGCCCGCAACGTCGAGGTAGGCCTCGTCGGCCCCCGCGGGTTCGACGACCGGGGTGTACTCCCGGAGGATCTCGTGGAATCGCCTGGAGGCCGGCGCGTAGTACGCGTAGTCCGATTCGAGGAAGACGCCGTGGGGGCACAGCTGCCGTGCCCGTGCGACTGGCATCGCCGAACGCACGCCGAACTGCCGCGCTTCGTAGCTGCAGGTGTTCACGACGCCCCGCGGGCCGAGGCCGCCCGCGACAATCACAGGCTTGCCGCGCAGCTCCGGCCGCCGGAGCAACTCCATCGACACGAAGAACGCGTCCAGGTCGACGTGCAGCACGGTGGCGTTCACGCCCACAGCGTACTCCGCTGGCTGCGATACCCGGTGTCACGGGCAGCAGAAAGCCCGGCACAGGGCCGGGCTGAAGTTCTGTTCGACGGTCGGGCGACTAGCGGCGCGCCCGCTCGCGTTCCCGCGCTTCGCTCCGGAGCTTCTTCTTCAGGAGCTTCCGAGCGCGTGCGGCTTCCTTGCGCTTCCGCTTCACGCTTGGCTTCTCGTAGTGTTCGCGGCGCCGAGCCTCCGAGAGGATGCCATCGAGCATCACCCGCTTGTTGAAGCGCTTCAGTGCAGCTTCAAACGGCTCGTTTTCGCCTACGATGACTTCGGCCAGTGCGTCTCACCCGCCTTCCTGCGGCACGGATTCGCCCGGTTACGGGCCCCGCAGACGACTTACATTATCACAGAATCTCGCCTACCTTCGAGTTTCTTCCCTCCCCTTGTAAATAGCCTGGCTGGCCGCGCTACATGCCGCCCCTGCTTCGTTGCGCAACCGCAATGGCCCCCACCGTAGCCTGAGCAGGAAATCCGGCTGCGAGTGAACGAGCTATGGCCGATCGAACAGCCCTCGGCATCGACGTAGGCGGCACCACCATCAAGGCCGGCGTCGTGAACCTGAAGACCGGCGAGGTCGTCGGGAAGCGGCTCACCGCCGATACCCCGCGGGAGCGCACGCCCGAGGCCATGGTCGAAACGGTCGCGAAGCTGGTAAAGCGCGGCGGGGCCGCCGAGGCGCCGCTCTGCGGCGTCGGCTTCCCGGCAGTGATCAAGCACGGCGTGGTGACCACCGCGTCGAATATCGACGAGTCCTGGCTCGGCACGAACGCCGCACAGGCCTTCGGCGACGCCATCGGCAGGCCCGTTGCCGTGCTGAACGACGCCGATGCCGCCGGCATCGCAGAGGTTCGCTTCGGCGTCGGGCGCGGCGTACCCGGTGTCATCGCCATGATCACGCTCGGTACGGGTATTGGCACGGCGCTCCTGGTCGAAGGCACCCTCGTGCCCAACACCGAACTCGGCCACTTCAAGCTCAACGGCAAGGAAGCCGACGACCTCGCCTCCAATCGCGCGCGGGAGCAACTGGACCTGGGCTGGGACAGGTGGGCCAGGAACATCGAGGAGTACCTCGATGCGCTCGACCGCCTCATCTGGCCCGACCTTGTCATCGTCGGCGGTGGCGTGAGCGCCGAACCCGAGAAGTTTCTCCCCTACATTCGCGTGCGGCCCGCTGTCGTCGCTGCCACACTCGGCAACGACGCAGGGATCATCGGCGCCGCCCTCTACGCCGCCGAGGCCCAGCAGAAACCGACGCGAGTTCGCGGCCCCTACGCCCTCGGCGAAAGCTGACCCCGGAGCGCCACTCGCGAACGCCTCGTTGGTGACAGGACTCCGCGCTATTCTCAGCCCATGGCAACCATCGCTGTCATTGGCTCTGGCGCCGTCGGCTCCTACTACGGTGCGCTGCTCGCCCGTGCCGGGCACGATGTCCGCTTCCTCATGCGCCGCGATCTCGAAGCGGTGCGGGCTCGTGGCCTCGATATCCGGAGCCCCAACGGCGACTTCACGCTGCCACAGGTCAATGCGTTCGGCGCGCCCGAAGAGATCGGCGTCGCCGACTGGGTTATCTGCTCACTCAAAACCACTGCGCTCGACGATGCGCCCGCCCTGGTTGCGCCCTGCTTCGGGCCGAACACCCGGATCATCGCGCTGATGAACGGCTTTGGCGTAGAGGAGCGGCTGGCCGCCCACTTCCCGAAAGAGCGCATCTTCGGCGGGATGGCGTTCGTCTGCATCAACCGCGGCGAGCCTGGCGTCGTCCACCACCTGAAATACGGCCGCGTGACCATCGGCCACCTCGCGGACGACCCCGGCGAAGTCGCCGAGCTTGAAGCGCTGCTCCGTTCCGGTGGCATCGACGTCGCGACCGCGCCGAACCTCCGCTACGCCCGCTGGGAGAAGCTCTGCTGGAATGTCCCGTTCAACGGCCTCAGCGTGGCCGCTGGCGGTGTGGGCACCGAAACCATCATGACCGACCCGCCGCTCCGCGAGACCGCCGAGCGTGTCATGCGCGAAGTCGTCTCTGTCGGCAACGCCGACCTGGCCGCGCTGGGCAGCGACGCTCGGCTCGACGCCGATCGGGTCGTGCAAACGCTTTTCGCGCAGACCGACACCATGGGCGACTACCGCACGAGCATGGTGCTCGACTACGTCTATGGCCGCGAACTGGAAGTCGAGGCGATCCACGGCGCTGTGACTCGGCGGGCTGCCGAACTGGGGACACCCGCGCCGGCCATCGCGACGCTCTACGCGCTCGTGCGCGCCGCCGACCGCCGGCGCCGGGGGCTGCTCCCGGTCATTCAGCCCGAGTGACGCTGCAACGACATCGTCACACTCGCTCGCAGCCCAATCTCTCCTGTGCAAGCTACCCCCGCTACCGTAGCCGCGGGAGGCAGCGCATGAGTTCGTCCAGCGAACCCGGACACCCGGGAGTGACCATCGCCATCGGCGACGAAGTCCACGGAACCGACGGCAAACTCGGCACGGTGCATCGCGTCATCGTCGACGCCGACAGCGACCGGATCTCCGAAATCGTCGTGAAGCACGGGTTCCTCTGGGGCAACGAACGCGTCATTCCGTTGAGCCATGTCCAACGGAGCGACGGTTCGGTGCTCTATTGGATATCGACCAGGAGCAGTTCAGGGAGTGCGACGGGTTCGATCCCGGCCGCTACCGCGAACCCGACCCCGACTACTCCGGTCCGCCGGGCTTCAATCGCGAATCCGGCGTCAACTTCCCCCTGGACCAGGAGATGGCCGGCGGCCCGGTGCTCTTCTACACCGGCAAGCCGTTGGGCTACCCGGGTGGCGAAACCATCCCGCCCGAATCCGAAGGCGAGAGCATCCGCACCACCATGCCCTCGATCAAGGCGGGCGACCCGATTCTCGACCGTTCGTTCCAGAAGATTGGCGAAGTCGCTCACCTCGAAGTGGACGAGGAGGGGTTCCCGACACGGCTGGTCGGCCGAAAGGGCCTGCTGTTCCGCCACGAAGCTGAGCTGCCTGTCGAATGGATCCAGGACTTCAGCGATAAAGGAATCGTGTTGAACGTCGACAGGTCGGAGGTCGAGCGCCTCGGGCTGGATTAGCCCGCGTGCATACAGACGTGAGAGGGGGCTCCGGCCCCTTCTTTTCCCCGTCACCCGACGCGATTGTCACGACAGGGTGTCGCGCACTGCGCGCGATGCGAGTATTGTGCGTCAAACTTTGAAGGGCACGGCCGGGTCTACCCGGGTGATTCCGCACCCGCACATGCACCACTAGGGGAATACCCTCATGTGGTTCATTGACGGGCGACTCCACAATGAAGCAGGGAACGGGATCCCGGGAAGAGGCGACCTCATGCGCAGAGCAGTGAAATGAACCGGCAGACACATCCGCAGGACCCGGTCGCCGAGCTAAATGCTTTGCGCCGCGAATTCCAGGACTTCCTGCTGTACCTCCCCGACGCGCTCGTCGAGGTCGATCTCGCGACCATGCGCCTCGTCTACGGCAACCGCATGGCCGCGATCCTGCTGGGCTATAGCGAAGAGGAACTGAAAGACCTGCCGAGCGGGCAGGTCGTAAGCAAGGAAAGCCTGGCCCTCGCCCTTTCCATCCATGCCAGCAACATGGCCCGCATGGCCGATACCGGCCGCTATGAGCGAACGGGCACCCAGGACCTCTTCGAAGTCCGTCTGCGGCGAAAGGACGACACCTGGTTCGATGCCGAGGTCCAGGGATCCTACGTTCTCTCGCCCGATGGGACACCCACGCGGGTCCGCTTCATCTTTCGCGACATAACGCAGCGCAAGCAGGCCGACGCCGAGCTTCGCCGCAACGAGGAGCGCCTTCGGCATTTCGCCGCGAACGCGCCTGTCGTGCTCCTTGGTGTCGAAGCCGACGGCACCTGCTCCCTGGTCGAAGGCCGGATGCTTTCCCGGGTCAACATCGATCCCGCGTCCGTCCGCGGGCGCAACCTGTTCGAGCTCCCAGCGCCCGAGCCACTGAAGCGCGCCGTTCGCCGTGCCCTCGATGGCGTGCCCGCTTCAACCCGGCTGGAATTCAACGACCACTACTTCGACGTCTACACCGAACCTCTGCGCGGCGAAGATGGCACGGTCGAAGGTGTTGCCTGTGTCGCGACCGACGTCACTGGAATCGCTCGCGCGGAAGCCGCCCTGCGCCAGGCCCAGAAGATGGAGAGCCTGGGCCTGCTCGCCGGTGGGGTGGCTCACGACTTCAACAACATCCTTACGACCATCCTCGGCATCGCCGATCTGCTGAAGCGCGCCGACCTCCCCGAAGAAGATATCGAGCGGCTCAAGGTGCTCGAACGGGCGGCCTACCGCGGCGCCGAGATCACGCAGCGGCTGCTCGCATTCGCGCGCGGTGGCGTCGAGAAGGTGGAAAAGTTCGACCTCCGCGACCTGCTCGGGGATGTCGCGCGGCTCGCCGGGCCGTCGCTCCCCAAGACGATCGAGTTCCAGCTCGAACTACCGAATACGCCGGTCTACATCGAAGGCGACGCGACGCAGCTCCACCAGGCCATCCTCAACATGGTGCTGAACGCCCGCGACGCCCTCCAGGACCGCGGCGGCCGGGTTCGCCTTGCCCTCTCGGGTGGCCGCGATGCTGCCACTATCCGCGTCGAAGACGATGGCCCGGGTATGGACGAACAGACCCAGCTCCGCCTGTTCGAGCCGTTCTTCACCACGAAGCCCAAGGGCGCGGGGACCGGCCTCGGCCTCTCAATCGCCTACAGCGTGATCCAGGCGCACGGCGGCACTATCTCGGTGCAGAGCCGCCCCGGCCAGGGCACGAAGTTCGCGATTCGGCTGCCTATCGCCGAATGACGCCGCGCCGGTCGGCTTCGACAAGCACGTCCACGACATTCGTCGCCGCGCCCTTGCGGATGCTGTCGGTTACCGTCCAGAACGTGATAGCGCCGGGTTTCGAATGGTCGGGGCGGAGCCGCCCCACGAGCACCTTGTCGGTCCCAGCGACGTCCATCGGCGTCGGGTAGGTCTCCGAAGCCGGGTCATCCATCATCGTGACCCCTGGCGCCGACGAGATGAGTTCGCGCGCTTCCTCCACGCTGATCGGCCGTTCGAACTCCGCCCACACCGACATCGCGTGCCCGTAGAACGTTGGGATGCGTACGCAGGTCGCGCTGACGGCCACATCAGGCGCGTGCAGGATCTTGCGCGTCTCGTTCGCCATCTTGAGTTCTTCCTTTGTGTAGCCGTCGTCGGCGAACAGGTCGATCTGCGGCACGGCGTTGAACGCGATGTCCCGCTTCTGCGTGCCCGAGGGCTCGCGGCGGCCTTCGAGCACCGCCCGCGTCTCGCGCTCGAGCCCTTCTACCGCCGCAGCGCCCGCGCCCGCGACCGCCTGGTAGGTGCTCACAATCACCCGCTTCAGCGGGTTCACGCGGTGAATCGGGTTGAGCGCCATGACCATCGGCGTGGTCGTGCAGTTCGGCTGGCTCACGATGCCCTTGTGCCAGTCGAGGTCCTCCGGGTTGATCTCCGGGATGACCAGCGGCACGTTCGGGTCCTGCCGGAAGGCGCTCGAATCGTCGATCACGAAGCAGCCCTTGCTGGCCGCAAGCGGCGCGTATTCCTTCGACGCCGACCCCGAAGCAGAGAGGAACACGATGTGGTCGTCCGCCGTGAAGCTCTCCGGCGTCGTCTCCTCCACCGTGATCTTGGTCCCGCGAAACTCGACGCTCTTGCCGGCCGAGCGCTTTGTCGCCAGCAGGCGCAGACGGCCAACGGGGATCGCCCGCTCGTCGAGGATTTTCAGGAACTCGCGGCCAACCAGTCCGGCGCCGCCAACCACGGTGATGTTGTACGTGTTCACAGGGGCTCCAGCGGAAGTATTGGAGTTATGGTAGGCCGCCCGGGCCGAAGGATCGAAGCCATCGGCCCGGTTCCCTAAACAGCCGCTTCCTGCTCACGCGCCCCACTGGAGGGCCAGGTTCACCAGCGTCCGCACGCTGTACCCGCTGGCGCCCTTGGTCACCCAGCCCTTGTCCTTGTCCGACATGTCGACGCCGGCGATATCGAGGTGGACCCAGGGCGTGCCCTCGGCGAACGGTTCGAGGAACTTGGCGCCAGCGATGGTGCCCGCGCCGCGCGTCCCGACGTTCTTGATGTCGGCGACGTCGCTCTTCAGCAGCTCGTCGTATTCCTTGAACATCGGCAGCCGCCACGTCTTCTCGCCCGCCGCCGCGGCCGCACGCTCAACCTTCGTGGCCAGCTCGTCGTTGTTCGTCAGCACCGCATAGCAGACGTCGCCCAGCGCGATGGAGACCGCGCCGGTGAGCGTTGCCACGTCGACGATGTGCTGCGCGCCGAGCTCCTTCGCATAGCAGATGGCGTCGGCGAGCACGAGCCGGCCTTCCGCGTCCGTGTTCAGGATCTCGATCGTCCGGCCGTTCATGGCGGTCACCACGTCGCCCGGCTTCGAAGCGCCGCCGCCCGGCATGTTCTCGGTGCACGGCGCCACAGCCACAACGTTCACCTTCGGCTTCAGCGCGGCGATCGCCTGCATGGCGGCGATGACCGACGCCGCGCCCGTCATGTCGGCCTTCATGGCCTCCATGCCGGCCGCTGGCTTGATGCTGATGCCGCCGGTATCGAACGTGATGCCCTTGCCGACGAACGCGAGGTCGTAGCCGTCGCCCTCGCGGCCCCGGTACGAGATGCGCACGAGTTTCGGGGGCTGGTGGCTGCCCTTGGCCACCGAAAGCAGCGAACCCATGCCCTTGCGCTCCATGTCCTCGCGCTCGAGTACCTCGATCTCCAGCCCGCCCGCGCTGTTCACCATCGCCGTGGCGCGCGCCGCAAGCTCCGTCGGGGTCAGGTGGTTCGAAGGTTCGTTCGCAAGGTCGCGCGCGAAGTTCGTCGCTGCGGCGAGCGCCTTGCCCCGCTCCACCGCTTCCTGCATCACCGCGACCTTCGACTGGTCGTGCTCGACGATGGTGAGTTCGCTGATCTCGGCCTTCTCGTCGTTGTTGTTCGTCTTCGCCTTGTGGCGCTCGAACCGGTAGGTCCCGAGCAGCGCCCCCTCAGCGATGGCCTGCGCGCAGGCGGCCGGGTCGAGACCTGCGATACCCGCGCCGTGGACGATGGTGGCCACACGCGAAACACCGGGCTTTCGCACGTGCCGCAGGACGTTCGCCGCGAGGTTGCGGACGGCGTCGATATCGAAGTCCTCCCGCTTGCCGAGGCCCGCCACCACGACCCGTGGCGCCGGGATCTTGCCGAACGTGTGGATGGTGACGAACTCGCCACTCTTGCCGCGAAGGTCTCCGAGCTCGATCAGCTTCGAAATGGCGCCATCGAGCGCACGGTCCATGGCTCCGGTCGCACCGCCGGGCGACGCAACGCCTTCGAACAGGTTGACGATGACCACATCGGCATCGGATTGGGTGATGTCGCCAGCGGTTACGCGAATGTCCACCGTGTTGTGACCTCCGGGAGCAGTGGGTGTCTCGCGGCGAGTGTAGCCGTCCTGCTTCGGGCCGGGCAAAGCGCTGCGCGGTTGCCGCCACGGTGCCAACGGACGCTGCAGCGGTGCTCATCTGGAGCGCGCGGCGAGGCCTGGTACTCGCTCGCCATTCGCCGCGGTTGTGAGAGCGGTACTCTGTTGTTAGTTTCAGATTCCGTGCCCGCCGGGCGGGAAGCGCTGCCCGGAGCACGGAGGAAGGACGTTCATGGTTGCCCTGGAGAGCAGCGGCCTCGGCCAGCGCGTTCAGTGGCTCTGGCGCGCGACCGAACGTGTCGGCATCCACGAAGCCGTCATCGTTGTCACGTCGTTTCTCATCTACTTCGCCGTGCGCGGCATGGTCGTCGATCGCGCCGGGCAGGCCATGGTGAACGCCTTCGACCTCATCGCGCTCGAACGGAAGCTGGGGATCTACTGGGAACTCGAAATGCAGTCCTGGATCCTCGGCAGCTACCCGGCGATCAAGGCCATGAACTGGGTGTACTTCTGGGGCCACATGCCGCTGGTCATCGTGTTCGCCGTCTGGCTCTGGGTCTGGCACCGGCAGGCCTACACGCTCGTGCGTAACGCGTTTCTTGCTTCGGGCGCCATCGCTGTCGTCATCTATGCCACGTTCCCGGTAGCGCCCCCGCGGCTGGTGCCGTTCGCCGGTTTCGTCGACACCATGGCCCTGTTCGACCGCGTCGGCTACAACGCGCAGGAAGTGAGCGCCTTCGTGAACCCGTTCGCGGCGGTGCCGAGCCTGCACTTCGGCTGGTCGCTCCTGCTCGGCGCCGTGATCGCAAAAGTCGCCGGCAACCCGCTGATGCGAGCTGCCGGCGTACTCTGGCCGGTTGCGATGTTCTTCTCGGTGGTGATGACCGGCAATCACTTCATTATCGATACGATTGCCGGCGCGATTGTCTCGTTCGCCGGGTTCGGTATCGCCTACGCCATCCACCGGGCGCTCAAGGCGCGGAACCCCGGGCTCAGCGTCTCGGTCACCGCTGAGCCCTGAACCCGGTCAATCCCGTTCGTTAGCCGCCGTAGTAGACGCCGACTTCCTTCAGTGTGAGCGGCTCCGATTCGCGCCGCACACCGGCCTCGACCACTTCGCCGATGACCACCGAGTGATCGCCAACGTCGAGGATGTTCTTCACCTCGCATTCGAACCAGGCCGGGGCGTCCACGATGATCGGCGCACCCGTGGTCCTGGTCTCGAACTCATACCCGCCGAGCTTGTTTCCCTCGGGCTCGACGTGCTTGAAGTACGCGAAGGCGATGTCCTTCTGGCCGGTGCCCAGCACGCTGATGGCGAACTTGCCGGTCGCCTTCAGGCGGTCGTATGTCTCGGTGCCACCCTTCACTCCGACGGCGACGATCGGGGGCTGGAACGACGCCTGGGTGATCCAGTTCACCGTCGATGCCGTCGCCTGCTGGCCTTCGCCAACGCCGAGCACGAACAGCCCGTAGGGAATCATGCGGAGCGCAGTCTTCTTTGCCTGCTCGTCCATGCCTGCCTCCTGGTGGTGATGCGGTGAGGATCGCGCGATTGGGGTGCCCGCCGCAAGCAGTCAGCTCCGCGAGCGAAAAATCGGCATCGCACCCAGCGCCGCGAAGATTTCGATGTGCAGTTCGTCGAGTTTCCCGGCCCACTGCGCCCACGTGCCCCGTGCGTACTGCGCCTCGGGGCTGCTCAGCGCCTGCTGGACCGCCTCGGAGTTCGCGAAGATGAGCATGGCGAGCCATGCGCCGCCAGGCGTTCGGCCTGAACGCACCTTGGCCAACCCCGGGATCTGCCCGGCGTCGCGAATGTGCACCTCCCGAAACCACCGTGCGAAGCGCTCCGCCTCATCCGGCAGCGGTTTCGCACGCACCAGGAGGAAGGGACGGTCGTCGTTCACTCTCCACCTTCCTTGAGCAGCGCCAGCACCAGGTCGAGGCTGGGGCCCAGCGGGTACCGGCTATCGACAACCACCACCGGTACGCTGAACGGCTGTGCCCTCCCTTTCATCATCTCATGAACTGCGAAGTCCGCCTCCGACCAGCCATCCCGCGGCCGGCCGAGGCGCTCTTTCACGGTTTCCCCCGGCGCTACGAGCCGCACCGCCACCAGCGGCACATCCGTTTCCCGCCCAAGGCGCACGAACCGCCGGCGGTCCTTCCGCGTCAGGTTCGTGGCATCGATAACGGCCAGTTCCCCCTGTTCGAGCGCCTCGCGTGCACGCCGCTCCACGACCCGGAACACGCGCGCGTGCTCATCCCGGGTGTACTGCGGCCGCGCGAACAGCTGCCGCCGAACCGCATCGCTTTCGATGTGGCGCAGCGGCACGCGTTCGGCGAGCGCATGGGCGAACGTCGTTTTGCCCGTCCCCGGGAGTCCCGAAAGGAGGACGATACCCGTTGCCGCCGGGATCTCTTGGCGGTAGCTCATAGCGTGTGATACCGTGCTTCTGTTGACACGATAGGCAAAGGACAGAAGAAGAAGAAGGTTGCTGACCCAAGAGCGCAAGAAGGAACTGATCCAGAGCTTCGGGCTCCACGAGGGCGATACGGGTTCGCCTGAGGTACAGGTTGCCATCCTTACCGAGCGCATCAAGTACCTGACCGAGCACCTGAAGGAACACAAGCACGACTACCACACCCGAAGAGGGCTGCTGAAGCTCGTCGGCCAGCGCCGCCGCCAGCTTCGCTACCTCAACCGGAAGGATGTCAACAGGTACCGCGAGGTTATTGCACGCCTCGGCCTCCGCAAGTAACGCGGAGGCTTTTGTTCATCTCGCGCAGGCGGGTTCCCTCCTCCGTTAGCACGCCCTTTGCCGGCGCCCACCTTTCCCCGGGCGCTTCGTGACGTTGGACCAAATGGGGTCAGGAATTCCCCCCGGGCAGGGCGAAGCAGAGCACGAAAAGAGTTTGAGACAGGCATGAAGACGTACGAAATCGAAGTAGGGGGCCGTACCCTCACCATCCAGTACGGCATCCTCGCGCAGCAGGCCAACGGCGCTGTCACGGTGCGGCAGGGAGACACCGTGGTCCTCGTTACCGCCTGCATGGCGCAACCCAGGGAAGGCATCGACTTCTTCCCGCTTACCGTTGACTACGAAGAGCGGCTCTATGCCGTCGGCAAGATCCCCGGCGGCTTCCCCCGGCGCGAAGGCCGCGCCAGTACCGAGGCCATCCTCGCCATGCGCCTCACCGACCGGCCCATCCGCCCCCTCTTCCCCAAGGACTTCCGAAACGAAGTCCAGATCATCGCCACTACCCTCTCCGCTGATCGCGAAAACCAGCCCGATACGCTCATCACGATCGGCGCCAGCGCCGCGCTTTCCATCAGCGACATCCCCTTCAACGGCCCGGTCAGCTCCGTCCGCGTGACGAAGCTCAACGGCGAATACATCGTCAACCCGACGTTCGAGCAGACCGAAGCCGGCGACTTCGACCTCGTCGTTGCCGGCACGCGCGACGCGGTGGTCATGGTCGAAGCCGGCGCGAAGGAAGCCCCCGAAGACGACATCATCGAGGCGATCGAAGTCGCCATGGAGGCGAACCGCCGCATCATCGCGCTCCAGGACCAGATCGCGGCGGAAGCCAACGTCCAGAAAGCGCCCTACACCTCGTTCCTGCCGAACGAGGAAGCGAACGAGGCCGTCTACGAATACCTCAAGGATCGCCTCGACGAAGTGGTGGCGACCGCCGCCAGCGAACGCAGCGACGCGAACAAGGCCATCCGCGCCGAGCTCGCGCTGCACTTCGGGGACCGGTTCACGCCGGCCGAGCTCTCCGAAGCGCTCTTCACGGTCATCAAGAAGGCCATGCGGAAGCAGATCCTCGAAACCGGCATCCGCGCCGACGGCCGTGGCCTGAAGGACATCCGCGAACTCGAAATCCACGTGGGCGTCCTTCCCCGTACGCACGGCTCCGGTCTCTTCCGCCGCGGCCAGACCCAGGTCCTTACCATCGCCACGCTCGGCGGCATCAGCATGGCGCAGAAGCTCGACACCCTCTCGCCCGAGGAGTCGAAGCGGTACATGCACCACTACAACTTCCCGCCTTATTCGGTGGGTGAGGTGCGGCCGCTGCGCGGCGCTGGCCGGCGCGAAATCGGCCATGGCGCACTCGCCGAACGGGCGCTCGAGCCGGTGCTCCCCTCGCAGGACGAGTTCCCTTACGCCCTGCGCCTGGTGAGCGAAGTGATGTCGTCCAACGGCTCCACGTCGATGGCGAGCGTCTGTGGCTCCACCCTGGCCCTGATGGACGCCGGTGTGCCCATTTCGGCGCCCGTCGCCGGTATCGCCATGGGCCTCGTTATGGGCGAAAACGGCGACTACCGGATCCTCACCGACATCGCGGGCCAGGAAGACTTCATGGGCGACATGGACTTCAAGGTCGCCGGTACCAGGAAGGGCATCACTGCCCTCCAGATGGATATCAAGATCGGCGGCGTTTCGCGTGAACTTCTGCGCGACGCCCTCGAGCAGGCGAAGGAAGCCCGCCTCTACATCCTCGACCGCATGCTCGAAGTCATCCCGGCGCCCCGCGAGGAAGTCTCCGCCTACGCGCCGAAGATGTACCGCATCAAGATCAACCCCGACCTCATCGGGACGCTCATCGGCCCCGGCGGCAAGACCGTCCGCAAGATCCAGGAAGATGCCGGTGGCGCCACCATCGACATCGAAGAAGACGGCAGCGTGTTTGTCGGCGCCATCAATGAAGAGATGGCGCGCAAGGCCATCCAGATGATCGAAGGCCTCACCAAGGAGGTGAAGGTCGGCGAGATCTACACCGGCAAGGTGACCCGCCTCCTGAACTTCGGCGCCTTCGTCGAAATCCTTCCCGGCAAGGAAGGCCTGGTCCACATCTCCGAACTGACGCCCGGTCACATCGCCCGCGTCGAGGATGCCGTCCAGGTTGGCGACGAAGTGACCGTGATGGTCACCGAGATCGACAATCTTGGCCGCATCAACCTGTCGCGGCGCGCCGTCATGGAACCCGAAGAGACCACCACCAGCTCCGGCCGCGGAGGCCGCGGTGGTGGCGGCGGTGGCAGCGGCAACCGGCCCCGCAATGGCGGTGGCAGCGGTGGCGGACGCCAGCAGTCCAGTGGTGGCAGCGGCCGCGCCAGCGGCGGTGGAGGCGGCGGCTCCCGTGGCGGCAGCGCTCCACGCGGCCGTGAGTTCGGCGGTGGTTCGCAGCAGCGGACCCCCGGGCCGATCGGTGGCGCCAGTCGCGGTTGGGTTCGCCGCGGCGATGCCGGCTTCGATGGCCCGCCGTCCCCGCCTCCGCCTCCGCGTCCAGGCCTCGGCGGTGCCAGCCGCTACGACGACTAGCGGCACATTCGCACCACACAACAAGAGGGCGCCCACCCGGGCGCCCTCTTTCCATGTCTGCCGCGCTACTGCTGGACGATCCCCAGGACCAGCCCCTCGGGCCCGAGGATCATCGCGAAGTCGGTGCCTCCGGCCGTTCGCTGCCGCGGGACGAGTAGTGTTGCACCCAGCTCCTGCGCCCGGGCGACCGCCCGGTCCAAATCTGCGACCCGCACGAAGAGCCGAACGTGCGGTTCGCGCGTTTCGGGGACCTGCACGAACGCGCCGTTCAGCGGGATGTCGCCCGGGTCGTTCGTGTCGATGTGGACGGCGCCATCCCCGGCGTCGTCGCCCAGCTCCCAGCCGAACAGCTCCCGGAAGAACTCACGGCTCGCGGGTTCGCGGATGCCGATCTGGAAGAACACGACGGGACTGCTGGTCATCTCACACCTCGGGGCGAGTACGGCGCCTCAGCGGCGCTGAGCGTGTGGCCGGCGCCCGCCGGCCACACGCAGCCTACTCCAGGACGTCGTCCTCGATCTCGATGGCCGCCGAACCCTTCATGATCACCCAGTAGGCCTTTCCCTGTTCGAGCAGCGGCATGTTGTTCACGTACGAGGGCAGCCCCGGGAAGTACCGCATCCACTGCTTCTTGCTCGCGTTCCACCCGTAGACGACCTCGACGTTCTGCACTCCCGCCAGCGCCTGCCCGGGCGGCATCGTCGCATTCGGCCAGCTGATCAGGTTCGCCCCCGGCCTGAGCGGCAGCGTCGGCGGTGTGGTTGGCGTGGGCTTCGGCGTTGGTGTCTTTGTCGGCGTCGCGGTGGGCGTTGGCGACTTCGTGGGCGCCGGTGACGCCGTTTTGGTTGGCGAGGGCATCGCAGTCGCAGTCGCAGTTGGGGTAGGCGACTTCGTGGGCGTTGGCGACGGCGTCGGTGTTGCCGTTGGCGTAGGCGTAGGCGTGCTGGTTGGCGTCGGTGTCGCGGTCGCAGTCGGCGTTGGCGACTTCGTGGGCGTGGGTGTTGGTGTGTTTGTCGGCGTGGGGGTGGGCGTCTTCGTCGGCGTCGGCGTTGGCGTCGATGATGCTCCGTAGATCGCGAGCGCGCCCGCGATGTCGTCCGAGTGGAGCGTTCGCTTGTTGCAACCCACGCAGTAGCTCGCGTACATCACCGCTGCCTGCACCGTCGAATGCCCCAGGCCAAGCGCGTGGCCGAACTCGTGGGTGGTCACGCTCTGCACGTCCATCTGGATCGGCGTGCCCACCGTCCACTGCCAGTCGGGGTCGATCTCCATGTCGAACTCCACCGCCTGGCGAGGGCTGCCCGACGTTGTGTACCACGTGCAGGTGACAGCCAGCACGGACCCGGTTTGGGGCCACCAGCCCACGGTGTTAAAGCCGTCCATCTCGCCATGGCAGGCGCCGGTTCCCGCGGTGGTGAGACCGTTATAGGTGAACCGGAAGTTGATCCCGGCGTTGCCCCACGCCGCGGCCCCCGCCTGGATCGCGGGCAGTTCGTTGTTGAGCGACGCTGGCTTCCCGGCCGGGTTGTAGGCCCAGCCGACGTTCCTCGACGGCCACCAGTACGAGTTCGTCACATACGTCGCGTGGACCTCGCCATCGAGATCGATGGCTCCTTCGAACCGGGCCAGCATCGCCGCTCGCGCTGCCGCAGCCTCCGCTTCGAAATCGCCGCTGCCGTCGTCCTGGACCAGGAAGTGGAGGTCGACCAGGTACACCTCGCCGTCGAACGGAACAGCGAGCGTCGTCGAGACATCGACGAAGGTGGGTGTGGAATCTGCGTGGGCCGTGCCGCGTTCGCTGTTGTAGAGCGACGCAGCGAACACCCCGAGACCGGCCAGGAACCCGAGCGCGATGAACAGCGGGCGGGCGAGGTTCCGGCTCCCGCCGCTCCCAGACACGTAACCTCCCACAACATCCTCCCCAGCGTCGGCCAGCCCGTCGGGTAGACCGCCGGCGCAGTCGTGGTGTTGTGAGAGTCGGCAGGGGCGCGGCCGGCGCCACGGCGCCCGGGTGCCCGGGGCGTGGGGATGTCGTGGCGGGGAGGTGACAGTTCAGCGCGGGGTAAAGATCCGCTCAACATTGCCGATCAGGCGGGTGGACGCGCGGTTGATCGGAGGCGAAAGGCGCAACCAGAGCGCGGTGCGCAGTGCCAGGTGCGCGTTCGTTCTACGTTCGAACGCAGGCGTGAGCGTCTCCACCGGCCAGGAACGGTTCAGGACGAGGGAACGGAGGGATCTACGAGGGAACGGAGGGATCTACGACGCTTCGGTGGCCCGCCGCTGCACCTGCTCGCGGTGCTCCACCATCGTGCAGCGGTTGTGGGTGGCTATGAGCCCCGCCGCGCGGGCCCGTTCGATGCCCGCCTGGTTGCGGATGCCGAGCTGCAGCCAGACCGCCTTCGCACCGATCGCAATGGCATCGTCGATGATGGGGTCGGTGAACTCGGGGCGAACGAACACATCCACGAGGTCGACCGGCCCAGGGATGTCGCGAAGGCCCCGGTAGGCCCGTTCGCCGAGCACCTCGTCCGCGGGGAACTGGCCGCGGTGCACCGGGATAATCCGGTAGCCCGCGCGCTGGAGGTACGACGCAATCCGGTAGGCCGGGCGGTCGACTCTGCTGTCCAGCCCGACCACCGCGATGGTCTTCGCTGCCATGAGTGCTTTAAGCGCGTCGTCCACGCTTCTTCCCCCTGTTCCGCGAACCAGCGGGGGCCCGCTCCGTGTTGGCTTCCCGCTCCTGGCGCGCCTTCTCGATGGGCCGGTCGATGATTTCTCCCGTGTCGGTATCGATCTCGACCAGTTCCCAGCCCTGGGGCAGGCGAACTTCCGCGCCCGTGAGCGCCGAAACCGCGTTGGCGAGCGCCAGTGTGCGGTCCATACCGTCGGTTTCGCCATAGGCCGGGACGGGAATCTGCGATAGCTTGAGCCGCTTGCCGCTCTTCTTCACGAGCCACAGGGAGAACTGGCGCAGGTCGTCGGGGAGGTCCTGCCAGCGATCCGGCTCCTCGCCTTCGACGAGCACCTCGAGGTAGTCGATCTTGTGGAACGGCACGAGCTCCTTCGTGCCGATGCCCATCCCGAGGTAGCCCTGTTGCCACGTGGCCGACCCCTTCTTCGCGTCGACCACCACATCGGCGCCAGCGATCGCGCTCACAAGCGACATAACTGAGACTGGCACAATCAGCAGGAGCGCAAGCAGGGTCAGGACCAGGAGCCAGAGCGGCGCCGAGCCCTGCGATGTCGCCATCCAATAGCCCGCGGCGGCCGAAAGCACCAGCGCAATGATGGGGATGATGACGAGCCCGCGCGCCGCGCGAATCTCGACCCTGGTGTCGCTGATGACCGCCATCGAACGGTGCAGCAGGATCTCTCGTCGGCCGTCACGGCGACGGCTGACGACGTGAGACGGCAGTTCCAGTTCGGCCATACCACGTCCAGCGTACAGCAGACTGCGATACCGGGCAGTCTGCGCTCATGCCCTCGTGAGGTTCTCAGGGGATCGCGGTGAGCGTCGGGAGCCAGGATGCGCTGAGCGGGTTCCGGAGCCGCGCCGACGCCGAACCGGCCGGCCGAATCGTTCGCTGATACGCCGCGGCTGCCCGCGCCCTCCGCCGCGCACGGAGCTCGCCCGTTTCGTCGATGGCGGCCAGCAGCGTGGCGAACGGGCGCCGCGCCTCCGGCGTCAGCCCGTCGAGCTCCTCCACGAGCCGCCGCAGTGCTTCCTGCGCGCGTTCCGCCGGCGGCGCCAGGGCCGGCCCCGGGGCGTCGCGCCAGGGCCTCCTCTCGCCGGTAGGGAACGCGATGATCTCGCTCACGTCCGTCCTCTGAGCCGGGGGCGCTCGGCTTACTCAAGAACAACGGCCGTCGCATCCACGCCGACAGGCAGGTTCACGAACCGGGCCGCACTCTCCACGAACCCGCAACCCGGCCACCCCTTCAGCGGGATACGGCATCTGCCGCTGCCTCCGCGGGCGCGCTGCCGTTCCCGGTGGGGCGGCCCAACCGGCCCGCCGCGGAGCGGTAGTTTCCAGAGGCGGGGACCAGCTTGCCGGCCTTCCCGAGGCCGTGTGGTGGCATGCCGTTGTACAGGACCTCGTACTCGCCCGCGCGGACGAGGTAGGTCTCGTGCCAGATGCCGACGTCGCCGCTGGTGCCGATGGCCTTGTTGAAGCGAACCCACGCCGGGTGGTGTGTGCGGTCCTTCGCGCGAGCGAACCGCTCCAGGTGTTCGAACGAACGCCAGTACTGCACGATCTCCGGCGCGAACGGGTTCCCGAAGAGCTGCCGATAGCCGAGAAGCCCCGACTCCGGGTCACTCGAAAGTTCATCGAGCATCGAGCGCATCGCCCGGGCGACGGAAAACCACTTCCACACCTTCCAGGGCTTGTTTACCCGCATGCCGATCATGAAGACGACGAAATCGCCTTCGAAAACCACTGTTTGCCGGCCTTTGACGATGCGCGCCATCGCGAACCCCCGCCTCACGTTGTCGGCCGGGACTCTAGCCGCGCGCTCCTCCCGCTTCTATGAACCGCGTCACTCCGCTGTTCGCGGCTTCACCGCGACCACCGAGGCCGACGCAATACCCTTGCCACCCGGGTACTCAGTCGCGTTCGAGGTCACGTCCACGAAGCCTGCCGCGCGAATCTTCGCCAAGTACTCCCATTCGGGCAGGGCGCCTGCGATGCAGCCCGCCCACTGCTCTATGTCTTCCTTCACCGAGTCGGGCACCTCCCGCGTCCAGACGATGTCCGATACCTGCAGCCGGCCGCCCGGCTTCAGTACCCGGAACGCCTCCCGGAACACCTGGTCCTTATCGGGCGAAAGGTTGATGACGCAGTTCGAGATGACGACGTCGACCGACTCCGTCTCTATGGGCAGGTGCTCGATCTCGCCGAGCCGGAACTCAACGTTCGTCGCGCCGACCTTCTCCGCGTTCTTGCGGGCAAGCGCCACCATCTCGGGCGTCATGTCCACGCCGTAGACGCGGCCTTCCGGGCCGACCATCTTCGCCGCGAGGAAGCAGTCGATCCCGCCGCCCGAGCCGAGGTCCACCACCACCTGCCCCGGCTGCAGCGCGGCAATGGCTGTCGGATTTCCGCAGCCGAACGCCACGTCGGTCACTGTGGCGGGGAGGTCGCGGATTTCCGTTTCCGCGTAGAGCTTCGCGATGTTCGCGATCTGCTGGTCGCTCGTGCTGTCGGTGCCGCAGCAGTCGTTGTTCACGACCGGCAGCAGTTCGTCATCGCCCCGTTCGAGCAGCGGCCGAACGCGCTTCCCATACGATTCCGCGACCTTTTTGCGAATTTCGTCGGCTGTCGGCATCTCGATCCTCCCGGGCCGATCATCGTATTTTTTCGATGAAGGTACGGTAGTCTCCTGCGCGCGCTGCGTCAATGCGATGAGGTGGCATAACATCGAAAAATCCCGATAGACTGCCACCATGAAAGCCGTTCACGGCCTCACCGCCGACGAAGAACGTGCCGCCGAGATTTTCCGCGCGCTCGGCAACCCGGCCCGTGTTCGCATCGTTACTGAGCTCGCGCGGCGGGGGTGCACCACCGGTGCGCTCGTCGATCTCCTCCCGCTCGCGCAGTCGACCGTCTCCCAACACCTGAAGGTGTTGAAGGACGCCGGCATCATCCTGTTCGACGAAGGCAACCAGTGCTACTGCCTGGACCCCGAGACGGTGCACTGGCTCGTTCGCTTCTGCCTGCAGGTCTGCTGCCCGCCCGACCGCTCGGCCCACGCCGACCTGCCGTTGTTCGATGCCCCGCCCGAGCGTCCACGACCGTCCGGGCGGTAGTCCATTTGGCGGCGGTACCGCATCCTTAAGTCATGCTCGTGGTGCAGAAGTATGGGGGAACGTCGGTCGCTGATGCCGACCGAATTCGGCATGTCGCCCGGCGGGTAGTGCAGCGTGTTCGCGCCGGCGACCAGGTGGTGGTGGTGGTTTCGGCTATGGGGAACACCACCGACGAACTGATCGACCTCGCGCTGTCGATCACGCCGGATCCCGACCCCCGGGAGCTCGATATCCTGCTTTCCACCGGCGAGCAGATGTCCATCGCCCTGGTGGCCATGGCGCTTCGCGCGATTGGACAGGAAGCCGTTGGCCTTACCGGGCAGCAGGCGGGCATCTACACCCGGCCGCACTATGGCGCAGGCCGCATCTCTCGTGTGCAGGCCGATCGCGTTCGCGCCGAGCTCGAAAAGGGCCGCGTCCCGATCATCGCCGGGTTCCAGGGCGTGACCGAAGACGCCGAGATCGTCACCCTCGGTCGCGGCGCAAGCGATACCACCGCCGTCGCGCTTGCCGTCGCCCTGGGCGCCGACCGCTGCGAGAACTGCAAGGACGTCGAAGGCGTGTACACCGCCGACCCGCGGATCGTCCCCAACGCCCGGCGGCTGGTGGACATCACCTACGAAGAGATGCTCGAGCTCGCGACGCAGGGCTCACAGGTGATGCACAACCGCGCCGTCGAGCTCGCGTCGGTGTACAACCTCCCCATCCTCGTCACCTCGAGCATGGTCGACGATGCGCCGGGTACGCTGATCCACGGAGGACCGGAGTTGGAAGAACGAAACCGCGTGCGTGGCATCGCCCACGACACCGATGTCGCGAAAATCACCCTGCGCCACGTGCCGGACAAGCCCGGCATCGCCGCCGATATCTTCGAACCGCTTGCTGAAGCCGGCGTCAGCGTCGACACCATCGTCCAGAACGCCAGCGAGCGGAACCTGACAGACCTCACCTTCACGATCTCGCGGAAAGACCTGAAGCGCGCCGAGTCGCTGATGGACGACATCTGCTCGCGCGTGGGAGCCGCCGGCTACACCGCCGACAGCAACCTCGGCAAGGTCAGCATCGTCGGTGTCGGCATCCAGACGGCCCAGGGTTACGCCGCCCGCATGTTCCGGACGCTTGCACAGGCCGGCATCAACATCGAGATGATCTCCACCAGCGAGATCCGGCTCACGTGCATCATCGATGCCGACCGCGTGCCCGATGCCGTTCGTCTCCTGCACGACGCGTTCGAACTCGAAAAGCCCGAAGCCCCGGAATAACCGGGGCTTCTTCATCGCCGGGTAAACAACACGGCCCTTCGCCGATTCGGCGAAGGGCCGTGTTCGTGCCCCCGGGCGCCGGCTAGAGGACCGGCAGGTACTGGGTGAGTTCGAAGTCGGTGATGTGCTTGCGGTACCGGTCCCACTCGATGCGCTTGTTTTCGAGCAGGCTGTGGAACACGTGGTCCCCAAGCGTCTTCCGCAGGAACTCCGACTTTTCGGCCTCGCGGATAGCCTCGTAGAGGCTGCCCGGCAGTGTCCCGATTCCGCGCTCCTCGCGCTCCGCGTCCGTCATCTCGAAGACGTTGCCTTCGAACGGCGGCGGCAGCGGGATTTCGTTCTCGATGCCATCGAGACCGGCTGCGAGCATCACGGCGAACACCAGGTACGGGTTGCACGCCGGGTCCGCCGCCCGGTACTCGATGCGGGTGTGCACTTCCTTGCCCGGCTGGTATTCAGGGATGCGGATCAGGTCGCTCCGGTTGCGGCGCGCCCACGTCAGGTACACCGGCGCCTCGAACCCGGGCAGCAGCCGCTTGTAGCTGTTCACCCACTGGTTCGTGACCAGCGTGATCTCGCGCGCATGGTGCAGCAGCCCGGCGATGTACCCCCGTGCGATCGGGCTCAGGTGGTACGGGTCGTCGGGGTCGAAGAAGGCGTTCCGCTCGCCCTTGAAGAGCGACTGGTGCACATGCATGCCGCTGCCGTTCTCATCCGGGAGTGGCTTCGGCATGAACGACGCGAACACGCCGTGGGCCTGCGCGATCTCCTTCACCACGAGCCGGTAGGTCATTGCCGCGTCGGCCATCGTGAGCGCGTCCGTGTACCGGAGCGCGATCTCGTGCTGGCTGGGCGCCACCTCGTGGTGGCTGTATTCCACCTGGATGCCCATGGCCTCGAGCGCGAGCACCGTGTCGCGGCGCAGGTCGCTCGCCATGTCGGCCGTCTGGTCGAAGTAGCCGCCCCTGTCGAGCGGTTCGCGGCTGTACGGGTCCTTGAAGTAGAAGTACTCCATTTCCGGGCTCACGTAGAACGTGTAGCCCAGGTCGGCGGCCCGCTTCAGTTGCTGGCGAAGCACATACCGTGGGTCGCCTTCGAACGGCGTCCCGTCGGGCCGGATGATGTCGCAGAACATGCGCGCCACGCCCGGTTCCTTCGGGCGCCACGGGATGATCTGGAACGTGCTGGGGTCGGGAAGCGCGAGCATGTCCGATTCGTCGATGCGCGCGAACCCCTCGATGCTCGACCCGTCGAACCCCATGCCCTGCTCGAGCGCCTTCTCCAGCTCTGCCACAGTGATGGCGAACGACTTCAAGGACCCGACGATGTCGGTGAACCAGAGCCGGATGAACTTGATATCGTGCTCGCGGCAGGCCGAAAGAACGTAGCTGGCGGATTCGTTATTCATGATTGCGAGTTACGAACTGCTCCGATTTTGAGAACCGATCCACTCTACCCGGGTTGTGTTACAGGCTTGTGACGAAACAACCCGGCCGGCGAATAACCTCCATCCTCTCTCCGGCTGGCCAAATGCGCCACACCCCGTCCGCGAGCGGTTAGCAACCGCCTTCACCCCAGCTTGATGCGCCGTTGTCCGCGCGTCCTCGACGCTTGGATCACGTCTCGCAAAGGAGGCTGCGAAATGAACCCCCGCGAAGCCGCGAAAAACCTCGAAACACCACCCGGCATCGATGCGCTCGGCGACAGCGGCCTGATCACCAACATGACCGCCCGCCGCAAGGAGATGCTCGATCGCCTCAAGAAGGAACCGAACGAGTTCCCGCCGACCCCGCCCGACCAGGCCTCCCAGCCCGACGAGCGAAACCGCGCCGCCTACGAAGAAGAGCGGAGCTTCGAGCGGGAGTTCACCCATCCAGAAGAGCAGCCAGGGGGCGGTGCCGGGTAGCCAGTCGAATTGCGACGGCGCTGCGACACGGTGCGCAGCCCCGTGCCCTCGCTGCATCGAACCCGCACCTACGCTGGTGCAACACCCAACCGGGAGGCATTCCCATGCAAGAGAACCCCATCCGCGAGCACATGCCCGTCGTCACTTCCGACGACCAGCAGTGCGGCCTTGTCGACCGCATCGAGGGCGACAGCATCAAGCTCACGAAGGACCAGGCCGGCCAGCATCACTGGATCCCGATGACCTGGGTCACCCGCGTCGACGACAGCGTCCACCTGGATCGACCGGGCTCGCAGGCCGTGAAAGAGTGGATGAACATGCCGCCTGAGGGCCGCAACCTGGTGTAGCGGGCCGGACCGGCATGAAGAGCAACGGCGGGAGCAGCGATGCCCCCGCCGTTTT
>NICF_comb_assmDRAFT_10000765_pt1 | contig 27147 bp, 29 predicted proteins | sample NewIslPassag4_SG_FD_11279 | JGI IMG/M metagenome (IMG submission 11279) | reverse complement strand
AAAAAAAACCAGACCGCTATTGCGCGATCTGGTTTTTGATCGTCTGCAGGATCTTCTTCTCCAGCCGGGACACCTGCACCTGGGATATGCCGAGCCGGCTGGCCACCTCCGACTGGGTCTGGTCGCGGTAGTAGCGCAAATATACGATGAGCCGTTCCCGTTCGCCCAGCGATTCGATCGCCTCGCTCAGCGCCAGCCGGTCAAACCACTCCTCTCCGGATTCGTCGGCGATCTGGTCCATCAGGGTGATCGGATCACCCTCGTTTTCGTACACCGTCTCGTGGATGGAAGACGGCGGCTTGCCCGCTTCCTGGGCCGCGATGATGTCCTCCGGGGACACCCCGAGCGCCTCCGCCACCTCGTTGACCGTCGGCAGACGGCCGAGGGTTTTGGACATCTCGTCGCTCACCTTGCGCACCTTGTTGGCCAGCTCCTTGACGGACCGGCTCACCTTGACGGAGCCGTCATCCCGCAAAAACCGCTGGATTTCGCCGATGATCATCGGCACCGCGTAGGTGGAAAATTTGACGTCGTATTGCAGATCGAATTTGTCCACCGCCTTGAGCAGCCCGATGCAGCCGATCTGGAACAGGTCTTCCGGGTCGTAGCCGCGGTTTAAGAACCGCTGCACGACCGACCAGACCAGCCGGATGTTGCAGTTCACAAGGGTGTCCCGCGCCACCGCATCTCCCGCCTGGCTGAGGGCGATCAGGCGCTTCACTTCCGCATCGTCCAAATGCCGGTGGGACCCATCCTTCATATCCGCATCCATGGCTCATCCCCTATTCCGCATGCACGCAGGCGGCCTCGCGCCGTCCGGCTTGCCGTCCATGATCGACAATCAATTGAATAAGGCCTGCTTTCTTCTGGACTCGATGCGCTTGGCCATGCGGATCAGGGTGCCTTTGCCCGGTGCGGAGACGATTTCCGTTTCATCCATGAAGTTTTCGATGATGGTGAAGCCCATGCCGGAGCGTTCCAGTTCCGGTTTTGAGGTGTAAAGCGGCTGGCGCGCCTGCTCGATGTCCTCGATCCCCTTGCCCTGGTCTTCCACTTCGATGCGGACCGTCTCGCCCTCGATCGTCGCGCGGACGGTGACGATGCCGTCCGGGCGCCCTTCGTAGCCGTGGATGATCGCGTTGGTCACCGCTTCGGAAACGACCGTCTTGATGTCCATCAGCTCGTCCAGGGTCGGATCCAATTGCGACACGAAGGCCGCCACCGCCACCCGGGCGAACGATTCGTTTTCCGAAAGGCTCGGAAACTGCAGCGTCATGGCGTTGCGGAACACGGACGCGCTCACAGCGCCACCTCCAATCCGGCCAGCGCCGCCTGCTCGCTCGGGGCCATCGTCACGATCTTGAAAAGCCCGCTCATTTCAAACAGCCGGACCAGGTGCGGCGCCACGTCGCAGACGACCATCCGGCCGCCTTTGGCGGCAATTTGCCTGTAGCGTCCGAGAATGACGCCGAGCCCGGAACTGTCCATGAAGGACAGTTCCCTCAGGCTCAGCACCACGTTGAGCGCACCTTCCCGCTCGATGGCATCTTCCATGCGCGCTTTCAGCAAATCCGCCGTGTGGTGGTCCAGTTCCCCCTTCAGGCGGACGATCAGCGCCTTGCGATGTTGTTCCAATTCAATCTGGAACGCCAATGAACGTCACCTTCCCCTCTCCCGCTGTGCCGCAAGTGACTGTTTTTGCCTTTTCACCCATTCTACGGACTTCATCCATAATCCTTCCGGCCGACAAAACTAGAAGCGGCTCGCCGTTTTTCGCCCCCGATCGGATTTCCCTCAATCGAGGAAGAACATTTTGCCCGCGGTCCGCTTGAAGAGCGTCCACAGCCCGGCCCGCTCCACGGCCACCGGCGATTCCACCGGAAACTCGGCGATTTTCTCGTCCCCGTTGTACACGATCAGCGTGCCGATCACCTGTCCCGCGGCGACGGGCGCTTTCAGGTCTTTTTTCACCGCCAGTTCGTGGCGGATGTTCTTCGGATCGGTCCCCTTTTTCAAAAGGACGCTGTACCGGCGCCCCGCCACCAGATCCAGTTTGTCTTCCTTGCCCTTTTCCACCTTCACCGTGCCCAGCCGGTCGCCGGCTTCGTACAGTTTCAGGCTCGTGTACCGGGAAAAGGCATAGTTGAACATGGCCGCCACTTCGGCGTTGCGCGTTTTCGTGTCCGGTTCCCCGAGCACCACGGCGATGACGCGGAAGTCGCCCCTTTTGGCCGTTGCGCTCAGGCAAAACTTCGCTTCGCTGGTGTAGCCGGTCTTCAGCCCGTCGGCCCCTTCGTAAAACCGCACCAGCTTGTTCGTGTTGACGAGCCAGAACGGATTGTCCGTGTCGCTGCGCAGGTAATCCTGGTATTTGCCCGTGTATTTGGTGATCTCTTCGTGCTTGAGCAGCTCGCGGCTCATGATGGCGATGTCGTGGGCCGACGTGTAGTGGTCCGGCGCCGGCAGACCGTTGGAATTGGCAAACCGGGTGTTTTTCATGCCGAGCTGGCGGGCCCGTTCGTTCATTTTCTGCACGAACAGCTCCTCGCTGCCCGCGATCCGTTCCGCCAGCGCCACCGAAGCGTCATTGGCCGACGCCATGGCAACGCCTTTCATCAGGTCTTCCACCGTCATATTCTCGCCGGCTTCGAGGAAAATTTGCGAACCGCCCATGGACGCCGCATATTCGCTCACCGTCACCGGCTCGTTCCACTGGATTTCCCCGCGTTCCAGCGCTTCCATCACGAGCAGCATCGTCATGATTTTCGTGATGGAGGCCGGCGGCAGCGGCTCATGGCCGTTTTTCTCGTACAGGATCGTGCCTGAATCCGCGTCCATCAGAATGGCGCTTTTCGCGTTTTTTGCCAAATCCGGCACGGCGCCCGGTTCGGCGGCCGGTTCCGCATTCGTGACAAGCGTTCCGCCGGCGGCCTTCGCCTCCGCCCGCGCCGGGGCGGCCGGCATGCCGATCGCCAGCGAAACCAGCGAAACGGTCAGCAGCAGGGCGCCGGTTTTTCCGAAACGAGTGCGCGAACCCAAAAAAAGCCCTCCCTCAACTGTTCAGAAATCCGGCTTGGCCGTCTCTTACCAGTATGGACGGGAGGGCAGAAAAATATTCCTTTTTTGCGGCGCGCTCATCCTGGCGCCGCCGGGTCATCCGCCTTCGGCGCGGCGATGCCGAACAGGAACATCGTGCGGAATTGTTCGCCAAGCAGCCGCAGGTCACTGAACTGGGCCAGCACGTCCGGCCGGGCGAAAAATTCGGTGAGGCCCTGCATGTACACCATCAGGATATGGGGGGACAGTTCCCGGCGGATGACGCCTTCCTCCTGGCCGCGCACGATCAGGTCGCGCAGCTGGTCATGCATGTGCACGCGGTAATAATGGAGCAAATCCCGCACGATCTGCGGGTACAGCTCCACGCTTTCGCGGATGAACCGCTCGGGCACGGCCGGAAGGCTCCGGTAATCGAGGATCGACACGAGCGCCGACAGGGTGTCCGGGCTCTGTTCGATCTTGCGGTTCATGATGTCGTGCTGCTCCCGCACGTACCGCTCCATCACCGCGCCGACGAGCCGCTCCTTGTTTTGGAAATGTTTGTAGATCGTCATCTTGGCCACCGGCACGGCGGCGGCGATGTCGTCCATGCTGACGTCGGCTACTCCCCTGGCAAAAAACAGTTCCGTCGCCGCGGCCAGGATTTGTTCCTTTTTGTCCGGCTTCCCGCTCGGTTTCCTGTTTCGTCCGTTATCCGGTATCCCGTCTCGTTTCACGCTTCATCCACGTCTCCCGATGCGCCGGCTTCCCGCGTTGCGTCCGGGCGGACGCGGGGTCCGTCCCGCATGCCGGGTCCCTTCGCGGGTGCCCGGCAGCGCGCAAAGCGCCGCTTCCGGCGGACCGGCCCCCGGGGCCCGGCACCTGCGCCATACCCGCAACTCTCCCGAAAGCCCGGGCCAAAGGCCTCCGGTCCGCGTGCAGGCCGGCCGGACGGGCCAAGCATGCCGCCTGGTCCGTCCGGCGACGCCGCAAGCTTCCGGGGCCGTTCGGCGATGCGCGTTTTTCCGGCCTCAACCCGCCGGGATCAGCCGGCAATGTCCTTGATGCGATAATACCCGATCGCCCCGGCGATGCCAAGCAGGGAGACGATCGCCATGACGGCCAGATCGCCGCCGGCCATCCCGCCGTTTTCCACGATGGCGGCCGCGTCCGTGAAAAAAAACAGGCTGATGCGGCGCAAAAATGCGAACCGGTCGGAGAGGCCGGCGGCGACGTGCAGCGCGTAGGACAGAAACAAAAGACCCAATGCCAGCGACGTGATGCCGCGGCTTCTCCGCATGACCGCCGACAGCAGGAAGGCGACGGACGCAACCGTGACGTGGAGCAGGAACGTCGCGAACATGTACCAGGCGAGAATGTCCGCCTCCACCGGTTCGTCCGCAAACCCCGTGCAGGCAAAGCTGACGGCGGCAATGACCGCGTTCAGGACGAGCAGATTGGTCAGCACCGCCCCCAGCTTCTGGCCTGCCACTTGCGTCCGGGTGACCGGCTTGGACAGCAAAAATTCGGCCGTGCGGTCGTTTTCTTCCCTGGCCAGCATGCCCGCCGCCAGAAGCGCCGCATACACGCTGCCGGCCAGCGTGTTGATCAGGTGCACTTCGACGCCGTAAAACCCGGTGTATGTGGCAAGGCTCAAGGTTTGCATGCCGAACACGTTCTGCAGCGGTTCGGGGAAGAGCGCCGGCATGTTTTCCATCGCCTTCGCGTCTTCGGCAAAGGACGGATAGACGCTCATCATCATGAGCACCAGCCCGCCGAGAACCGCGCACCAGACGGCCAGCCCCTTCGCATTGCCGCGCAATTCCCTTTTGTAGATCATCCGTTTCACGCCCTTTCCCGCTCCGATTTGTACTCGTGCATGAACACGTCCTCCAGCGACGGCTCCGCGATGTGGATGTCGGTGATCGGCAGCCGGCGGGCCCAGTCCAGCAGATCCCGGACATTGCCGGCAAAAAGCAGCGTCAGCGCGTTGCCGCTTTGCTCCTGCCGCATGACGCCTGCCAGCTCCGTCTCCCGTACCGGTTCGGGTTTGATGTCGGGCGGGAACGTGAGCGTCACCGTCTTGTAGCCGGTTTTGATGAGGGCGCTCACCGATTCCACCCGGACAAGCCGGCCTTCCCGGATGACGGCGACGCGTCCGCACAGACGCTGCACTTCGCCGAGGATGTGGGAGGAGAAAAACACCGTCGCGCCCCGCTCCCGCTCTTCCCGGAGCAAATCGAAAAACGCATGCTGCATGAGCGGGTCGAGGCCGCCGGTCGGCTCGTCGAGCATGAGCAGGCGGGGTCTGTGCAGGAGGGCCTGGATGATGCCGACTTTCTTCCGGTTGCCGAAGCTGAGATCGGCGATCCGCCGGGACAGGTCAAGGCCCAGCCGCTCCGCCAGATGCCGCATGCGCGATTCGTCCGGTTTGCCGTAGAAGCCGGCCGAATAGCGCAGCAAATCCGCCGCCTTCATGTCGTCGTAATAATGCACCTCGCCCGGCAGATACCCGACCTCCCGCCGGATGTCCCGCGAATCGCGCACGATGTCTTTGCCGAAAATGGTTGCCGTTCCCGCGGTGGGCCGGATCAGGTTGAGCAGGGTGCGGATCGTCGTGCTTTTGCCGGCGCCGTTCGGCCCGATGAAGCCGAAGATTTCCCCCTCTTCGATGGAAAAGGTCAAATCCTCGATGCCCCGGCGCTTGCCGTACCGTTTCGTCAGTCCGTGCAGTTCCACGATCGCCATCCGGATCCCTCGCTTTCGTTTGATGATATACTTTAATTAATCTTTGAGTATATTATAATCCAGCGTTCACGAACTTTTAAGAGATAAAATATACTAAAAATAAATTTTCGGTATACATGTTGTCAAAAAAACCGCCGGCCCGTAAATAGGCCGGCATCTGGTCGGTGTCATGTCCGCTTTTTTCATCTCACCGCGCAACGCCGTTTTTGTCCACCACGGCCACGATCAGCGGTTTGCCGGAAGCATCCCCGTCGCCGCCCGGCTCGCCGATGCGGTAGGCTTCCGCAATCAGCGCGGCGGCTTCCGCCGTCCGGCTTTCCCGCCCCGCGCCGATGTGCAGTTCGGCCAGCGTCTCGCCCGGCGCCACCGGATCGCCCGCCTTCTTGCGCAGCACGATGCCGGCGCCGGGATCGATGGCGCTTTCCTTCGTTTCGCGCCCGGCGCCGAGCAGCATGGCGGCAAGGCCCACCTTCTCCGCATCGATGGCGAGCACCTTCCCGCCGCGCGCCGCCGCCGCTTCCGTCACCGAGGCGGCTTTCGGCAAGCGCGACGGATCGTCCGCCATCGCCGCGTCGCCGCCCTGCGCCGCCACGAATGCCTTGAACTTGGCGTAGGCCGCGCCGCTGGCCAGCGCCTCTTCCAGCATGCGGCGGGCATCCGCCACACTTGGCGCCTTGCCGCCCAGCACCACCATCCACGCGCCGAGGGACAGGCACAGCGCCGTCAAATCCGCCGGGCCTTCCCCCTTCAGCGTCGCAATCGCCTCCGCCACCTCGAGGGCGTTGCCGACGGCATGGCCGAGCGGCTGGTCCATGTTGCTGATCACCGCCACCGTTTCCCGCCCGACGCGGGTGCCGATGTCCACCATCGCCCGGGCGAGCCGGATCGCATCCTCCTCGGTCTTCATGAAGGCGCCGGAACCGACCTTCACGTCCAGGACGATGGCATCCGCGCCCGCCGCAATTTTCTTGCTCATGACGGAACTGGCGATGAGCGGAATCGACTCCACCGTGCCGGTGACGTCGCGCAGGGCGTACAATTTCTTGTCCGCGGGCGTGATGTTGCCGGACTGGCCGATGACGGCGATGCCCGTTTCATTCACCTGGCGGATGAACTCCCCGGGCGAAAGCTCCGTGCGAAAGCCCTTGATCGACTCCAGCTTGTCGATGGTGCCGCCCGTATGCCCGAGGCCCCGCCCGCTCATTTTGGCGACCGGCACGCCGACGGATGCCACCAGCGGACCGATGACGAGCGTCGTCTTGTCCCCGACGCCGCCGGTGCTGTGCTTGTCCACCTTGATGCCGCGAATGCCGGACAAATCCGCCATTTCGCCGGATTCCGCCATCGCCATCGTCAAATCCGCCGTCTCCCGCTCGCTCATCCCCCGGAAGCAGACGGCCATCGCCCAGGCGGCCATCTGGTAGTCGGGGATGTCGCCATTGGTGAATCCGCGGATGAGAAACCGGATCTCCTCCGTCGAAAGCTCCATGCCGTTTCGTTTCTTGAGAATCAGATCGACGGCCCGCATGCCGCATCCTCCTTGTCCGGTTTCGGCAAACGGCCGGCGCCCGTCGCGCGGCCGGCCTGTCGCCCGTCGTCAGCCGGCGGCTTCCCGCGGCATGTGCCGCAGCACGCTCCGCACCAGCTCGATGAATTTCGGCTTCGTCCGCTCGGCCACCGCCACCACCTGCTCGTGGGTGAGCGGTTCGAGCGCATCCGGCAGCGCCATGTCGGTGATGCAGGAAATGCCGAGCACCCGGAGGCCTGCGTGCCGCGCCGCGATCGCCTCCGGCACGGTGGACATGCCCACCGCGTCGCCGCCGATCATCTGCAGCATCCTCAGCTCCGCCGGCGGCGAATAGGACGGGCCGGTGATGCCGCAATAGACCCCCTCCACGAGCCGGAGGCCTTCGATGTCCGCCGCAAGCCGCCGGACAAGCGCCCGGAGCTCCGGATCGTACACAGCCGACATGTCCGGAAAGCGGGGCCCGAGCGCCTCGTCGTTCGGCCCGATGAGCGGGTTGTCCCCCGTCAGGTTGATGTGGTCCGAAATGAGCATCAGATCCCCGGCCGCAAACGACGGATTCAGGCCGCCCGCCGCATTCGTCAGCACGAGGGTTTTGACGCCGAGTTCCCGCATCACGTACACGGGAAACACGACCCGGCGCATCGGATACCCTTCATAATAGTGAAAACGCCCCTGCATCACCGCCACCCGCTTGCCTTCCAGTTCGCCGAAGACGAACCGGCCGGCGTGGCCGGCCACCGTGGAGCGGGGAAAATGCGGAATCTGATCGTATCCGACGTAAAGCGGGCGCTCCACCCGGTCGCCCAGCTCGCCGAGGCCGGAGCCGAGAATGAGCCCGACTTCGGGCTTCCAGTCGCCAAACCGGTCCGTCAGCTTTTTCCCCAGCGCGTCGGCCGCTTCCCGGATGTCGTTCAGATAGCCGGTCGCCCCAGACCGATCCATGTCCATTCCTCCTGTTGTTCGTGATGACGGGTTTTCACAAAAGGGCCATGACGCCCCTGACCAGCCTGATGAACGTCTCCCGCACCCTTTCGGCCGTCTCCATCACTTCCGCATGGGACAGCGGCTGATCGAGAATGCCCGCCGCCATGTTGGAAATGCAGGAAATGCCGAGCACCTCGAGGCCCGAATGGCGCGCCACGATCACTTCCGGCACGGTGGACATGCCCACCGCGTCGGCGCCGAGGCGCCGCATCATGCGGATTTCCGCCGGCGTTTCATAGGACGGGCCGAGCAGGCCGAGGTAGACGCCTTCCCGGATCGCGATGCCGAGCTTCGCGGCCGCCTGCCGGGCCAGCTCCCGGAGCCTTGCGCTGTACGCTTCCGACATGTCCGGAAACCGGACGCCCAGCTCTTCGTCGTTCGGCCCGATGAGCGGGTTGCGGAACATGAAGTTGATGTGGTCGCGGATGAGCATCAGGTCGCCCGGCTTGAACGACTCGTTGATGCCGCCCGCCGCGTTGGTGATCACCAGGGTCCGGACGCCGAGCCTCTTCATCACGCGGATCGGCAGCGTCACCCTTTGCGCGTCGTAGCCTTCATACAGATGAAAGCGGCCTTTCATGATGACCGCCTTCCTGCCCCCGATTTCCCCGGCCACCAGCTCGCCGGCGTGTCCCGGAACCGTCGACACCGGAAAATGGGGGATGTCCCCGTACGGGATGACCGTCGGGTTTTCCAGCGTGTCCGCCATCACCCCGAGGCCCGATCCGAGGATGAGCCCCGCCTCGGGCGCGAAAGGAAGTTTTTCCCTCAGCGCTTCGGCCGCCTCTTTCACTTGCGACAGCATGTCCGTCATGATTGTTGCGTCTCCTTTTCAAACCAGCAGTTTGTCCAGAAAGCTTCGCCCGTGCCCGTCGTAGCGGACGCCGAAATTTTCCGCCACCGTCGCCGCCAGGTCGGCGAACGAATCCCGCACGCCGATCGGTCCGCCTTCCTTCATGGACGGGCTCCAGGCGAGCACGGGCACGTATTCCCGCGTATGGTCCGTGCCGTGATGGACCGGATCGTTGCCGTGGTCGGCGGTGATGACGAGCAGGTCCCCATCGGCAAGGCGCGCCATGATGTCCGGCACGAACCGGTCAAAAAACGCCAGCGCCTCCGCATAGCCGTGCGGATCCCGGCGATGGCCGTACAGCGAGTCGAAATCGACGAGATTGACCAGGAGAAGCCCCCGGTAGGGTTGGCCGAGCAAATCGATCGTCTTCCGGATGCCGTCTTCATTGCTTTTGGTCGGGTGGGAGGCGGTCAGGCCTTCCATGCTGAAAATGTCCCCGATCTTGCCGACGCCGATGCAGTCGTATCCGGCGTCCCTGAGCAGGTTGAGCACCGTCGGCGCCGGCGGCTTCACGGCGTAGTCGTGCCGGTTCGGCGTCCGGACGAAGGCGCCCGGCTTGCCCACGTACGGCCGGGCGATGACCCGGCCGACGGTGTGCGGCCCTTCCAGCGTCAGCCTCCGGGCCACCCGGCACGCCTGATACAATTCCTCGAGGGGAATGACCTCCTCGTGGGCGGCGATCTGGAACACGCTGTCCGCCGACGTGTAGACGATCCACTCGCCGGTCTTCATCTGGCGCGGGCCCAGCTCTTCGATGATGGCCGTGCCGGAAGCCGGTTTGTTGCCGATGACCCGGCGGCCCGTCTCCTCTTCGAATTGGCGGATCAGCTCGTCCGGAAACCCGTTTGGATACGTCAGGAAAGGCTTTTCGATTTTCAGGCCCATCAATTCCCAATGTCCGGTCATCGTGTCCTTGCCCGCGGACACTTCCGCCATCTTGCCGTATTTCGCCAGCGGCTTTTCCGCGGGCGGCAGGCCTTTCAAATCGGCAATGTTGCCGAGCCCGAGCTTCTGCATGTTCGGCGTGCGGAGCCCCGCCGTCTCGGCGATGTGGCCGAGGGTGTGGGCGCCCCGGTCGCCGAACCGCTCCGCATCCGGCGCTTCCCCGATGCCGACGCTGTCCAGCACGATGATGCACACGCGCTCAAATGCCATTTGCTGCCGTCACTCCTTTTTCACCGCCGGTCCGCATGTCGCGGCCGTCTACATTTTGGCCCGCGGATGGGTGCGGTCGTAAATTTCTTTCATCTGCTTTCGCGTCACGTGGGTGTAGATTTGCGTCGTCGAGATGTCGGCATGGCCCAGCATTTCCTGGACGGCGCGCAAATCGGCCCCGTTTTCAAGCAGGTGGGTGGCGAAGGAATGCCGCAGCGTGTGGGGCGTGATCTCCTTGCGGATGCCCGCTTCGGCGGCGTATTTTTTGATGATTTTCCAAAACCCCTGGCGGGTCATGCCCGTGCCGAGATGGTTGACGAACAGCTCGTCCGTCCGCTTGCCGGCTTTCAGCAGCCGGTGCCGCCAATGGCGGATGTAATCGTCCAGCGCCTGCGCGGCGATGCGGCCGAGGGGGATGATCCGCTCTTTCGAGCCTTTGCCGACGCAGCGGATGTAGCCGAGTCCGAGATGCACGTCTTCCAGCTTCAGCGATACGAGTTCCGACACCCGGATGCCCGTCGCGTAGAGCAGTTCCAGCATCGCCTTGTCCCGCGCGCCGCCCGGCGAATCCGCCTTCGGGGCCTCCAGCAGCCGCTCCACCTCGTGCATGGCGAGCACTTTCGGCAGTTTTTTCTCCTGCCGCGGCATTTCAAGCTGCTGCGAAGGGTCCCGCGGAATCACCCGCTCCTGTACCAGAAAGCGGCAGAAATTGCGGATGGACACGAGGCTGCGCGAAATGGTGGCGCTGGCTTTGCCTTCCTGGCGAAGCCGGCCGACATACGCGGCGATGTGCCGCCGGTCCATGTCCTTGAGGGATCGGACCCCGGTCTCCTGCAAAAAATGGATGAAGTGCGTCAAATCCCGTTCGTACGACTCCAGCGTGTTCGGCGCCAGCCCGCGCTCCACGGCCAGATACTGGATGAACGCGCGCAAATCCTGCAGCATGTCGGCTCCAGCCTTTCCCTCCGGCTTGATGCTGACATATTCCACAAACGTCCGGCGGATTCCTGCCATGCCATGTCCGATTATTCCCCGTACCAGTAAAAAAAGCGCAGGCGTTCGGCAAAACCGGCTTCCCCTTCGGCCGCCCGCTGCACGGCGCTGGCCTTGACCGCCCGGCCGGACGGCTCGCCGTACCGCCGGTCCGGCGCCAGACGGTCGTCCAGCCATCGGAACGCATGGAAAAAGAGCCAGGTCAACACTAGAAAAATCGCGACCGCCCTGGCCCGTTTGAACCATTTGCGGAGCGGGATGATCACGGCGTTTCCCTCCCGGCGAAAAAGACGGGCATTCGTCCACCAACAGCCTATGACCGATCCCGTCCGATTATCCCCCCGGATTTCCCCCGGATCTTCCGCCGGCCGTCACAACAGCGATTCCGCGCCGTCGATGTAGATTTCCGTGCCCGTGATGTGGCTGGATTCATCCGATGCGAGAAACAGCACCAGATCCGCCACCTGCTCCGGCTTGCCGGGACCGCGTTCCAGCGGCTTGCTGCCCATGGGATAGTACACGGGGATCTGGATCCCGGCCAGCTCCGGCGTCCGGATCGTCGATTCGCCGATGTTCGTCTCGATGGAACCGGGGCAGACGATGTTCACCCGGATGCGGTAGCGGACCAGCTCCAGCGCCGCCATCTTGCCGAAGGCGAGCTGCCCGGCTTTCGACGCGGCGTAGGCGGACATGCCGAAGGACGAAAATTTGCGGCTGCCGTTGATGGAACTGGTGATGATGATGCTGCCCCCGTTTTGCTTCATGGGCCCGATGGCGTATTTGACGGTCAGGAACGTGCTGCGCAGGTTGTTGGCCAGCGTTTCGTCCCAGGCGGCTTCCGACAGCTGTTCAATCGGCGACACGACGCCGTTGATGCCGGCGTTGGCGAACACGATGTCCAGCCTGCCGAATTGGTCGAGCGTCTGCCGGAACGCCTCCCGCAGGCGGACCGGATCGGCCGCGTCCGTGTCGGTGACGATGGCTTTGCCGAAACCGTGCTGTTCTTCGATGGTCCGCTTCACGTCTTCCGCCCGGCTCTCTTTCCGGTCGACGAGCGCCACCATCGCCCCTTCCGCCGCCAGCTTCAGGGCGGCGGCCCGGCCGATGCCCGAACCGGCGCCGGTGACGAGCGCCACCTTGTCTTTCACCCGCTGCAGATTTTGCCCCGCCGTCGCGTCGTCCGGCCGGCGCTCCGGTTGCCGGGCCTCCTGCCGGACCGGTTCCCGGACCGCCGGCTGGCCCGCCTGCTGCACGGGATAGTCTTTGACGAGCGTCATGATGTCGACCTCCCTGATACGGGTTTTGGAAACGTCCGCCTTAGTATTTCCCGGTTTTTTGAAAAAATTGATATTTGTTCTGTCAGCCTGGTGTCAGCGATGTGAGATCTTTCCTGTTTTTTCGGGGGAACCTTGTGATAGAATCGATGGAAATTTGTGTCCGAAACGCAAGGGAAGGTGTTCGGTGTTGCAAAACGTCATCCAGGTCCACGAACGGGTGCCCCTTCTCAAGGCGCTGCCGCTCAGCCTCCAGCACCTGTTCGCCATGTTCGGTTCCACCGTGTTCGTGCCGATCCTGTTCGGCGTCGACCCGGCCACGATTCTCCTCATGAACGGGATCGGCACGCTGCTGTACCTGTGGATCTGCAAGGGGCAGATTCCCGCCTATCTCGGCTCCAGCTTCGCCTTCATTTCGCCCGTTCTGGTCGTGCTCTCGAACGGCTCCTACGAAACGGCGCTCGGCGGGTTCATCGCCGCAGGGGTCATTTTTGCGGCGGTGGCCCTGATCGTCCGCGTGGCCGGCACCGGCTGGATCGACATCGTCTTTCCGCCGGCGGCCATGGGCGCCATCGTGGCCGTCATCGGCCTGGAACTCGTGCCGGCGGCGGCGCGGATGGCCGGGTACATCCCGCCCGAAGGGGTGGCCGCCGGCGCGTGGGCGATGGACGCGAAAACGGTGACCATCTCCACGTTCACCCTCGTGGTCACCATCGTGGCCAACGTCGCGTTTCGCGGTTTCGCCAAAATCATCTCGATTCTGATCGGCATCATCTCCGGCTACATTCTGGCGGTCTTTCTCGGCGCGGTGGATTTCAGCGCGGTGAAGGAAGCGTCGTTCCTGTCGCTGCCGACGTTCTATTTCCCCAGGTGGGATTGGTCCGCCGTCGCCGTCATCGCGCCGGTGTCCCTCGTGGTCATCGCCGAGCACATCGGCCACCTGATCGTGACGGGCAACATCGTCGGCAAAGATCTGTCGAGGGATCCCGGCCTGCACCGGTCCATGCTCGGCAACGGCCTCTCCACCATCCTTTCCGGTTTTTTGGGCTCGACGCCGAACACGACGTACGGTGAAAACATCGGCGTCATGGCCATGACCCGGGTGTATTCCGTCTGGGTCATCGGCGGCGCCGCCGTGCTGGCCATCGCCCTGTCTTTCCTCGGCGACCTGGCGGCGCTCATCATTTCCATTCCGTCGGCGGTCATGGGCGGCGTCTCCCTGCTCCTGTTCGGCATCATTGCCGCCAGCGGCATCCGCATGCTGGTGGAAGCCAAAGTGGACTACGGGAAGTCGTCCAACATCATCCTGACCACCGTCGTGCTTGTCATCGGCCTGAGCGGCGCCAGCCTGAATCTCGGCTATCTTCAGCTGAAAGGCATCGGCCTGGCCACCGTCGTCGCCATCGTGCTCAGCCTGCTCATCTGGGGGCTGAAGAAGATCAATTGGCTGAAAGAAGACTGAAGACAAAACCGCGGGTTCCGCGAGGCGATGCGGACCATTGGGGGTCATCGCAGCCGGCTGCCGGCCAAGATGCGGCATGCTTCATGCAAAAAAGCGGGAGCCCGCCGGCTCCCGCTTTTCATGCCATTTGAAACTGTCGCTTGTCTGCTGCCTTCACTTGTCCGCCCCGGTGACCGTCAGGTGGGTGACCACTTTCTGCAGGCGGATGACTTCGTTTTCCACCAGTTCGGGCCGCAGTTTCGCGTAGACGAAAACCGCGTCGTCGAACGTCATGCCCGGATAGCAGGCCGTCTCCCGGTTTTCGAACGGATTGTCGACGAGCACCTGCCATTCGCCGTCCCGGTGTTCCGGCGGAACGGTTTCCAGCGCCTGCTGCTTGTAGCGGACCATGTTCTCCAGCTTGTTCCAGACGTTCTGCCAGGCCGGGCTGACGTTCCCCGGTTCCGGCAAAACGGCCTTCGCCTTGCCGATGAGCGCGAGCACCCCGTCCGCCTCGCCGTCGGCAAATGCCCGGATCCGTTCCCGCAGGGCGTCCACCAGCCGGTACACCACCGAATAGCCCCCGGTCAAAAGCCGGGCGGCCACGGCCTCCCGCTCCGCGGGCGTCTCCGCCTTCTGCAAAGCTTCCCATATCTCCATGTCGGGTCTCACCGCAGCCTTCATTCGCATTCCACCAATTCGTTCGAGTAGTCCAGGCTTCAGAATCCAGGTTTCAAGTCGTGCCAACTTCCAGGTTGTGCAAATTTCCGCACGCCGCGACCGGCGTGAAAAAAACCGCCACTGTTCACGGTGCCACAGCGCGGTTTTTGCCGGAAATCCATCGTTTCAAAACCCGCGTTTTTCCCAGTGACCTGGGGCCGGGACGTTTTCAGGCCTTGTCCCGGCAGTTGCGGCAGTAACCCTGAAAATCGAGCCGATGGTCCACCACCGAAAAGCCGTATTCCTTCTCCAGCCGTTCCTCCAGCGGCAGCAGCCAGTCTTCCATGATCTCGACGACCGACCCGCACTGCACGCAGATGAGATGATGGTGATGATGCCGGTTGTTCTCGTTTCGCAGATCGTAGCGGGCCACGCCGTCGCCGAAGTTCATTTTTTCCACCACGTGCAGTTCGGTCAACAGCTCCAGCGTGCGGTAAACGGTGGCCAGCCCGATGTCCGGCGATTTCTCCTTGACGAGCATGAACACGTCTTCGGCGCTCAGGTGGTCTTCCTCGTGCTCCAGCAGCACGCGGACCGTCGCTTCCCGCTGGGGCGTCAGTTTGTAGCCCTGCGCCTGAAGCTGCTGTTTGATTTTTTCGATGCGTGCCTCGCGTGCGTCCATGCCCGTCCCCCTGTGAGCAGCATGCGGATCGTGCGAAACGTCCGTTTCATTATTTTCATTATGGAGGAAGGCGGATGCAAAGTCAACGGATGCGCTTCCGGGGGAGCGTTGCGCCCGCGCTTCGGGAAAACGGGGATGAGGCCTCAATCCGCGGCCGCCAGGCCCATCACCCACGGCGCCAGCCGGCCGATCAAAACGGGCGAAAGGTAGGTCTCCACCAGCGCCGCCGCGAACATGACCACGACGAGCGACAAACCGATGCCGGCATATTTCAGGAAAAAAGGAGCGGCGGAATCGTTCGTTTTTTGCAGAAACCGGTGCTTGACGAGATAACCGGAAAACGAAATGGCCGCCGCGCTGCCGGCAAGGAGGGCCGGGATCACGAACAGGTTTTGCGGCACGACGCTGACGAGCGCGAAGGCGAGCCCCTTCCACGCATATTCGGATACGATCAGCCCGACGGTGAAACCGATCAGGAGCCCTTTCAAAAAGTTCAGCGCCAGCACGAGCGGCAGCCCGACGACCGAAATCCCGAGCAGCCAGACGAGCGCCGTCCATTTGAAATGGAGGCCGAAAGCCGACAAGAGATCGGGCTTCGGCGCCGTTTCGCCGCCGAGGCTGACCGTCTGCAGGAAACTGCCGAGATGGCGGCTCAAATCGTCCCGCTGCTCCGGGGTGAGGGCGCCCGTCATCAGCGCGCCGAACACGACGCCCATCAGAAACAGCACGGACAGAAACAAATACAGATGGACCTGATCCTTCACATGCAGGCGCAGCGCCGGACCGGCGGCCGTTCCCATCGGCAACAGTCGCTCCTTTCATTGGACTGCTACCAGTCTATGAAAGGGGGGACAAGTCTATGACGAAAACCCGAGCACCCGGCCGTAGCGGCCGCCCCCGCCCGACGCCAGGGCCAGTTCCCCCCGCCGCGCGGCCAGGACGAGTTCCGCCAGCTCCCGTCCCGCCGCCTGTTCCAGCGATTCGGGGGAGACCCGGTGCAGGATGTTCATTTCCGTGCCGAATTCATCCAGCAGGCGGTTCAGTTTCCTTCTGCCGAGGCCGGGCAGAAACTCCAGCGGCACCTGGTACCGGTAGGGCGGCCGGCTGGCGGGAACGAACGGTTCCGGCCGGTCGGCGATCGACAGGATGCGGTCCAGGACGCCCCGCACGAGGTTTTCCCGGCCGCAGCGCGGGCACCGGTCGGTGACGGGCCCGCCTTCGTCGAGAACGGCGCCGCAGACGGCGCAATACGAACGGTAATACTTGCCGAGCCGGGGGTCCAGCCCGTAATTGGCCGCCACCTTCCGCCCGTCTTCGCCGCGGATCGCTTTCAGCACTTCTTCGAAAGTCGGCGCAACCAGCCGCAGTTCGTTGTACTCGCGGCCGATTTTTCCCGGGGAATGGGCGTCGGAGTTGGTGAGGAACGTTTTGCCGTCGAGCTCGGCGATGTAGCCGGCCATGCGGCTGTCCGCGCTCAGGCCCAGTTCCACCGCTTCCACCCGGTCCGCGTCGAGAAGCGTTGCCATCCGGTCGCAGCAGCTGCCGTACAAACTGCGGTGGGGCGTGAACACGTGGGCGGGAATGAGGAGGCCGCCTCTCGCGAGCACTTCGTCCTGCAGCTCGCGGGCCGACGCCCTTAGGCGCTGGGAGCTCAGCTCCACGTTTTTCATGCGGGGGCGAAGCCAGCCGGTGAACGCGCGCATGGCGTCCAGCGTCGGCATGAACACGAGCAGGTGCGCCGGTCCCAGCCCGGGATCGCGCACCTCGATTTCGGCGCCGATCAGGATGACCGTGCGCCTGTACCGGATGCCGCCGCCGGAAAGCTCCTCCATCTCGCCGGCGGCCAGGCAGTCGTCGATGTCCCGCTGCACGGCGGGCGAATGGCAGTCGATGATGCCGACGATGTCCATCCCTTTGCGGTCCGACGCCTCGGCGGCAATGCCCTGGAACGTCAGGTCACGCGACCCGCTGATTTTGACCGGCCGCCCGTCCTTCGTCCGGCCGACGTGGACGTGCAGATCCGCGTAAAACGGACGAAGCGCGCCGCACGAATCACGAGCGGGATGATCCGCCGTTCCGTTCGGCTGCGGCGCGTGCTCCGTCCCCGGCTTTTGGCCCCGCCGCAACGCCTTTTCCGGCAGCAGCCCCTTGTCCGCTTGCGGCTTCTTGTCCGCCGGCATCCTCTCGTCCGCCCGCCGCGTCGTGACCGGCCGCGGTCCCGCCATGTCACAGCTCCCCCGTCAGCCGGTACACGTCCCAGGCATAGACGGCCAGGATCGTCTTGGCGTCGCAGATGCGGCCTTCCGCCATCAGCCGTTTCGCTTCATCCGGCGTGACGGCGAAGCAGTCCAAATATTCGTCCGCGTCGGGCTGGCTTTCTCCCGGCGTCAAGTCTTCCGCCAGGTACAGGTGCAGCACTTCGTCGCAAAAACCGGGCGACGTGGAGAAGCTGGCGATTTTGCGGATGCTCCCCGCCCGGAAGCCCGTTTCTTCCCGCAGTTCCCGCTTCGCCGATTCGAGCGGGTCTTCGCCCGGTTCCAGCTTGCCCGCCGGGATCTCCACCTGGCTGCGTTCCAGCGGCTTGCGGTACTGTTCGACCACGAGCATTTTTCCTTCGTGGAGGGCCAGCACCGCCACCGCCCCCGGATGCCGGACGATTTCCCGCCCGGCGGTGCCGCCGCCGGGCAGCCGGACCTCGTGGGTTTCCAGGGTGATGATGCGTCCCTCGTACAGCGTCTGCCTGCTCAGGGTGATTTCCTCGTATTTTTTGCCGTCGGATGGCCGGATCGTCATCGCGTCGTCTCCTTCTCTTTCCCCAAAGATGCCATCATTCTCCGATGCGCGTTTCCGGCGGTTTTTCCCCGCCGATTCATTCTTTTTCCGCCACGGTGCGGATGATTTCCAGCGCCAGTTCCGTCGACTGCACGAGGGCGCGGACCGGCATCTGCTCTTTCGTCGTATGGATGTTTTCGTAGCCGATGGCCAGGTTCACCGTCGGAAAGCCGAGGCCGTTGAAAATGTTCGCGTCGCTGCCCCCGCCGGAATGGAACAGGCGCGGCTCGAGGCCGAGGCGGCGGACCGCTTCCATCGACACCTGCACGACTTCATCGGATTCGTCGTACTTGTAGCCGGTGTAGATGATCTCGCTCGAAAATTCCACTTTCGCGCCGAATTCGGCGGCGGCGCTTTCGAACGCCTCCCGCATCGCCGCCACCTGGCGGTCCAGCTTCTCCGGCACGAGGCTGCGCGCTTCGGCGTCGATGTCCACCCGCTCGCAGACGATGTTCGTCGGGCCGCCGCCGGCAAACCGGCCGATGTTGGCCGTCGTGTCCGCGTCGATGCGGCCGAGGGGCATGCGGGCGATGGCTTTGGCGGCCACCTGGATGGCGCTGATGCCTTCTTCCGGATTGACGCCGGCATGGGCGCTCTTGCCGATCACCGTCGCATGGATTTTCGCCTGGGTCGGCGCCGCCGTGCAAATGTCGCCCACTTTGCCGTCGGAATCGAGGGCGAACCCGTATTTGGCCCGGATCAAGGCTTTGTCCAGCGCCCGCGCGCCCACGAGCCCGGCTTCCTCGCCGACGGTGATGATGAATTGCAGCGGGCCGTGGGGGATGTTCCGCTCGCGCAGCACCTGGATCGCCTCCAGCATGACGGCCAGCCCCGCCTTGTCATCGCTGCCGAGAATCGTCGTGCCGTCGCTGCGGATGTACCCGTCCTCATCGAGCCGGGGCTTGACGCCCTTGCCCGGCGTCACCGTGTCCATGTGCGCGGTGAAGAAAATCGGGTCTTTCCCTTCGCAACCCGGCGTGGCCGGCAGTTCGCAAATCAGATTGCCCGCCCCGTGGCCCGTCTTCGGTTTCGTATCGTCTTCGGTGACGGCCAGGCCGAGCTCGCCGAACATCCTTTTCAACGCTTTGCTGATTTCTTCCTCGTGTCCCGTTTCGCTGTCGATCCGCACCAGTTCGAGGAACCGGTTGACCAGCCGCTGTTCGTTAACGTTTTTCGCCAAGAAAGACGACCTCCATCCCATCCGGATTCAATGCTATAATGGTTGTTATAATGCAAGTGTACCCGATTCCGGGCGTTGCGGCAAAACCTGCCGCGGCATGTTTTCCGCCATAAAAACCGCTGTCGGGGAGAGAATCGGAATGTCCCGCCGAAAACGGCTTTTCAACATCGTCATCTGGTTCATCGTCGCTTCGCTAGTTCTGTCCACCGCCGGCTTTGCCGTCGGTTTGCTGATCGGTTGATTTCGGCGTGTGCAAAACGCGGCCGAACGGGCTGAAAAACGCCGGCACAGGGGCCGGATGCGTGGCCGGACGCTTTCGGCGATTTTGCTGCGGGATTCGTTTTTTCAGCTTCCGGCGTCGGACGGAGCCGGATCGCCTCTCGGCGGGCCCGGATCGTCTCCGGCAAGCCCGAGAGGCGGTTTTTCCGCCTCTCGGCGCCCCCCATCCGCCTCCGGCAAGCCCGAAAGACGGTTTTTCCGCCTCTCGGCGGGCCCGAACCACCTCCGGCAAGCCCGAGAGGCGGTTTTTTCGCCTCTCGGCGGGCCCGAACCGCCTCCGGCAAGCCCGAGAGGCGGTTTTTCCGCCTTTCAGAGGTCCGGGCAGCCGGCAAAAAAAGCGGGAGACGGCTGATCCGTCTCCCGCTTTTTCCCCGTTGAACCCGCTTTTGATCTTGTGTCGCCGGTCCTCGCCGGCCCGGCGGCCATGGTCCCGGCGTGTCCGGCCGGGCCGTCAGTAATACAGATTCGTGTCGGGTCCGTACGATTCCAGGTAATATTTGACCCGCTGGTGGAAGCGGCCGCAGATGACGCCGTCCAGGATGCGGTGGTCGAACGACAGGCACAGGTTGACCACCGAACGGATGGCGATCATGTCGTCGTCCAGGACCACCGGCTTTTTCACGATTTTTTCCATGGTCAGGATGGCCGCCTGCGGATAGTTGATGATCGGATAGGACAGGATCGAACCGAACGTGCCGGTGTTGTTGATCGTGAACGTGCCGCCTTGCATGTCCTGGGGGCGCAGTTTGCCTTCCCGGGTGCGGCGGGCCAGGTCTTCCACTTCGCGGGCGATGCCGACGATGTTTTTCTGGTCGGCGTTGCGGATGACCGGGGTCAGCACCGAATCCTCCGTGCCCACCGCCAGCGAAATGTTGATGTCCCGCTTGACGATGATCTTGTCGTCGCTCCACACCGAATTCATGATCGGATAATCCTTGATGGCGCTGACGACCGCCTTGATCAGGAACGCCATGTACGTCAGGTTGACGCCTTCGTTGCGCCTGAATTCATCTTTCACCTTGTTGCGCAGCTTGGTCAGGTTGGTGACGTCCACTTCGATGGACGTCCAGGCGTGGGGAATTTCCTGCACGCTCTGCCGCATCCGGTTGGCGATCGTTTTGCGGATCGGCGTCACGTCAATGAAATATTCGCGCTGCCCCGCTTCCGGCGGCTCCACCACGATGTCCGGCACCGGCGGGTATTCCCGCACTTCAATCCGCGGGGCGGGCCGTCCATCCGCCGCAGGACGTCCGCCGGCCGGCGCCGCATGGGAAGCGGACGCCGCGGGGGCCTCCGGCCGGCCGGCCGATCCGATGCCGGTGCCGGTGCCGGCGCCAGCTCCGGCCGTCACCGCCGCGACCGGTGCGCCGGAAACCGGTCCGCCGGCCGCTCCGCCGCTTTCCAGATACCGCAACACATCCTTGCGGGTGATCCGTCCGCCGATGCCCGTGCCCGTCACCAAACCGAGGTTGATGCCGTGCTCTTCCGCCAGCTTCCGCACGGCCGGCGAATGGCGGTGCCGCATGCTTTGATCGCCGGACGGGCCGGCCCCGATGCCGGTCGTTCCAACCGGATTCATCGCACCGGTCGCGCCGGCCTGGCCCGGTTTGCCGGCTGCCCCGGCAGCCCCCGTCCGGTCCTGCCCGCCGGCCGTCCCCGCCGGACCCGCCGCGTCCGGTGCGCCCGGCGCCGCCGTCCCGATCCGGCACACGACGGTGCCCACGTCCACCGTTTCACCCTCCGGCACCAGAATGTCGAGCATCACGCCCGCTACCGTGGAAGGCAGCTCCGCCGTCACCTTGTCCGTGATCACTTCGCAGATCGGCTCGTATTCTTCCACCGGATCGCCGGGTTTTTTCAGCCATTTCCCGATCGTCGCCGACACGACGCTTTCGGCAAACTGGGGCATGGTGATGTCCACCGCGTTCATGGCCGATTGTCGCACCCGCTCACATCCTTTCATCCTTCATCCGGAACAGCCGTTCCCGCATCCTTTCATCCTTCAGCCGGAACGCCCGTTCCCGGTTCAATATTTCGCCAGCTGCAGCATCGCATCCAGCACTTTTTCCGTGTCCGGCATGTAGAATTTCTCGAGCGGCGGGCTGATCGGCATGGCGGGAATGTCCGGCCCGCCGGCGCGCATGATCGGCGCGTCGAGTTCGTACAGCAGCTCCTCCGCGATGATCGCCGCCACCTCGCCGCCGACGCCGCCCGTCTTGTTGTCTTCGTGCAGGATGAGCACTTTCCCCGTTCTCGCCGCCGCCTCCAGAATCGCTTCCTTGTCCAGCGGCTGGATCGTGCGCAGATCGAGGATATGGGCGCTGTAGCCCATTTTCTCCAGTTCTTCCGCCGCTTCCAGGGCAAAATGCACCGTCAGCCCGTAGGTAATGACGGTGATGTCGTCGCCTTCCCGCTTCACGTCGGCCTTGCCGATGGGCACCGTGTACGGCTCTTCCGGCACTTCCCCGGTGATCATGCGGTAGCATTTTTTGTGTTCGAAATACAGCACCGGGTCGGGATCGCGCACGGCGGCCGCGAGCAGCCCTTTGGCGTCATAGGGGGTGGAAGGCACGACGATCTTCAGTCCGGGCGTGCCGAAAAACACCGATTCCGGGCACTGGGAATGGTACAGTCCGCCGAACACCCCGCCTCCGATGGGGGCGCGGATGACGACCGGGCAGCTCCAGTCGTTGTTGGAGCGGTAGCGGATTTTCGCCGCCTCGCTGATGATCTGGTTCGTGGCGGGGAAAATGAAGTCCGCGTACTGCATCTCGGCGATCGGCCGCATGCCGTACATGGCGGCGCCGATGGCCACGCCGGCGATGGCCGATTCGGCCAGAGGAGTGTCCAGCGCCCGGTATTCCCCGAACTGTTCATACAGCCCTTTGGTCACGCCGAAGACGCCGCCCTTCACGCCGACGTCTTCGCCGAGCACAAACACGTTTTCGTCCCGTTCCATCTCCTGCCGGATCGCCAGCCGGATGGCGTCGAGATACGTCATGACGGCCATCGCTCAACCCTCCCCGTCTTCGGCGTACACGTATTTGAGGGCGTCTTCCGGCTGCGGGAACGGCGCCTTGTCCGCATATTCCGTCGCTTCCTTGACGATCTGGTTCGCCTCTTGGTCGAGCGCCGCGATTTTTTCCTCGTCCAGAAGCCCGCAGGACACAAGATAGTTCCGAAACTTCGCGAGTCCGTCCTCCTGCCGGTGGCGCTCCACTTCTTCCTTCGGCCGGTACACCGAATCGTCGTCGGACGTGGAGTGGGGCGACACGCGGTATACGACCGCCTCGATGAGCGTCGGCCCTTCGCCGCGCCGCGCCCGTTCATGCGCTTCTTTGGTGACCCGGTACACTTCCAGCGCGTCGTTGCCGTCCACCGTCACTCCGGGAAACCCGTAGCCGGCCGCCCGGTCCGACACCCTTTCCGCGGCCACCTGCTTCCGGTAGGGCGTGGAAATGGCATACTGGTTGTTTTCGCAGAAAAAGACGACGGGCAGCCGGTGCACGCCGGCAAAGTTCAATCCTTCATGGAAATCGCCCTGGTTGCTCGACCCTTCCCCGAAGGAAACAAAGGTGACGAAATCTTTGTTTTTCATCTTCGCCGCCAGCGCGAAACCCACCGCGTGGGGAACCTGCGTCGTGACGGGGCTCGAACCGGTCACGACGTGGAGCCGCCTGCAGCCGAAATGGCCCGGCATCTGCCGTCCGCCGCTGTTCGGGTCTTCCGCCTTGGCAAACAGGGACAGCATCAGTTCCTTCATCGTCATGCCGATGGCCAGGACGAAGGCGTAATCCCGGTAATACGGCAGAAAATAGTCGTGTCCCGGCCTGAACGCGAACGCCGCCCCGACCTGGGCCGCTTCCTGGCCGATGCCGGAAATGTGGAAGTTGATTTTCCCGGCCCGCTGCAGCAAAAGCGCCCTTTCGTCATATTTGCGGCCGAGCAGCATATAGCGGTACATGTCCAGCACCTGTTCGTCGGTCAGCCCGAGTTGCCGGTGTCTTGCCAATTGGCCGATTGCCATCGGATTCCCCTCCTGCGGGAACGGGACTTGCCGCAAGCGCCGTCCGCGGCGGCGCCCTGCCGCGCCCCGTCCGGCGCCTAGCGGCCGTGCCCGTGTTGGTATGTCACCTATTTTTAATACCTGGTACTAATACCTGTATGAATCCATTATAGAGGATTTCGCGCGGAAGGGAAAGGGAAAAGAAACGGATTCTTTGTCGAACTATCCGTTGATCGCCAGGCCGTCCACCGCCAGCATGGCCTCCGCCAGCGCTTCCGACAGCGACGGATGGGGGTGGATCGTCCGGCCGACTTCCCACGGCACCGCGTCGACGAGCCGCGCGAGGGCCGCTTCGCCGATCAAGTCCGTCACGTGCGGACCGATCATGTGGACGCCGAGAATGTCGCCCGTTTTCGCATCCGCCACCACCTTGACGAACCCGTCCGTTTCCCCGAGCACGAGCGCCTTGCCGAGCGCCTTGAAGGAAAACCTGCCCGTTCTCACGTCATGGCCGCGTTCTTTCGCCGCCGCTTCCGTCAGTCCGACGGCGGCGACTTCCGGCCGGGCGTAGATGCAGCGCGGTATCCATTCCGGCGCCGGCGGTTCGGCATCCAGACCGCAGGCGTGCTCCACCGCCGCAATCCCCTGGCTTGCCGCGGCGTGCGCCAGCTGCAGGCCGCCGGTCACGTCCCCGATGGCGTAAATGTGCGGCTCCTTCGTCTGCAGATGCGCATTCACCCGGATGGCGCCCCGCTCCACCTGCACGTTGGTGTTCTCGAGACCGAGCCCTTCCCCGTTCGGCACCCGGCCGACGGCGACCAGCACCTTCTCCGCCCGGAACGTTTCCCGCCTGCCCTTGACGTCCGCCTCGAGCGTCACGCCGCCGTCTTGGACCGCCACGGTGTCAGGCAGCACCTTCGCCCCGGTTTTCGTCCGGATGTTCCGTTTTTTGAACAGCCGTTCCAGCTCCCTTGAGATGTCCGCGTCTTCCTGCGGCAGCAGCCGGTCCTCGTATTCCAGCATCGTCACGTCGACCCCGAAATCGTTCATCATGGACGCCCATTCCACGCCGATGACGCCGCCTCCGATGATGAGAACGGATGCCGGCAGCGCCTTCAGGGCGAGCGCGTCATCGCTGGTCAGCACGCATTCGCCGTCCGCCTCCAGCCCGGGCAGAAGGCGCGGGCGGGACCCCGCGGCGATGATCAGCCTGTCCCCGACGAGCAGCTCCGCTTCGCCGTCCGCCAGCTCCACCGCCACCGCCCCGCTGCGCGGGGAGAAGATGGACGGCCCCGTCACCCGTCCGCTGCCGATATACACGTCGATTTTGTGCTTTTTCATCAGGAATTCCACGCCCTTGTGCAGCTGTTCGACGATCTGCCGCTTGCGGGCCTGCACTTTGCCGAAATCGAGCGTCACGCCGCCCGTCTCCACGCCGAATGCACCGCTTTCCCGGGCCAGCGCGTAAACTTCCGCGCTTCTGAGCAGCGCCTTGGTCGGGATGCAGCCGCGGTGCAGGCAGGTGCCCCCCAGCTTGTCCTTCTCCACGAGGGCCACCGTCCTGCCGAGCTGCGCCGCCCGGATGGCCGCCGTATATCCCCCGGGCCCGCCGCCCAGAATGACAAAATCGTATTGCTTCGACATTCGCGCCTTGTCCTCCCCTGCTTCAATTCCATCGACAAACCAAGTATAATGGTGAACATACCGAAAAGAAAGCGCCGGTGGGCAAAGGAAGGTTCCGCATCATGCACAACGCCTTTTCGCGATTCATCGCCATCCTGCTTCTCGTCATCCCCGGCCTTGCCGCAACGTACGGTTTTCTGCAGATGAAGGACGCCTTGTTCGACGCCGTCGGCGAAGCGCCTTTTCCCTGGCTGAAATTCGCGCTCGGCTTCGTGCTGTTCGTTCTCGGCACCGCGTTTCTCGCCGGCTGGATCTTTTTCCGCGACCGCAAGCGCAACTACGTGGCGCCCCGCTTCCGGGAACGCCAGAAGAAAAAGGCGGAAAACCGCTGACGGGCGGCCGCGGCGCCTCCGGACAGGCAGCCGGTCGCCGGTTCCGGCCCGGAGCCGGCCGCCTTCCCGCCCATACACTCCCCCAATAGACCTCCGTCTCGTATTGGAAGTCCACTGTACCGTTTTCATTCGTCTCTTCAAAAAGGATCCTGAGCGCCTCCATCATCGGTTCATGAGCCGGATGCCCGGGAAGGGGCGCGAAGGAAGAAGACAGCAGCCGGCCGCGCAGTCCGTCGAAGTCCAACAGCTGCCGGTTGGCAAACCGCCGGGCCCGCATGGCTTTCATGCCGCACTCCCTTCCGTTTGTTTCCAATTCTAGCAGACGCCGCGTGAAGCCGAAAGTTCCATTTTTCCGGAACCAATAGGCCCGCCGCTGCGTACGCAATAGCAGACAAGCAAGATTGGCGGCAGGCGGTAAAGGAGGCAGCCCCCGTGAACTGGGAATACAAAACGGTGAAAATGAAAGCGAGAGGGGTGTTCGGCGGCGAGGTCGACACGGACGAACTGGAAGCCCGTCTCAACGAGCTCGGCGCCAGGGGCTGGGAACTCGTCAATGTGTTCGACACGAACCACGGCTACGGCCAATCGAGGCTCATCATCGCCGTGTTCAAACGGCCGCGGGGCTGAACCGGACACCGTCCGCGAGACATCGCCCTGCAAACGAACCGGATTTCATTCGTCCATTCGTTTAGGCCGCGCTTTTCGCTTTTTGCGGCAAAAGGCATGCAATCCGGTCCGCTTTGGTCCCGCACCGCATTGCCATGCCACCAAAAAATGCCACGCCTCCATCGGAAGCTCGCCGATGGAGGCGTTTTCGGCCGCTGAACGTCGGGCCGTGCCTGACGGATGCTGTTCCCGGACATCCGATCCGCGAAATTTTCTGCCGCAAAAAGTATGCCAGGAAGTATGCCACGGAAGTCATCCCATGTTGCAAAGTCCGGATTTTGCCAAAGCTTGACGGCGACGGCTGCGCGGAATTACCGCCCCGACGCGACCTTGTGCTCGATGCGCAGCTTGTCGGCGACCATGGCGATGAATTCGCTGTTCGTCGGCTTCGACTTGCTCATGTTGACCGTGTAGCCGAAGAGATGCGAGATCGACTCGATGTTGCCGCGCGTCCAGGCGACCTCGATCGCGTGCCGGATCGCACGCTCGACGCGCGACGGCGTCGTCTTGAACTTCTCGGCGATCGCCGGATACAGCGTCTTCGTGATCGCGCCGAGGATCTCGATGTTGTTGTACACCATCGTGATCGCTTCGCGCAGATATTGATAGCCCTTGATGTGGGCGGGCACGCCGATCTCGTGGATGATGCTCGTGATATTGGCGTCGAGGTTGCGGTTTTTGTGCATCGGAATGATGTTGGCCCGCGCGGCGCCGGACGACATGGCCGGCGCGACCGGAGCGCTGCCGAAAAACCTTGTAAAATCAAATCATTTCGAGGCCTTCAACATGAAAATTCATGACGACAAATGCCCAGT
>NICF_comb_assmDRAFT_10000763_pt1 | contig 27202 bp, 24 predicted proteins | sample NewIslPassag4_SG_FD_11279 | JGI IMG/M metagenome (IMG submission 11279) | reverse complement strand
CGCCAGCGCGGCGGCCAGCGCGATGCCGGCCGTATCCGCGATGTGCATCCGGACTTGCGGCGCACCGGCTCCGGCAGTCCCTTCTCCCGCCACCCGCGGATACCTTGAATCATGTCGATACTCAGGGACATCTCTTCCGCCTCGCCGGCGATCAGATGGCTCGTTCCACAATCTCCGCAATATCCAGCGTCCGGACCTGCTCTTCCATCACTTTCGCTTTCACGCCGTCCGTCATCATGGTCAAGCAATACGGGCAGTTCGTGCCGATCACGGTGGGGGACAGCTTGAGCGCCTGTTCCGTCCGCGCGATATTGATCCGTTTGCCCTGCTTTTCTTCCAGCCACATCATTCCGCCGCCGGCTCCGCAGCACATCGAATCGGCCCGGCTCCGTTCCATCTCCAGCACCTTCACGCCGGGAACGGCGCCGAGGATCTTGCGCGGAATGTCGTAGATGTTGTTGTATCGGCCGAGGTAGCAGGAATCGTGATACGCGACGCTCTCATCGACCGGTTTGGTCAGTTTGAGGCGTCCTTCCTCGATCAACTTCCAGATCAGTTCCGTATGATGGTACACTTCCGCCTCAAGCCCGAATTCGGGATATTCGTTTTTCAGTGTGTTGTAGATATGCGGATCGATCGTGACAATCTTTTTCACGTTATAGGCTTTGAACAGTTCGATATTCTCCTGGCAGAGCTGCTGGAACAGAAACTCGTTGCCCATCCTGCGGGCCGTATCCCCCGAACTCCGCTCTTCATTGCCCAGAATCGCGAATTTGACACCGGCATGATTCAGAATTTTGGCGAAGGATTGCGCGATTTTCTGGCTGCGCATATCGTAGGAACCCATCGAGCCGACGAAGAACAGATATTCGAAATCTTCGGTTTCCTCCACCGTCGGCACCTGGATATCCTCCCGGCCTTCACGCCATGCCGAGCGCTCCTTGCGGTTCAGACCCCAGGGATTGCTCTGGCGCTCGATATTCTGGAAATACCGGGCGGCTTCCTGCGGCATGCTGCCTTCCGTCAGCACGAGGTAGCGCCGCATGTCGACAATTTTGGCCACGTGTTCGTTCGCCACCGGGCACTGGTCTTCGCAGTTTCTGCAGGTCGTGCAGGCCCAGAGTTCTTCTTCGGTGATGACGTCCCCGATGAGGTTCGGCATTTCGGCCGGATCGGCGGAACCGGACTGCCCCTTGAACACGAACGCCGGCATCCAGGCCGTCCGCGACGTGACCGCTGCCCCCTTCTCCGTCAGATGGTCGCGCATTTTCGTAATCAGGTTCATCGGAGACAGCGTCTTGCCGGTGCCGGCGGCCGGACACATCGACGTGCAACGGCCGCACTCCACGCAAGCGTAAAGGTCGATCAGCTGATTTTGCTTGAAATCTTCGATTTTGCCTACGCCGTACTCTTCCGTCGTTTCATCTTCAAAGTTGATCGGCGAAAGGCGTCCCGCCGGCCGGGTATCCCTGAGCGCGACGTTGACCGGCGCAAACAAAAGGTGCGAGTGCTTCGACTGGGGAATGTAGACCAGGAACGACAGCAGCGTCAGCAGATGCACCCACCAGAAAACATAGAACAGCGCGCCCCCCGCCGTCGACCCGATGCCCGAAAAGGCATCGGCAATCAGACCGGATACGGGAGCATAGACGCTTCCCTCATGCCCGAGCCAGACCTGTTCAAAGGCCAGGCTGAGCAGCGTCGAGATCATCAGGCACGTCAGGAAGATGATGACCATACCAGACTTCAAGCCACGCTTCAGGCGTGGCAGTTTCTCGATGTATCGGCGATAGAAAGCGTAGAACGTCGCCAGCAGGACAAGGGAAACCGTGATTTCCTGGAGCAGACTAAAAAATTTGTGGGCGTCGCCAAGCGGCCACTCGTACCCTTCGAAGAACCCTTTGAGGATCAGTTCAAGGGCGCCGAACTGGATGATGATGAAGCCGTAGAACATGATGAAGTGCATGACGCGAACAGATCGCCGACGATGCCGTAGTCTGCGATATTGAAGATCGGCGCTTTCTCATCCGTGTTGATCGCCACGATCACTTTGGAGTTGGACATGCCGGCCACGTGCTGGATGGCCCCGGAAATCCCGCAGGCGATATACAGGTCGGGCGTCACCACTTTGCCGGTCTGGCCGATTTGCAACGAATAGTCGCAATAACCGGCATCGCAGGCTCCGCGCGACGCGCCGACCGCGCCGCCAAGCACATCCGCCAGCTCCTGCAGCAGCTTGAACCCGTTTTCGTTCTTGACGCCCCTGCCGCCGGCGACAATGATCTTGGCTTCCGTCAGATCGATGCCGCTCGACTCCTTGCGCACGATCTCCTTCACGATGGTCCGAATGTCCCGGATCTGCGGCTGATATGCGATCTTCTCGGCCGCCTGCCCGGCTTTCTTCTCCGCAAGCGGAATATTGTTGGGCCGGATGGTGGCGAACACCGGGCCGGAACGGATTCTTTTCTTCTGGAACGCCTTGCCCGAATAGATCGGGCGGGTGAAGATGATGTCATCGCCGGCCGGTTCGACGCCGGTCACGTCGGAGATGAGTCCCGCTCCCAGTCTGGAAGCCGCGCGCGGCGCAAGGTCCCGGCCGACCGCCGTATGGCCGAGCAGAATGACGTCGGGACCGGCTTCCTTCACCAGCCCCGTGAACGCCTGGACATAGGCGTCGGGCGTATATTGGTTCAATCTTTCATCATTCACGACATAGACTCTCTGAGCGCCAAATTCGGCCAGCAAGGACACATTCTCGGGTTCCGAGCCGCCCAACACGGCTGCTGCGATTTCTCCGCCCTGCGCGATCGTCTGTGCCACGGACAGCGCTTCATAGGTCACGTTGCGAATTTTGCCGTCTCGCGTTTCAGCCAGCACAAGCACTTTTCGGCTCATCGTCTGTTGCTCCTTCCTTCTTATACGACTTTTGCTTCATTGTGAAGCAACTGAACGAGTTCCTTCGTTTGGGCGGCCAGATCCCCGCTCAAGATTTTGCCCGCCTTTCTCTCGGGGCGCAGATACTGGTCGACAATATCAACACGGGGCGTCAGATCTTCAGGACTCAGGCCGAGATCGGCGATCTTCACGCGCTCCAGCGGTTTCTTCTTCGCCTTCATGACCCCCGGCAGAGAAGGATAGCGCGGTTCATTCAGGCCTTGCTGCGCCGTGACGAGCAGCGGAAGCGGAGCCTCGATCACTTCCAGATTGCCTTCCACGTCCCGCGCGACGACGGCTTTGCCGGATTCGACGGACAGTTTGACCGCCGTGGAGACATGGGGAATGTTCAATTCTTCCGCCAGGCGCAGAGCAACCTGCCCCGCGCCGTTGTCCACCGATGTGTTGCCGGCCAGAATCAGGTCGAACGGCCGGTTCCGGATCGCCGCCGCGAGCACCTTCGCCAGCACCTGTTCGTCGCCGGGGAGCTCCTCTTCCTCGATGAGCACCGCCTGGTCGGCGCCCATGGCGAGAGCCGTCCGTATCGCGTTTTCCACGCGGGCGGGACCGATCGACAGGACCGTCACGTCCGCGCCCAGCGTTTCCTTGATCTTCACTGCCTCTTCGATGGCGTATTCGTCATAGGGATTCACGACGAAACTTACGCCCTCTTCCACGACTTTTCCGTCTTGTATCGCGATCTTTTCTTCCGTGTCGAATGTTTGTTTGACAAGCACGATGATGTTCATTTCCCTTCTCCTTCCGACAGGGGAACCGTGTTCCGAACGTTTTTTCCGAGAATCATTTCCGTACTGCGGGCACCGGCGGGAAATGATAAATGCGGCCAGGCTGGCCGGAACGCAACATCACAGGTATTCATCGGCGGCGTCCGGGGGATGCTGGCCGCAGCGAACGAAGCCGGCGCGTCGGAGGCGGCGCGTCTGACGGCATTCCCTTCGCCCGCGACGGCGTCCGTTCCATGTCTCGTTTTTTTATGCGATGCGCAACAACGCCTTCACTGAATGCCTACAGGTTTTCCGCAACCGAACGCTTCCACGATGGACGCGGTAATAGCCGAGGATTTGGACGAGCACAGATACGCGATGACATCGGCGATCTCTTCGGGTTGCATCCAATTTGCCGGCGTGCTGCCGGATACCAGCCCCGCCGTCATCCTGGTGGCGGTCGGTCCCGGACATACCGCGTTGACCCGGATATTGCAGGGCTTCAATTCTTCCCCGAGCGCTCTGGTGAACCCGATCACGGCATATTTGGATGTGATGTACGCGCTTCTGTCGGGTCCGCCTTTCGTCCCCCATATGGAGGAAACGTTTACAATTACGCCTTGACGTTTCGCCAGCATGTCGGGAAGCGCGGCGCGGGTGAACAAGTAGGTCCCGCGCACATTGATGTCCTGAACCCGGTCCCATTCCTCGACGGTCGTCTCGGCGAACGGTTTCAGCAGCATGACCCCCGCGTTGTTGACCAGGATATCAACAGGCCCCAACTTCTCCCGCGTTTCCCTGACCGCGCGATCGGCGTCCTCGGCCGATCGCACGTCCCCGGCAATCGCAATGGCTTCCCGGCCCGTCTCCTTCCGGATCAGTTCGACGGTTTCCTCGACTTCCGATTGCGTGCGGGAAAATACGGCGACCTTGGCGCCCTCCCGGGCCAGCAGCAGGCAGGTTTCCCTGCCGATCCCCCTGCCGCCGCCGGTTACCAGCGCCACCTTGCCTTCATGTTCCAAGCTGTTCACCCCGTTGATGTTCAGATTGCGAATTCACAGTTCCTCGCACACATAATCCACCGCATGCGCGCCGGCCCGGCGTCCGAAGACGAGCCCCCTCAGAACGGAAGTGCCGCCCGGATATTTGCCGTAGTAGAGGCCGGCCGTTTCGCCCGCGGCGTACAGTCCCGGAATCGGATCGTCATCCATCGACAATACCCGTCCGGACGTATCCGTCGCGATGCCGCCGTTGGTGAACACGATCGAGCAGACGATCGGATAGGCGATATACGGCGGCTTGTCGATCGGGTTCGCCCAGTTGGTCTTGTCGGGCGAAAGCCCCTTCGTCCGCTTGCCGTCCGGTCTGTCCCAACGGAATTCGCCCGGCTGCACCGCCTGGTTGTATTCCCGGACCGTGGCGGCCAGCTGATCCGCCGGGACGCCGATCTGCGCCGCCAGCTCCTCGATGGTGTCGGCCGTGATCGCCGGCTGGTCCGTTTCCAGGGACCGTTCGTAGTTCGGGATGTCGTACAGCCTCGAGTCAATGATCATATAGGCGATGTGATCGGGCAGATCATAGAAAATCTTGCGGGCCACTTCTTCGTACTGTTCGTCGATGGTCGTCTTGCCTTCGTCCACAAACCGCTTGCCGTTCTTGTCGACCAGGATCCCGTACGGATAAGCCATGACACCGGCTTCTTCCCGCTTGCTCCTGGGATCCACCGGTTCGGCGTGGAAGGCGTCGAACTGGCCGGCCGGTTTCGCCCCGATTTCCAGCGCCATCCGGATGCCTTCGCCCCGGTCGTACAGTCCGCCCTCAGCGACCGTCGGAATCTTGTGCGCGTCGCGGCCAATGTATTGGGACATCATCTCCTTGTTGCCCTGGAATCCGCCGGTGGCCAGGATCACGGCGCCGACCTTGAGCTGCATCGTCTTTCCGCCTTTGATGCGCACGTTCAGACCGTTGATGACGCCTTCTTCGTCGAGCAGCAGCTTCCAGGCCGTCGCTTCGTAAATGATCTCCGCGCCCAGGGCCTGCGCCCGGCGGGAAAGGGCGTCGATGATCGCCCGACCTCCGCCGACCGGCAGCAGCCGCGGTCTGGTGGACGTCAGGAACATCGTCGGCAGGTAATCGAAATCGACACCGTTCTTCTGCACCCAGCGGAGCGTGGGGCCCGCGTTCTCGGCGAGCGTTTCGATGTACTTGCGATCGGAATAGTTGTCCGAGAAGCTCATCATGTCCTCGACGAAGTTGTCCGCGACTTCGTCGATGTTTTTCATGCGCATGTACGAAGCAGTCCATCTGGAATTGCCGCCCCTGTGGTCATGATCCGTGCGCTCCAGGATGGCGATACGCAGGTTCTTTCCCCTTTCCTTCGCCCGCTCCGCAGCGGACAAAGCGGCGGCGGTGCCTGCCACGCCGCAACCGACGACGACAATGTCATAATCCAGTTCTCTTGTCATACGAATGGCCTCCATTACGATCTGATAAGTGTTCGCTTTTTCGATTCAGCGCTCAGCACCGGAATGGATCAAACAGCCGGTTCACAGATTCTTGAGCACTTCCAAGGCCGCTTCACAAACCTGCATATCTTGCGTATAATGGCCACCGCTGACGCCGATGCCGCCGATCACCTGATCATTCAGCCTGATCGGATAGCCGCCCCCGAATACGACGAGCCTCGGCGTATGGACAATGCCTGTCATGAGCGGCGGATCATCTTTGATCCGGTCATACCATTCGTGAGTGGCCCGTCTGTAAGCCGCGGCGGTAAACGCTTTATTCTGCGCGATTTCCAGGCTCAGTATCGGCGCGCCGTCCATTGCCGCAAAGGCTTTCAAATATCCGGCACTATCCACGATGGCAATGCTGAACGGAATGCCGAATTCCCTGGCTTTCTCTTGTGCCGCTTCCAGCATATTCCGGGCCAGTTCCAGCGAAATGGATTGTGCCGAAATCGTCGTTTTCATGTATTCCACCCTTTCATTCGTTTTTCAAATTCCCATGTACGCCTTGCGAACGCGGTCATCGTTCATCAGTTCCGCGCCCGTTCCTTCAAGCACGATCCTGCCGTTTTCAATGACGTAGACACGGTTCGCCTTTTGCATGGCCAGCTTGACGTTCTGCTCCACGAGCAGAATCGGTGTTCCATACCGCTTGTTGATGTCTTCGATGGCAACATAACAATCCTTGATGATCAGCGGAGCCAGCCCCAGCGACGGCTCGTCCAGCATGAGCAGCTTCGGCAGGCCCATCAGGCCGCGGGCGATGGCGCACATTTGCTGTTCGCCGCCACTCATCGTACCGGCCAGCTGGTTTTGCCGTTCTTTCAGACGGGGCCAAATCCGGAACACCTTTTCCAGCGTTTCCTTCGCGGCTTTCCGTGCTTTCGGTGTGTACGCACCGATTTCCAGATTTTCCAGCACGGTCAGAAACGGAAAGAGGCCTCTTCCTTCCGGCACATGGATAATGCCGAGTTCCACGAGTTGATTGGGCTTCAGCCCCTTGAGGGATTGTCCCTCGTACAAAATGTCTCCTTGCCATCGAACCAGACCGGATATCGATTTGAGAAGCGTCGTCTTGCCCGCCGCGTTCGCCCCCACAATGGCGACGATTTCGCCCGGATAGACTTCCAGCGAGATGTCGTACAGGACCTGGACTTCTCCGTAAAAGGCGTTCAGGTTTGAAATTTTGAGCAGCGGTTCTGCCATGTGAAATCCTCCCGTATATGGCCCTATTCACTATTCACCCAGGTAGGCTGCGATGACGGCGGGATCCCGCGACACTTCCTCGGGTTTTCCGTTGGCGATGATCACTCCCTGATTGAGGACTAGCACCCGGTCCGACAGATTCATGACCGCTTTCATCACGTGTTCCACGAGTACAATGGTCAACCCGTTGTCCCGGAATTGCCGGATCAATTTGATCATCTCTTCGACTTCGCCGGAGTTCAGGCCGCCCATCGGCTCGTCAAGCAGCAGAAGTTCCGGCTCCGTCGCGATGGATTTGGCGATTTCCAGCTTCTTGCGAAGTCCGATGGGCAAGCTCGATGCCAGCTTGTCCTTGTGTTCCAGAAGATCGAGATACTCCACCACTTCGTGCGCTTTCCGCATGGCCTGGCGCAAATTCTTGTACTTGAGGAGACTCCCGACGGTAATGTTTTCCAGAACCGTGAGGCCGTTGAGCGGCTTGACGACCTGGAACGTCCGGGCGATCCCGCTCGCGCACATCTTCTCCGGCGTAATGTCTTTCCACAGTCTGCCCTTGTAGAAGATGTCCCCCGACGTCGGCTTCAGAAAGCCGGTCAGAATGTTGAACAGGCTTGTCTTGCCGGCGCCGTTTGGCCCGATCAGGCTGAGAATTTCTCCTTTTTTGACCTCGAAGGACACATTCTTCAGGACAAGCAGTCCGCCGAATCTTTTTTCGATGTTACGAGTTTCCAACAGCACCATGTTCATCTCTCCTTCGGCCCGGCCGCTTCAGCCTGCTTCCGCCGAAAGATCTTCTTTGTAGCAGCGAAACGAGCCCACCCGGCAAATACATGATGATCAGCAGCATGCACAGGCCATAGATGACCAGGTGAAATCCGGGAACCGCATCGCCGAGGGCGGAGCGTAAAAACTGCCCCAGGGGAACCATGATGTACCCTCCGATGATCGGTCCGATCGTCGTGCCGATGCCGCCCACCAGGCTGAGCAGCACTATTTGCAGGGAGTTGTCGACGATGAATACGCTCTCCGGATCAATAAAGAGGATGTATTGCGCGTAAAACGTGCCCAGCATGGCCGTCAGGCCCGCGCTGATCGCCACAGCTTTCAGACGGACGGTCACCGTGTTGATCCCCAAGGCCCGGGCGGCGTCTTCGCTTTCCCGGTACGCCATCAGATAAAACCCGAGACGGGAGTTGTTGAAATAAACCGCCACGCAGTACACCGCGATCATAAAGACCCAAGCGATCAGAATATAGGCGACGGGCGAATCAAAGATGAATTTGTCAAATCCGGGCGTGTACTTGATGACGATCCCCCGTGAACCCTTCGTCAGGTCCGACCAGCTGATGGAAATGATGCGAACGATTTCCGCAAAGGCCAGCGTGGACAGGGAGAAAAACGGTCCTTTCAGCGGAAACGTGATGCTGCCCAGAACCACGCCGATCAACGCGGCAAGCAAGGCGCCGGCGAACATGCCGATCCATGGGGAGACCGAGAAATTGATATACAGAAGCGTGGACGTGTAAGCGCCGATCCCGAAAAAAGCCGTATGGCCAATCGACAGCTGTCCGGCGAAACCGCCGAGCAGGTTCCATGCCGAAGCGGCAGTCGACCAGAGCATCAGCAGGATGACGATGTCCCGAAAGAAGGCATTCGGGATGATCAGGGCCAACAGCATCGGCAGAACGAGCAGCACGATCCGGACCAGGCTGAATTCGCGTTTCAGGCTTCGCTGCATGGTCATTTGACACCCAACTCCTCCGTGCCGCGCTGTCCGAACAGTCCGGCGGGTCTAAGCACCAGGATGAGAATGAAGATGCAGAAATAGACGAGCTGCTTCATTGAAGCGGAAATAAAGTATCCGCTCAACGCTTCCGTCAGTCCGATAATAAAGCCTCCGATCAGGGTACCCGGAATGCTGCCCAGTCCGCCGAGAATCACGACGATAAAGGCGATGAGGGCAAAACTGAATCCGATGGTCGGATAGACGTAGAAAATCGGGAGCAACAGACCGCCGGCGAACGCGGTGATGGCGGCGCCGAGCGCGAAGGTGAACACATACACCTTTTGCGTATCGATGCCCATCAGCATGGCCACGGTCCGGTTTTGCATGGTCGCCCGTATGGTTTTGCCCATATACGATTTTTTGAGATAATAGTAAAGGGCGACCGTGAATACCAGGGACAGGAGAAACATCACCATGCGAGCCAGCGAAAACTGGATTTCGCCCAATGCAATTTGCATCTTGGAATAGACGGTGTCCACCGACCGATAGTCGGCAGAGAACAGCATGAGCGCCAGATTTTGAAGGACAATGCCGATGCCGAAGGTGATGAACACCTGTCCCAGATGCGACGAGTCTGCCAGCTTGACGATAAACGGTTTGGCCACTGTCATGAAAAACAGGAACGTCAGCGGCGCGATGACAAATGCGGATATATACGGGTCGATTTTGTAGTAATAGTACGCCCAGTAGGCCAGATACATCGACACCATGATGAACTCTCCGTGGGCGAAGTTGACGATGCGAAGCACGCCGAAGATCAGATTCAGCCCCATGCTGATCAACGCGTACAAACCGCCCAGCAAAATGCCGGTCACGAGAAGTTGACTCATCTGCTTGATCCCCCAGTTTGCCGGCAATCACGGGCGCCGGTTGCGCCTGACACGACAGGCTGCCGCCGGCGCCAATGAAGTGCCAGTTCCGTTACTGACGATCCTTCCACTCGGGAAGGGGCAGCATGATCGGTTCCTTCAGGGCGTACTCCTTTGGCCAGACGGTGACCAGTTCGCCGTTCTGCCATTGCTGAATCGTGTTGAACATGCGTTCATTCTGGCCGTTCTCGGCGTACTTGATCCCGAAGCCGAACGGCGTCGAACCGTACGGTTCGTCCAGGCTGAGGGCGGCTTCGCGAATCTTGTCCGCGTCCAGGGTTCCGGCCAACGGCAGCACTTTTTTGAACAGCGTGTACATGGAAATGAAGTTGCGCACCGAGTGCGAGGCCGGTTCCTTGCCCGCCTTTGCTTTGTAACGTTCCTCGAATTCCCGGAGCATCGTCTTGGCTTCTTCGCTCAGAGCGTCAGGATTGATCCTGGTCGAAACGTCCGCCACCAGGACGCCTTCCGCGTCCTTGCCCACCCCGTTGTAAAAGTCGGGCGTTGTTTGTCCCGTGCCGGAAGCGATGACAATCTTCGGATTGTAATCGTTTTCACGCGCCTGCTTCCAGAACAGGATCGCGTCATTGAAGTATTGCGACAGCAAGAGCACATCATGCTCCAGGTTCTTCAGCTTCAGCACGATCGAGGACAGGTCGGTCGTGCTGGCGCTGTAATCTTCGACGAACACGATGTTGATGTTCTTCTCCTTGGCCCGTCTTTGCACGATGTCTGCGATCGCAGTGCCGAACGAACCGTCTTCATACACCAGCGCAACTTTCAGATCTTCCGGACTCTTGTTCAGCTTCTCGGCCGCCAGATCGGGAATCGCATCCGCCATGGCGTAAGCCATCGCGCTCGTGTTGTCGTTTGTGCGGAAGACATATTTGTAACCCTGCTCAGTCAGCGAGTCGGCCACCGCGCCGCCTTCCCAATAGATGACGCCGTTCTGGTCGGCGACCGCCGCGTTGGCAAGCATGATCGAGCTGCCATAGGTGCCGATCAGCAGTCCCACCTTTTCCTGTTGGATCAGCCTCCTGGCTTCGGTGGTCGCTTTTTGCGGATCGGTGACGTCTGCTTTGACCAGCTCGATTTTTTTTCCGTTGACGCCGCCCTCCTCGTTAACCATATCAATGGCGATTTCCGCCCCCATTAATGCCTCGTTGCCCAGGACCGCGAGATTCCCCGTTTGCGGATAAAGCGCCCCGATTTTCCAGGTATCTCCACCCGAAGAAGATCCTTTCGATGAACAGCCCGAAAGCAAGGCAAGCACCAATGCGGAGACGACGATGATGGAAACCAGCGTTTTCTTTCTCATGGTCATATTCCTCCCCATGCTGTAGGTTGTCGGCTGCAGTCCGACGCGCGGATTGCGATGTCACAGGTTAACCGGACGACCATGGCCGAAGGCTTCTACCACGGTTCCGGTCATGGACTTGGATTCGGGCAGGCACAGAAAATGGATGACGTGGGCGATGTCGCTGGGAGCGAGCCAGTTGTCCTTGTTCACGTCGGGAGCCAAATCCTCCATCATTTTCGTGCGCACCGGACCCGGACAAACCGCATTGACGCGGATGCCGCCGGTCTTGAACTCTTCCGCAAGCGCTTTCGTCAGACCGACCACCGCGAATTTGGAGGAAATGTACGCGCTCCTGTCCGGTCCGCCCTTGGTGCCCCAAATGGAAGAGACGTTGACGATGGTGCCGCTTTTCCGCTCCATCATGTGCGGGATGACGGCACGGCAGAACAAATACACCCCATTCAAGTTCACGTCATGGATCCGATTCCATTCGTCCACCGTCGTTTCGAGGAACGGCTTAATGATCATCACACCGGCGTTGTTGACCAAAATATCAATCCGGCCAAAGGTGTCCAGTGTGGTTTTCACCGCATCATTGACAGCGCTTTCCGAACGGACATCGCCAAAGATGGCGATCGCCTCGCCGCCCTGTTTCCGGATGAACGCCGCCGTCTCTTGCACTTCCTTTTCATTGTCCGAGAAAAGCGCCACTTTCGCTCCTTCGGCCGCAAGCAGCAACGACGTCTCCTTGCCGATTCCCCGTCCCCCGCCCGTAACCAGCGCCACTTGTTGTTTCAGCTTCATACGTATTCCCCCTCGGATGGCCATGATGATTTCAAAGTTGCAGGTACTTATTTTCCCATTCCTGAATTTCGTGCAGCTTGAAAAGCTTCTGTCTCTCCTCCCAGGTGCAGATCCGATCCAGCAGCGGGATTTGGGAAGCGTTTTCCTTAAGCGTCTGAAGAGTATCCTTAACAGCCCTGATGGCGGCGCGAAGCGCCGTGTTGGCGCAAAGCACGATCTTGAAGCCCATTCGTTCCGCCTCTTCCAGGGAAACCAGAGGCGTTTTAGCGCCTTCCACCAAATTAAGCACCAAAGGCACGCCCTTAAACTCGCGGCCGATTCGTTCCACCTCTTCCAGCGTGGTCGGGGCTTCCACGAACAGTACGTCCGCTCCTGCTTCGCGGTAAGCTGCTGCCCGCTCCAGCGCCTCTTCGATTCCCGAAACGGCCAGCGCATCCGTGCGGGCAATAATCGCGAAGTCTTGGTCATATCTGGCATCCAATGCGGCTTTGATCTTGTAGACCATTTCTTCTTTGGAAATCACTTGTTTGCCGGTAAAATGCCCGCATTTCTTGGGAAAAACCTGATCTTCCAGCTGGATCGCGGAAGCTCCGGCCCGCTCCAGTTCCTTCACGGTACGGATGACATTGATCGCGTTGCCAAAGCCCGTGTCCGCATCCACTACCACCGGAATGCTCGTAACATCCGTTATGCGGGCAACGACGTCCACCACTTCTTTCAGGCTTACAAGCCCGACGTCCGCCCATCCCAGTTGGGCATTTGAGATTCCAGCTCCGGTGGCATATACGGCTTTGTACCCCAATTCCTCCACAATTCTTGCAGACATGGCGTCATAAGCCCCCGGAAGGATAAACGATCCCGGTTCATTCAACAAACTGCGAAATGCCTGGTTTTTCTTCATCTCCTGCTCCCTCTATCGGTCTTCTTCCGCATTGCTATCGTTTTGAAGGATCTCTTTGATGGACTGAACCGCAGCCTCCATACTGTTCTTGATATGTTCTCGCATCAATTGCTCGGCCAGAGCGGGATCCCGATTGGCAATCGCTTCGAACATGGCCTGATGTTCTTCGGCGGCTTTTCTGCTTCTTTCGTAATTTCTGGTGGGCCCGATTCTGCGGTATCGGGAAATGTGATCCTTCAACTGGTTCAACATTTTGGTCGCCGTTTTGTTGCCGCTGATCTGGTAGAGATAGGAGTGAAACTCGCTTCCATAAAAGACAACATCTTCTCTCCTGTCATCCTCATAGGCCTTCACGATCTGCTCCGTCAGCCTCCGGAGCGTCTGGATGTCATCCTCCTTCGCCTTTATCGCAGCTTCCCGCGCGACCAGCCCCTCAAGCAGGCTTCTGACAGTGAACAGTTCTTCGACTTCCTGAACCGATACCGGTGCGACTTTGAGCCGCCCGTTCGGCAGCCTGACGATCAGCTCTTCGATCTCCAGTCGCTGCATCGCTTCCCGGATCGGCGTTCGGCTGATGTTCAACTCAGAAGCCAGGCTTTCTTCGTTGATCGACTGGTCGGGTTCCAAGACGCCTTCGATAATTCTTTTTTTGATTTCAAAATAGACGAAATCCTTGGCTGATAACCTGCGATTGATCGGTCCATGCATGGCGATTGCTCCTTTGCGCTTGATCAAGCCCGGTACTTGAGATACAAAAATAAAAGAATAAATGAATATTAGTGTATTTGTATTTTAGTTTTATTGTGTAATTGCATACAATTTATAAACCCATATTAGGACATGATGAAACCGTTGTCAACCCTCTTTTTTCATTAAACGCCATCAAAGCATGCAACGCCCCATCCCCAATGCGAATAAATTAAGCGGAGCCGCACCATGTGCAACTCCGCTCTACACATCAACAAGCTAATGTCCCTCTCACGCGCCCGTTTCCGCATACTTCGTCCAGCGCGGCGCGCCGGGCGCGGGACAGGCTCGATCCTTCAGCTTCGCGACGATCGGAACGATGCAGCCGCAGACCGCGCACGTATGGCCGCCGATCAGCTTCGGACACGACCGGCACAGCTCAAGCCGCGCTTCATAGACGTCATCCGGCACGCACAGCCCGCTCCCGGGCGCGAACATCGGCGCGGCGAGCAGCGCCCGGATGCGCTCCTCCGACACATGCGCGTCAGAACGGCAATTCCTGCATGGGCGATCCGTTTGCGTCATCTCCGTTCCCACCTCGCGATCTGTTCTCACAACGTCGGCGCGCGTCCACAACGGCCGCCGCGCAGCAGCGGCACAGCACCATCCGGTCCGCGCCCCGCGGTGCGCAGCGCTATTGTCCGGCAGCCCGCGGAGCGCCGGCACCGTCATCCGGCCGATATCGGCCTCTCACCCGACAGTCAGCTCAAGCATCGTCACCGACATCGGCGGCAGCTGCACATCCAGGCGGCCGCCTTCGAACGTGAAGCCGCGGAATTCCGCCGGCTTCACCCGCTCGGGTTCGTCGAACGTGTTGTGCCCGTCGATCCGGTCCGACGTCAGCGTCGTACCGGAAACCGCCACATTTTGTTCCGCCAGACCGCGCAGCTCCACTTCCACGCCGGCACTGCCCTCGAAGTCCAGATTGCACAGGCTGATGTGAATCTTGCCGTCCGCCGCGCGCGAAGCGGAGACCGACACCTTCGGCAGCTCCCCTTCCGGACCCGTGCGCTCCACCGACTCCCAGGTATCAAGCAATTCCGCGTCCTGATGCGCCTTGAACATGTCGAACACATGGTAGGTCGGCGTCAGCAGCATCCGTTCGCCCTCGGTCAGGATGACGGATTGCAGCACGTTGACGAGCTGCGCGATGTTCGCCATCCGGACGCGGTCGCAATGCCGGTGGAAGATGTGCAGCGTCGCGCCCGCGACCAGCGCGTCGCGGATCGTGTTCTGCTGGTACAGGAAGCCCGGATTCGTGCCCGGCTCGACGTCGTACCAGGTGCCCCACTCGTCCACGATCAGATCGATCCGCTTGTCCGGATCGTAGACGTCCATGATGGCGGAATGCTTCGTGATGAGCTCGTCCATGAACAGCGCCTTCTTCAGCGTGATCCACCATTCGTCGACGGTGAAGCCGGTCGCGGGTCCTTTCTTCTCCCAGGGGCCCGGAACGGTGTAATAGTGCAGCGACAGCCCGTGCATGAACGGCGCGGCCTGCTTCATCAGCACTTCCGTCCAATGGTAGTCGGCCGTGTTCGCGCCGCACGCAATCTTGTGCAGCTTGTTGTCGCCGTAGTTGCGCAGATACGTCTGGAACTGGCGGTACAGATCGGCGTAATATTCCGCGCGCATGTTGCCGCCGCAGCCCCAGTTCTCGTTGCCGACGCCCCAGTACTTGATGCGCCACGGCTTCTCCCGTCCGTTCTCCCTGCGCCAGTTCGCCATCGGCGATTCGCCGTCGAACGTAATGTACTCGACCCATTCGGACATTCCTGCACGGTGCCGCTGCCCACGTTGCCGCTGATGTACGGTTCGCAGCCGAGCAGCTCGCACAGCATCATGAATTCGTGTGTGCCGAAATGGTTGTTCTCGATGACGCCGCCCCAGTGCGTGTTCACCATCCGCTTCCGCTTCTCCCGCGGGCCGACGCCGTCTTTCCAATGGTATTCGTCCGCGAAGCAGCCGCCCGGCCAGCGGAGGACCGGAATTTTCATCTGCTTCAGCGCCTCGAGCACGTCGTTTCGGATCCCGTTCGTATTCGGAATCGGCGAATCTTCTCCGACCCACAGCCCTTCGTAGATGCATCGCCCGAGATGTTCCGAGAAATGGCCGTAAATGTTGCGGTTGATCGTGCCCTTCACCCTGTCGGCGTTTACGACTACCCGGCTTGCCACGTTCATCGCTCCTTCATTTTGCTGAAAGATTATCTTCCGCGGGCCGTGCAACTCTCATATTCGAATCCCCGCGACTCTTGTCTTCACTAATCATTGTAAAGGTTTGATCGCCTTGGTGAAATGATCTATCATAATCAATAACTGATCTTTCGTCTTCAAGGGGGCGGCGCGATGTTCCAGATGAACCGGTGCGGCTACAACGTCGTCCATCCGGAAGGCATCGTCATCGACCGGCCGCACGGCTCGGGCGATTATCTGTTCCTGTTCTTCCGCAGCCGCATGTGCGTCGAAGCGCGGGGAGAGCGCTTCCTGACGGACAAGAACACCTGCATCATTTACCGCAAAGGAAGCCGGCAATACTACCATGACATCGAACAGCCGATGGTGCACGACTGGTTCCATTTTGACGGCGAGGATGTCGAGACGTTCTGCCGGAAACTGAATCTGCCGCTGGACACGCCGATGAAGGTGCATGAGCCGGTATATGTGTCGCGGAAAGTGAGCGAAATCCAGGAAGCGCTGGTCCAGAACGGGCTGTACCGGGACGAGATCATCGACGCGACCGTCCGCTGCCTCCTCATGAAGCTCAGCGACATCCGCAACCGGATCGAGCCGAACAAGCCGGTCAGCAAATATTACGATCTGCTCGTGTCGCTGCGCAACGACATATACAGCAACCCGTCCGTCGCCTGGACGATCGGCGATCTGGCGGCCCGCGTCAACATGAGCCGGTCCTATTTCCAGAAGCTGTACAAAGAACTGTTCGGCATCTCCGTCATGAACGACATCATCCACAACCGGCTCGAATACGCGATGTACCGGCTGAAAAACACGTCCGACAGCATCCGCGACATCGCCGCACAGTGCGGATACGAGAACGACGTCCACTTCATGCGGCAGTTCAAGAAGTACATCGGCCTCACGCCCGGCGAATTCCGCTCCGGAAGGGCAAAAACAACCGTCCGGGCGTAACGCGGCGGTGCTCACGAATCTGAGCCCGCGGAACGGCAACAGCCGGTCCGTCCGTTTCTCCGGAACAGACCGGCTGCGATTGCCGGTTTCCGCCGGCTCAAGCTTCAGCGCCCGCCGTCCGCACGACGCGCCGGAACGCCTCCTTCGGCCGGTGCTGCGCGTCGAACAGCAGCGGCCAGTTGCGCCGCCCGCGCACCGGGAAATAGCTGAGCCACGTATAATCGTCCGCCGCGCCCCAGAACGTGACGCTGCGGATGACGTCCCGGTATTCGCGGTAAAGCGAGAACAGCTGCTCGTACAGCTCCGCCTGCCGCTCCACCATTTCCGCCGTCGGCTCGAGCAGATCGGTTCGCCGGTCATCCCAGGCGTAGACGGACATGTCCAGTTCCGTCACATGAATGACCAGGCCGAGCTCGGCGTACTTCTCGATCGCCTCGCGCACCTCGGCGATGGACGGCGACGCCAGATTGTAGTGCCCCTGCATGCCGATGCCGTGGATCGGCGCGCCCTGCTCTTTGAGCCATTTCACGAGGCGGATGATCTTGTCGCGCTTCGCGGGATTGCATTCGTTGTAGTCGTTGTAGAACAGCAGCGCGTCGGGATCGGCCTCGTGCGCGTACTCGAACGCGCGGACGATGAATTCCGGCCCGACCATGTCGTGCCATTTCGACGCCCGCAGCCACTGTTCGCCTTCGTCGGCGACCGCTTCGTTCACGACATCCCAACAGTAGGTCCGCCCTTTGTACCGGCCCGCCACCGCATGGATGTGGTCGCGCATGCGCCGGAGCAGCGTCTCCTTGTCGGCGGGACCGCCGCCGGGCGCTTCGAAGAACCAGTCCGGCGTCTGGTTGTGCCAGACGAGCGTGTGTCCGCGCAGCTTCTTGCCGTGCTTCGCGGCGAAATCGGCAATCTTGTCCGCCTGCTCGAAGGTGAAAACGCCTTCAGACGGCTGCGTATTAATGGGCTTCATCTCGTTCTCCGCCGTGATGCTGTTGTACTGCGCCCTGAGCAGTTCCGCCGCGCTGTCCACCGTCCGGACGTTCACCGCCGCGCCGATGTCGAAGTCGTCCTTGAAAACTTCCCACAGTTTAAGTTCGGCCATGCCCGGTTCACCTCGCTGATTGTGGTTTGATAGGATTTCACAGCCGCATCCGCAACCCGGACTGCCGGGCGTCGCATGCGGCCGGGTTCCCCATGCGCTCAACCTTCATGCGGTACACTGCCGCGGCATACCGTTGTTCTTCGTCATGCCGCGGCGCCGTTATCGGTAATCGCTGCCGGTCGTAATGTCGCCGGATGGCGCAAAACCTTCGACCGAGCGTTTCTTCTCGTAAAACTTCACCGCCCGGGCCAGAATTCCTTCGCGGGTGTAGAACGGATCGTCCGGCGCAAGCGGCAGCCGGACCGCCTGACCCGTCGCGCCCGCTTTGTAGACGGCGGTGATGAACTCGAGCGTCCGCCGTCCGTCCTCGCCGCCGATCAGCGGCTTCCCGCCGGTCCGGATCGCGTTCAGCACATCGGCGTATTGTCCGGCGTGGCCTTCGTGCTCAAGATCCGGAATGGCGTCATAAGCTTCCTGAAGCTTCCGTTCCAGCTCCGGATTCGGCTCCGGGAAGCCGTTCGGCTTCGCGATGCCGGCCTTCGGCCGCCAGGGCGCCGAGATGCGTGCGCCGCTGCATTGGAAGACAAGCTGCTGTTCCTCGCCGTGATGGACGACGGAGCTGGTGAGCTGGCCGAGCGCCCCGTCCGCATAGCGGAAAATCGCGACGGACAGATCCTCCACTTCCGCGTTGTCATGCGCCGTGTTCGCAAGGTACGCCTGCACTTCCACGGGCATGCCGGCCATCCAGAGCATCGCGTCGATATGATGAACGGCGTGATTGATCGTGCAGCCGCCGCCCTCCTTCTCCCATGTGCCGCGCCACCAGAGATCGTAGTAGCTGTAGCCCCGCCACCAATGGGAATCGACCTGCACATGCAGCAGTTTGCCGGCGAGACCGGAATCCAGCATCCGCTTCAGCTTCATGAGCGGCGTGCGGAACCGGTTCTGGGCAATGACCGACAACACCTTGCCGCTGTCCGCCGCGGCGGCCAGCATCCGGTCGCATTCCTCCAGCGAAGCCGCCATCGGCTTCTCGACGATGACGTGCCGTCCCGCGCGCAGGAACAGAATGGCGAGTTCCGCATGCGTGTAGGGCGGCGTGCAGACGGACGCGAGATCGAAATCGAGATCGAGCAATTTCTCCGCATGATCTGCCACGACAGCCTGCTCGAGCCCGAAGCGGGCTTTGAGCGCTTCGGCTTTTTCCGGCACAATGTCGCACAAGGCGACAATCTCCCATTGCCCGGGAAATGATGCACAAGCTTCGACATGCGCCGGAGCGATCGCGCCGCAGCCGATCAACGCGACGCGGACGGGACGGTTGGCCGACATGTTCTCATCCTCCTTGGGGCGGCGTATGGACAATCGGCGAACATGCGCGCGGCGCCCTTCAATAGATCTTGCGCCCGCGCGCATCCGGTATGCCGGATTTCCGCCAGAAATAGGTGTTGATGACGTCGCGCCATTCCTTCGCGTGTTCCGCCTGCTCCTCAAGCCGTCTCAACACTTGCAGGAACCGGCCGGCATCGATCCGGCCCTTCAGGCCGGACCACCGCGCCACCAGCCCGCGGGCCTGCTCGGCGCCCTCGAAATGCGTGTCGTAGATATGCTGGATCACCGTCTTGCCGGAATGCAGCCGGTGCGTGTACGGCACATGGTGGAAGAACAGCAGCAATTCATCCGGGCACTGCTCAAGCGATTCATAGATCTCGGAGTGCGGCTTGTGGTACTGGGCCGTAAAGCCCGTCCCCGTCTTCACCGTCCGGTCGACGCCGATGCCGAGGCAGTCGGCGAAGTGGTACGTCCCCCACTTCGAATATTCGTATCCGTCGACGTTCGGACCGTAGTGGTGTCCGGGATTGACCATCCAGCCGACGCCGAGCGGCGCCGTATAGTTCTCGTAAATGCGCCAGGAGTCCAGCAGCATCTCCGCAATCGTGCGGACCGTCTCGGGATCGCCGCCGAACGTCAGCCGCACCCATTCATCGGTGATGTCTTCCGCGGACAGCTCCGGATTCCACGCCAGCCGGCCGAATCCGTACAGATTCGCCTGCGCCAGCAGATGGCCGGTCCAGTTCGGATCGTCGCCGATGTTGGAGACGCCCGCGATGCCGCCCGTCGCGCGCCCGAACGCGCTGCCGCTTACGATGCGCGCCACGGTCGTCCCTTCGCCGCAGGCATAAGTGTCGAAATCGAGCACTTCCTTCCATTGCGGCACCAGGTAGCAGAGGTGGCGCTGCTGGCCCGTGTACTCCTGCGTAATCTGCAGCTCGAGCATCTGGTTCGTCCGCGTGAGGCCCCCGAACAGCGGCGACACGGGCTCGCGCACCTGGAAATCCATCGGCCCGTTCTTGATCTGCAGCAGCACATTGTCCTTGAAGCGGCCGTCGAGCGGCACGAAATGGTCATACGCCGCCTTCGCCCGGTCCGTCGTCCGGTCGCGCCAGTCCTGCAGGCAGTTGTAGACGAAACAGCGCCAGATGACGATGCCGCCGAACGGTTCCAGCGCCTCGGCCAGCATGTTCGCGCCGTCCGCGTGGTCCCGGCCGTAGGTGAACGGCCCCGGCCGGAATTCGGAATCGGCCTTCACGAGGAAGCCGCCGAAGTCCGGAATCCGGCGGAAGATGGCTGCCGCGCGCTCGCGCCACCACGCGCGCACCGCCGGATCGAGCGGATCCGCCGTCGGCAGGCCGCCGGCCTGGATCGGAGCGGCGAAGTTGATGCTGAGCATGAGCCGGATGCCGTATTCGCGGAAAATGTCGGCCGTCGCCGAGACATCGGGCAGCAGTTCGTCCGTGATCAGCTTCGTTTCCGTTTCATGCACGTTGACGTTGTTGATCGTCAGCGCGTTGATGCCGATCGATGCGAGCAGCCGGGCATAATCGCGGACGCGCGTCTTGTCCGCAATAAATTTTCCATCACGGAAGAAAATGGATTTCCCCGCGTAACCCCGCTCGATGCTGCCATCCATATTGTCCCAATGATTGATCATGCGCAGCGGATTGCGCGGGCGATCCGCGATATCCAGTTGCTCGAGAGCGCGATCGTTCAGGCTGCCGATGGACGCGAGCCGGAGAAAATGGAATGCGCCGTACAGCAGCCCGCGCGCCGTGCCGCCCGCCAGCAGCACCGCCCGGACGTCTCCCCGGCGGACGGTTCGGATGACGAAACCATCCGCATGCAATGCCCCGGCTTCTTCTCCGGCAAGCAGCCCGAGGCCGGCGGCGCGTTCCGCCGTCGCGACGACCAGCGCCCGCCCCGCGCCGGGCGTGTCCGCTGCATCCGCATCCGCGTCGAGCACATCCGTGACGACCGGCTCGATGCCGAGCAGCGACGCCAGCGCCGCCGTCAATTCGCGTCGAACGGTGCCGAGCATGCCTTCCCGCTCCGGCATCACGATCCGGCTGCACCAGCCGATCAGCGCCTCGGCCTGCCCCGCCGGCAATCGGTCGTACCGGAGCCAGGCATCGTAACCGGTGTCGGAAGTGGCGTTCGCGACGGACATGAATGAATCCTCCTTATGTACGCTAAGTGATGACCCGTGATAGGATAGTTGCAGGAACCTTTGCTGCGATCCGTATTCCGCACATGAACGCGTCAGCAAGCCGAACGAAGGAGGCTCAGTGCCCATGGCATTGTCCGAATACGATCATCTGGTGCCCGAAGTGGTGCTCTTTGTCGACCGGCGCTGTTACCCCGACTGGAAAATCATCCGGAGGCCGATCGATTTCCATGACCTGACCTTCGTCGTCGGCGGCAAGGCCGACTACTACGTCAACGGCGTAAAACATACCGCCGAAGCCGGCAACCTGATCTACATTCCGCCGGGGTCGATTCGTGAAGCGAATACCTATGCCGACTCGCCGATGCATTCCTACGCGTTCAATTTTCTGTGGCTGCCCCCGAACAACGAGACCCGGCTGCCGCTTGCGACCATCACGAAGTTCCGGCTTACGGGACCGCTGCTGGAGCAGATCAAGGCGTTCAACCAGATCTGGATGAGCAAGCAGCCCGGATACAAAATGCAGGCGCGCGGCCAGTTTCTTCTGATCCTCCACCGGCTGCTCGTCACGGCGCTGCACCGGACGGAAGATCTGGCCCCCGATCCGCGCATCGAGCGGATGAAGGCCTACCTCGCCGAGAACTACGCCGAAGATCTCGACATCGGCCGGCTGGCGGAGCTCGCGGGCCTGCACCCGGTCTATCTCGGCCGGCTGTTCAAACAGCAGACCGGCGTTTCCTTCCGCGCGTTCCTGAACACGATCCGCGTCAACAACGCCGAAGCGATGCTCGCCGCCGGCGGCTTCACTGTCAGCGAAGTGGCCGAACGATGCGGCTTCAAGGACGTCGCGTACTTCAGCAACGTGTTCAAAGCGGTCAAAGGCTACCCGCCTTCTTCCATCGCAGCGAAGGGATGGACGCCTGAAAAAATTTAAACTCTTATATCGTAAAAACAGAACGCCGAAGCGTTCCGTTTCCCTTTCATTATAGGAATGAAGCACCGTGAACCGCCATAGAAGAACAATAGAACATTTGTAATTTTCCAATATGTTTTTTTGTTCCGGTGCTTCTTCATGTTTTCGACGTCAGGGCGGTGCGGTATTCCTTCGGCGTCATGCTCACGACTTTCTCGAACTGCGCCGCGAAATACTCGGGATTGCTGAAGCCGACTTCCGCCGCGATCTCGTAGATGCGCATATCCGTCTGGCGGAGCAGCCGCTTCGCTTCCTGGATGCGCAGATCCAGCAGAAAATCGTTGAAATAGACGCCGTACGTTTTCTTGAACAGCTGCCCCAGGTAGACCGGGTTCATGTAGTATTGCTGCGCGATGACCTTCAGGCTGATGTTCTCGCGGAAATGGCGCTCGATGTGCTGTTTGATTTTGTGGATCGAGCCTTTCGCCTTTTCTTTGCGAAGCTCCGCCATGTAATCCGACGCTTCTTCGACGAACGCTGCCGCAAGCCGCTTGAGCCCCTGCAGCGTCATCGGCTTTTCCTGCCATCCGGCGAGCGCCGTGCAGCCGGCCAGCGCCTGTTCGTCGCCGTCCATCGCCTGCACCGTCCGGTTGACGGCCCGGATCAGCCGCGCAATCGACGCCGCGACCGCGTCCGGAGCGAACCGTGACGAGCGGAACGTGTCGAAGATCTCGTCGAGCACCGCTTCCGCCGCGTTGGCATCGCGCTCTTCCATCGCGTGAAGCAGCCGGTCGAACAGATCGGACGGCAGCTCCGTCCGGACGAGCGCCAGGCCCTCCGTATCCTTGCCGGACAATACGACCTGCCCGTCAAGCGCATATTTGTAATCCATCGTCTGCTTGGCGGACCGGTACGAGCGATGGATCTGTTCCGGCGTCCCGGCCGGCTTGCCCACATACAGGCGCAGGACGCCGCCGCGCAGCCGGACGGCCTGCCGCAGCTTCTCCGCCGCCGCTTCCCACGATTGCAGGCTCTCGCCGAGCGGCAGCAGCAGGCCCGCGGTCCACTCGCCGTGCTCGTGCAGCAGCGGTTCCCGGCCGCCCGTCAATGCGGCCGCCGCCCGGATCAGCTCCGCCTTCCAATGGCCCGCGTCGGCGGATTCCGTGTCAGCCTCCGCGCCGACATCGTTCACTTCCGCAATGATGTAGCAGAGCTCACGGCCGGCGGGAAGGCCGAGGGCGGCCGCCGCGCCGGGGATGTACGGCTTATCCAGCCTTCCCGTCAGCAGGCTCTCGAGCAGCGACAGATGCAAGGCCGGATGTCCCGCTTCCAGCAGCTGATCCCGCTTTAACGATTCAGCAACACGCTTCAGCGTGTCCTCCAGCTCCGCCTCGTCGATCGGCTTCAGGATGAAATCCTCCACGCCGAAGCGGACCGCCTGCTGGGCATACTTGAAGTCATTGTATCCGCTGATGATGATGAATTTCGGATTTCCGATCTCCTGCTCCTTGACCGTCCGGATCAGCTCCAGACCGTCCAGCACCGGCATGCGGATGTCGGTCACGACGAGGTCCGGCTGCTCGTCCCTGATCATCTGGAGCGCTTCTTCGCCGTTCTCCGCTTCCGCCACGATCTCGAATCCAAGAGAGTTCCATGGTATCAAGCCGCGAAGTCCCGTGCGCGCGAAGACTTCGTCATCGACGAGCAATACTTTGTGCATGACCGTTGCTCCTTTCGCATCGTTGCATTTGCTCGTTTGCGCAACTTCGCATGCGCGCTCTTCCCCGGTGTTCGGCAGAACGTCGATTTCGCCGGATACAAATATCCGCCTGGTTAAAAAGTAGATTCCCTCACAATCTGTAACCGCTTACATCCACAAAAGTTTCGCCCATGCCGTTTTCTTTTCAGTTTACAGAAATGAACGGGTGGACGGAACTTGAAAAAATATAGTTTTCATAGCAAAAATTTAAGACTCAATTTACATCCCGGGAAAATCATTGTACATTTCATTCAACAGATTTCCAACTCCTAATTTCTGTTTCACAGGCATGATGTCAGTGATCCGGAGGGGCGGTAAGATGAGGCAAGGCGGCAGAACGAAAGCCGCGCGCAGCGGCGCGGCGCTCCTCGCGGCCGTATTGCTGCTGCTGGCGCTCGGCTGCTCGGCGCGCAATGCCGGAGAGCCGGATGCTGCGGCAAGCGGCCCGGTTATGGAGGAAGAGGCGGGCAGCGGCGGACAGACGCGGGAGAACGCCGATGCGGAGAGCGATGCGGCGGCCGAGGAAGAAGAGGCCGCAGCTAAGGTTGAACCGACGGAACCGGCCGTCCAGACCGATATTCCGTCGCTGGCCGAAGCGTATGCCGACGATTTCCCGATCGGCGCGGCCATCACGCCGGAACAGACGGAAGGTCCCATGGCCGAACTGCTGAAGAAACACGTGAACATGCTCGTGGCCGAAAACGTCATGAAGCCGATGCTGCTGCAGCCGACGGAAGGCCAGTTCCGCTTCGGGCAGGCCGACCGGATCGTCGAGTTCGCCAGGGAGAACGGCATGCAGCTGCGGTTCCACACGCTCGTCTGGCATCAGCAGACGCCCGCCTGGTTCTTCCATGACCGGGAAGGCAAACGGATGACGGACGAGACCGATCCCGCGAAGCGGGAGGAGAACAAGAAACTCTTGCTCGAGCGGCTTGAGAACCATATCCGCGTCGTCGTCGAACATTTCAAGGACGACATCAAATCGTGGGATGTCGTGAACGAAGTGGTCGAGCCGTCGGACCCGGGCGGCCTCCGCAACAGCGAATGGTACCAGATCGCGGGAATCGACTACATCGAGACGGCGTTCCGCGCCGCGCGCGAAGCGGCCGGTCCGGACGCGAAGCTGTACATCAACGACTACAACACGAACGAACCGGCGAAGCGCGACCGGCTCTACGAGCTGGTGAAGGAGCTGCTGGACCGCGGCGTGCCGATCGACGGGGTCGGCCATCAGACGCACGTCAATGTCGACTGGCCGTCCGCCGATTCGCTGATCGAGTCGATGCGGAAGTTCGCCGGGCTCGGCCTCGACAACATCGTCACCGAGATGGACATGAGCATTTACGCGTACAACAACCGCAGCGATTACGGCGACGACATTCCCGAGGCCGTGATTCAGAAGCAGGCCGACCGGTACCGCGAATTTTTCGAAGCGTTCAGGGACAACCGGGACCTCGTGAGCGCCGTCGTCTTCTGGGGGATCGCGGACAGCCACACGTGGCTGCACGATTTCCCCGTTCAGGGCCGGACGGACGCGCCGCTCCTGTTCGACAGGCAGCTGCAGGCCAAGCCGGCGTTCTGGGCCGCCATCGAAGCGGCGAAGTCTTGACGCACTTGAACATGACACATTTGAATTCCACTGGAGGAGCATGCCGAAATGACGGAAGCAAAGCAAGGGGCGTTTCATACCGGACAATACCGCAACGTCATAGCAGAGTACGGACTTGCATCGGAACAGGAAGCCGCGGGGCGGCTGCAGGACACATGGGATCAGCTGTTCGGCGAGAACGGCGATCATGCCGAGACGCGCATTTATTATGAAGCCGGTCCGGATATGGGCTACCTGCTCGATACCGGCAATCTCGACGTCCGCACGGAAGGCATGTCGTACGGCATGATGATGGCCGTGCAGATGGACCGCAAAGATATTTTCGACCGGATCTGGCGCTGGGCGATGACCTACATGTACATGACGGAAGGCGAGCATGCGGGGTATTTCGCCTGGTCCTGCCTGCCGGACGGTTCGCGCAACTCGAACGGCCCCGCTCCGGACGGCGAAGAATATTTCGCGCTCGCGCTGTTCTTCGCTTCGCACCGCTGGGGCGACGGCGAAGGCATCTTCGATTACGGTCGCCAGGCCCGGGATCTGCTCCGCACCTGCCTGCACAAAGGCGAGGACGGCGTCGGCCGGCCGATGTGGAACCCGGACAACAAGCTGATCAAATTCATCCCGAACTGCGAGTTCACCGACCCGTCTTACCATCTGCCCCACTTCTACGAACTGTTCGCTCTGTGGGCTTATCCCGAAGACCGGGCGTTCTGGCGGGAAGCGGCGCAGGCGAGCCGGGCATTCCTGAAGACCGCCTGCCATCCCGTCACCGGCCTGGCGCCCGAGTATGCGTTCTATGACGGAACGCCGAACCATGTGCGCGGTTTCGGCCATTTCTTCAGCGATTCGTACCGCGTGGCGGCGAATATCGGACTCGACTGGGAATGGTTCCGCGCCGACCCGTGGAACGTGAAGGAAGCGAACCTGATCCAGGCGTTCTTCGCGGACAAAGATCCGGCCGATCTGCGCCGGTACACCATCGCGGGCGAGCCGTTCGACGAGCCGGCCCTTCATCCGACCGGCCTGATCGCGACGAACGCGATGGCGTCGCTGGCGGCGGACGGCCCGCATGCCCGCCGGGCGGTCGAGCTGTTCTGGCGGACGCCCGTCCGCACCGGCAATCGGCGCTATTATGACAATTGCCTCTATTTCTTCGCAATGCTGGCGCTGACCGGAAATTACCGGATCTGGATGCCGTCCGGGTCGTAACGCACCGCTGATACCAAAAAAAAGCCGGCCAACGAGCCGGCTTTTCGTCATCCTTGCATCCGCGCTGCGCACGGGCTCGGCGAACCGTAAGGTTCAGGTCCGCTCGACCGCGCCCTTCGGTTCCCGGAGCGTCCATTTCAGCATGGGCGGCGCGGCCAGCGTCGTGAAGACGACGACCAG